>Ga0307478_10000173_pt1 | contig 75408 bp, 58 predicted proteins | sample atmos_gasesECM4C_2_FD_203713 | JGI IMG/M metagenome (GOLD analysis project Ga0307478, IMG submission 203713) | Hardwood forest soil microbial communities from Morgan-Monroe State Forest, Indiana, United States - atmos_gasesECM4C_05 | ecosystem: Environmental > Terrestrial > Soil > Temperate...
TTCAGGGCGCATTCCGCGCCGACGCAGGCAGCGGCGATATCACAGCCGAGGGCACGCAGACGGGTACCTGGGGAATCCGCACTGGATCCGGCAATGTGCACGTGCGGTTACCCGCCAATGCCGCATTCGACGCAGATATTTCCACCAGTTCGGGCACGCTGAGCGTGGACGCGCCGATCACCATGACGGTGCAAGGATTGGTGCAGGAAATACGTAAGGAGATTCATGGCAAAGTGCGCGGCGGGGGCCCACTGCTGACTCTGCGCACGGGATCGGGCGATATTCACATCGAGTAACAGTGGCCATGTCGTCCCCTGTTACCTCCGTTCCTTGACGCCACAGTAACCACCATTTACTTTCGATTCTCTGGGAGTACTGTGTCTTCCATCCGTGAGGGAACTTTGGCGAATCGTCCGATCATTACTCTGACCACCGACTTCGGCACCAACGACCACTTTGTGGGAACGATGAAAGGCGTGATCCTGGACATTGTGCCGGATGCGCAGATTGTCGATATCTGTCACGCTGTACAAGCCTTCGATGTCCTCGACGGTGCGCTGACTATTTCGCAAGCGTATTCGTACTTCCCTACGCGCACAGTACATGTGGTGGTGGTGGATCCGGGCGTAGGTACGGCACGGCGGCCGATCTTAGCTTCGAGCGACAAACATCATTTCGTGGCCCCCGACAACGGAGTGCTCTCTCTGGTCTACGCGCGTGAAGAACGGATGCACGTGCGACACATCACTTCTGAACATTATTATCTGCAGCCGGTAAGCAATACTTTCCATGCGCGCGATATTTTTGCCCCCGTGGCCGCGTATCTGGCAAAAGAAGTTGACACGCTAAAGTTTGGGGAAGAGGTGCAAGAGTACGTTCGCTTTTCTGCGCCCAAGCCGAAAGCTGTCGACGGCAACCGCCTGCGCGGGGTCGTGCTCAAAGTTGACCGTTTCGGAAACCTCATCACCAACATTACTCCCCAGGATGCACCCGCTCTCTTCGGAGAGGGTGCCAAGGGGTTCAAGATTGTCGTCGGCAGCCATGAGGTCACCGAGATGCACGGCGTCTACGCCGAGGGCGCTCCGGGCGAAGTGTTCGGCATTCTCGGAAGTATGGGTTTCCTGGAGATTGCCGCAAACCGCGGAGCCGCGGTTCAGTTGACCGGGGCTGGCAAAGGAACCGACGTCACTATCTCCTTTGGCGAAGCCGCTGCGGCTGGCAAGGGCGCGTAAATTTCCTCACAAGCTCTTGGGCTTGGGATGAGCGTAGCGCTCCATCTCGGCCGTCCACTTGAGAAAACGCCAAAGGCTGCTGCGCTCCCGCCACAAAAATTCCCAGAACTCCAGAAACCCGATTTGCGTCATCTTCACGCCACAATAGGTCTCGATGCGCCAGAGCAGATAAGGACTTCGCCACGGAGCCAACCGATGGCCTTTCGTGGCATTCCAAAGAAAGCGGAGCGAATGACGCATGGAAGCATAATAACCATGAAATGCATGCAAAGACTATGCGCAGAGTATGTTCCACTGATTACTTCGCTTTGCTTGGGATAACAGTTCCCCGGCTAGGACGAACTATGACCGTGTTAGAATCCTGTCTCCGCCTAGGAATTTCGATCCAATGTCCGACGCAGATACCCGCCAGAAAGCCGAAGACCGTTACTATGCCGCGCTCGATTTGATGGCGGATGGCAAGCTGGACGAAGCTGTTGCGGCCTATCGCGAATCGTTGGCGGCCGATCCGGCGTTTACCGAAGCGATGCACGGGCTGGCGCGCGCTCTGCAGGATTTGCAGCGCTACGATGAGGCGATTGCGGTCGCGCAGCAGATTACCGAATTGGATCCGGATGATGTGCTCGCCCACACCAGCTTGTCGGTCCTATATCAGAAAAAAGGAATGATTCCAGAAGCTGAGGCCGAGGGAGCGAAGGCGCGAGTCCTGGGATGGAAGCAGCAGTTGAAGGGGAAGAGCTTCTAGCTTCTCGTCAGCAAGTCCGTGACCGAACTGGTGAACAACGGACACTTGCGTGAGACAACTGCTCATCCGTATATCGTGGGTACATTTGCAAGAGCACCGGCGCGGAGCTTCCTACAGCTCATACTTCTTCATCAAATGCCGGAACGAGCGGTAGGAGATGCCGAGTAAGTCGGCGGCTTTGGTTTGAACGCCGCTTGAGTGCTCAAGGGCATTTTGCAGCAGCGAGCGCTCGATGTTGGCGACATAAACTTCCATTCCTATGCCTTCAGGAAGAATCGCCCCGGCTGCTATCTCGGACATGCCGCCTGCAGCACCAACGCCAGCTGCCGCGGCGCGCGTCTTGGGCCGCTCGGCGGGCAATTCCACGTGCAACTCGTCCGTCATCTCCAGAGCAACGGCGCGCTCGACAGTATTTTCCAACTGGCGAACGTTGCCCGGCCATTCATAGTCACAGAGAGCATCGAGGGAGTCCTGGTTGACGCGCAGGATGCTGCGATTCGCGGCAGCGGCATATTTCTTCAAGAAGTGGTTGGCGAGCAATAGGATGTCTTCGCGGCGCTCGCGCAAATTCGGCACGCGAATCGGAATCACGTTGAGACGATAGTAAAGATCTTCGCGGAACAGATTTTCGGCGACTGCCCGATCGAGATCGCGATTGGTGGCCGCGATGACGCGCACATCAATCGGAATTTCACTGGTGCCCCCCACCGGCCGCACAGTCCGTTCCTGCAACACGCGCAACAGTTTCACCTGCATGGCCAGCGTCATTTCGCTGATTTCGTCGAGGAAAATGGTGCCGCCGCCGGCCACTTCAAACAATCCACGCTTATTTTGATTGGCTCCGGTAAAGGCTCCCTTCAAATAGCCGAAGAGTTCACTTTCCAGCAGAGTCTCGGGGAAAGCTCCGCAGTTCACCGAGACGAAGGGTTCGGTGGCGCGCGGCGAACAGATGTGGACGGCGCGCGCTACCAGCTCTTTACCGGTGCCGCTCTCGCCGTGAATCAGAACCGTGCTCGCGGTCGAGGCAACGGTACGCACGGTCGATTTCAGCTGCTCCATTGCCGCGCCGGAACCAATAATATTGTCGAGCGAATTGTGCGAGGCGGCGTCGCGGCGCAGCGCGAAGTTCTGTTTGCTCAGAGAAATTTTCTCGAGCACCCGATTGATGGCTAGCTTGATTTCGTCCACCAGGCCGGGGCTCTTGCGAATGTAGTCCGAGGCCCCTCCGGCTTTTACGGCTTCCACCGCGGCTTCGTAATCGTCGACGGCGGTGATGAGGATAACCGGGGAATCGGGCGAAACGCGGTGCGCATGGCGCAGAACTTCAATGCCGTCAATGTTCGGCATCTTGATGTCGGTGATGATGAGATCGAAGAGATTGCCGTCGATCTTGTTCTTGGCGGCCTGGCCGGATTGCACCGTTTCCACGCGATGCCCATCGCGGCGCAGCGCGATGTCGAGCATTTCGCAGATGGAACGCTCATCGTCGCAAACCAGAATGTTAGCCACGCCGCCTCCCTTCTGTCACAGTCTCTACCAGCTGCGCGCTCGGGAGGTTCTGCAAAGCAGGCTCGTCCCTATTTTCTGCCTCGGGAGTTCGAGCAGATTGTCTTTCCGCATCGATCCGCCGCAGCCTTAGCACAAAAGTGGTTCCCTGCCCGGGCTTTGACCTTGCCCATACCTTGCCTTCATGGGCCTGCACGATCTGGTAGACCACCGCCAATCCGAGACCGGTGCCGCCTTCAAAGTTCGACTGGAAGGGTTCGAAGATCTTCTCCGTCTGTTGCGGCGTCATTCCCGTGCCGGTATCCGAAAAACTCACTTGCCAGTCATTTCCGAGATGTTCGATGGCCACTTTCAGAACGCCGCCGTCGCGCATGGCGCGGATTGCATTCTCGGCAAAATTCCAGAAAACCTGTTTGATTTTGTCCCCGTCGGCAAGCACCCATGCCTCGGCAGCCGCAAAGCGGCACTCAATTGTGATGCCAGTATTTTCCGCGGTCATGCGATGTCGCACAAGAGTTAAGGTATCTTCCAGCAACCGCACCAGGTCGGCTTTCTCGAAGTGATATTTCTTGCCGCGCGAGTAAGCCAGGAAATCCGTGATGATCCCGTTCAGGCGCTGGGATTCGCGGGTAACGATATCGAGCAGGCGGCGGTGCTCTTCGCCTAATTCCGGCACTCCGGAGAGCATGCTGACCGAGCCCGCGATCGAAGTAAGTGGATTGCGAATCTCATGTGCAATCGCCGCCGCCAGCCGGCCTACGGCTGCCAGACGGTCCTGCAGCCGTACTTCGCGCTCCAGCCGCCGGATCTCGGTCAGGTCATCCAGGGCATAGACATATCCCAGCGGACCGCGCTCCGGCACATTCAAAGCGGTGACTCTTACCCGAACAGTTTTGCGAAATGTTCCTGCCGTGTCGAAACGAACTTCCGCATGAGTGCGGGACTCGCCGTTCGGCAGCGCGTCGAGAAACAAGTGCGTGACAGGTTTTCCCAGCAACTGGGCTGGCGTTCGTTCCAAGAGTTTCTGGGCCGCGTTATTCACGAGGGTAATGCGCCCGTCGAGATTGGTAGTAATCAACCCGCTGCTGATGGATTGAATTATGTTTTCGTGCAGGATCTGAAGATCCTCCAGCGCTCCGCTAGCGTCTTTCAACTCCACCCGCGCCTCGCGTAACTTTGCGACCAGCAGGCTGGCGAGGTAGGCAACGGTCAGGAACGCGAACAGGTTCACGAAGATGATTCCCTGCAGCGCTTTCAGTTCGGGATGGGTTGAGCAGTAGGACCGCACCACTCCGTAGTAATTGAGCTCGAGGACGGCGCCATAAAGAATGAAGGCGAGAGCGGCCACCAAGTGCGCCCACACACGCGGGAGCAGGATGCCGGCAACGATGATGACCAGAGGGTAAAGAAAGTTCAGCGAACTGTCCCAGCCTCCCGTCTCGTGTACCACCAGGCTGACCAGGATCAGGTCAGTCAGCACTTGCAAGGAGGCCTGCAGCCGGTGCTCCTTCCAGAAGGACAGCAGCAGCACGTAGAAGAGCGAGAGCGTATACCAGAGCAGGATCGTGCTGAGGAAGAGTCGCAGCGGCAGGCGCGTAGGAGTCAACTGCGCGACCGTCAATTGGATTCCGAGCAGGAAGGTAAGGATCAGTATCCGTACTTTTACCAGCCAAGCCAGCCAATTCCGCTCGTCAAAAGTCGATTGCATTGCTATCTCGGGTCTCAGGTGTTAGATCTCAGAGCTCAGGTCTTAAGTGTTCGGCATTACAAGTAAGGCGTTCGGGTCTTAGGCCTAAGACCTAAGACCCAACACCGAATACGCAAGACCTGGTTCTTTACTACCCCGCCAACTTCGCGATCATGGCGAACAATGGCATGTAGAGCGAAATGACGATGCCGCCGATGGTTACGCCCAGCACGCCGATGATGGCCGGTTCCAGCATGGCCAGCATGTCTTTGGTAGCCGCGTCCACTTCGTCTTCGTAAAAATCGGCGATTTTCTGCAACATATTGTCCATGGCGCCCGTCGCCTCGCCAACCCCGATCATCTGCGTCACCATGTTGGGAAATACTCCACACTCACGAAGCGGATCGACAATCGTGCGGCCTTCTTCAATAGCCTTCCGCACTTTCATCAACGCTTCTTCGAGTACCGCGTTGCCGGAAGTTCTGGCCGTAATCGCCAACCCCTCGAGGATGGGAACGCCTGAGGTAATCAGCGTGCCTAGGGTGCGCGTAAAGCGGCCCACAGCGATCTTACGCAAAAGCGGGCCGACTACCGGAAGCATGAGCAGAGTCTTATCGAAATAATATCGCCCGCGCGGATGCTTGCGGATCTGCTTAAGGCCAAAGATCGCACCCGCTGTTCCCGCGATGAAGACCCACCAGAAACCCTGCACAAAGGCGCTTAAGCCCATCACGATGCGGGTGGGAAGTGGCAACGTGACACCCAATCCGTTAAACAGGTTCGAGAAGATGGGTACCACCCACTTGAGCAGGGCGCCGACAATCAGCGTAGCTATGCTTACTACAGCGACGGGGTAGATCAATGCTGACTTCACAGCCGCTTTCAAGCGGACCGCTTTCTCGACATAAGTCGCCAGCCGCTGCAGGATGATGTCCAAAATACCGCCGGTTTCGCCCGCCTCAATCATGTTGGTGGTGAGGTCGTCGAAGACGTTCGGATACTGCCGCATGGCATTGGCCAGCGTGGCGCCGCCTTCCACCGTAGTGCGGACGCCGGTCAGCGTCTTCTGGAAGGACTGGCTTTCCTGGTTGGCTGCCAGGATTTCCAGACACTGTACCAGCGGCAACCCGGCATCAATCATTACCGAGAACTGGCGGAAGAAAATTGCGATGTCCTTGACCTTGACTTTGCCAGACCCGAAAGTGGGCATGGCAAACTCTTTGCCCTTCTCCCGGATGGCTCCCGGTGTAATGCGCTCGCGCCGCAGTTGCTGGCCCAGCGCCTGCTTGTTGGGTGCTACGCGTTCTCCGGAAATTTTTTGTCCGGAAGCATCCTTGCCGGAAAATGTGAAAACTGGCATGGTATTAATTTCTCCTCAGTTCGTCGATAAGTCGTCATCCCGGCGGCGAAATCCACTCGACGCACATCGTGAGCCACCGATCACGATGCGCTTTGCCTCTTTTAGCGCTTGGCGGGTGATGCTCCCTTCGCCAGTGGGGATCCCGCCGCTACCGACCCTTTGGTCAAGCCAGCGCCGCGGTTGATCATTTCCTGAAGCTCTTCCGGATGGCTGGAGCGTTGCAGTGCAACCTCCAGCGAAACCTGCTTCTGGAAGTAGGCCGTGGCCAGTGCCTGATTGAACGTTTGCATGCCGAACTTATCCTGTCCGGATTGCATGGCTGAGTAAACCTGGTGAATCTTGTCTTCGCGGATCAGATTGCGTACCGCAGAGTTGGGAATTAGGATTTCCATAATCATGGACCGGCCCTTGCCGCTGATCGTGGGCAAGAGCGTTTGGCACATGACGCCTTCCAAAACCAGCGACAGCTGAGCCCGAATCTGCGGCTGCTGGTGCGCGGGAAACACGTCAATGATGCGGTTGATGGTGGAAGTCGCGGAATTGGTATGCAAGGTACCGAAAGTCAAGTGACCGGTCTCGGCAATGCGCAGAGCCGACTCGATGGTTTCCAGATCGCGCATTTCGCCAATCAGAACCACGTCCGGGTCTTCACGAAGAGCGGCGCGCAACGCATCGGTGAAGCTCTTGGTGTCAGCGTGCAGTTCGCGCTGGTTGACCACGCAGTTCTTGTTCATGTGAACGAACTCGATGGGATCCTCGATGGTCAGGATGTGGTCGTGGCGCTCGCTGTTGATCTTGTCGATCATGGCAGCCAGGGTCGTTGATTTTCCGGAACCAGTGGGCCCGGTCACCAGCACCAGCCCGCGCGGCTTGTCGCAGAGCTTGCTGACCACCGCCGGCAAGCCGAGCTGGTTGAAAGACTTGATCTCGAAGGGAATCACGCGGAATACTGCCGCGGTGGCGCCGCGTTGGTTGAACACGTTGGCACGGAAGCGGGCCAATCCTTTCAATCCGAAAGAGAAATCGAGTTCCAGGCTTTCCTCGAAGCGATGCTTCTGGGAGTCAGTCATGACGCTGTAGGCCAACTGCTTGGTCTCGGCGGGCGTCATCTGTGGAAGGTCCAGCGGCACCAGGTGCCCGTGAACCCGGATCTGCGGCGGCGAGTTGGTGGTGATGTGGAGATCGCTGCCACTCATCTCCAGCATTCTTTTGAGCAAATCGCTTAACGACAACGCCATAATCGTGATCCTTCCCTATCCTTACCCTTAACGAATTAGTGAATGGTCTCGCGCGCAACTTCTTCCAGTGTGGTAACGCCCGCCGCAACCTTGATGAGGCCACTGCGCCGGAGCGTGATCATGCCGCGCTCGATGGCTTTCTTTTTCAACTCGACGGCCGAAGCGCCCACCAGCACGAGCTCCCTGATCTCATCGTCCACTTCCATCACTTCATACAAACCGCAGCGCCCCTTGTAGCCCGTGTTGTTGCAAACCCCGCAGCCCTTACCCTTCTGGATCTTCGCGGTCTTGGCCTCTTCGGGAGTAAACCCTTCTTCAATCAGGGTTTGAACCGGAACTTCCACCGGCTCCGAGCATTCCTTGCAAATCCTTCGAATCAGGCGCTGGGCGCAGATCAGGTGAACCGAGGTTGCGACCAGAAAGGGCTCAATACCCATGTTCATCAAGCGGGTGATGGTTTCGGGCGCGCCGTTGGTGTGCAAGGTAGACAGCACAAGGTGGCCGGTGAGAGCGGCTTTGATGGCGATTTCCGCAGTTTCGAAGTCGCGGATTTCGCCGACCAGAATGATATTTGGATCCTGACGCAGAAAAGAACGAAGGGCCGCAGCGAAGTTCAAGCCGATCTGCTCTTTCATCTGCACCTGGTTGACGCCGCCCAACTGGAATTCGACCGGATCTTCAGCCGTCATAATGTTAGTGTCTGGCTGGTTGAGCCGTGAGATGGACGAATAGAGTGTGTTGGTTTTTCCTGATCCGGTTGGGCCCGTGACCAGCACCATGCCGTAAGGCTTGAGAATGGCCTTCTCGAACTTAACCAGAGACTCAGGCTCGAAACCCAGCTTGGTCATGTCGAGCCGCAGATTTTCTTTGTCCAGCAAGCGCAGCACGATTTTCTCGCCCCAGAGAGTAGGCAGGGTGCTGACGCGGAAGTCGAGCTGCTTTTTGCGACCGCCGATGTTCATCTTCAGCATGATGCGTCCGTCCTGCGGCAGGCGCTTCTCGCTGATATCAAGCTTCGCCATGATTTTCAGGCGCGAAGTAATGGCGTCTTTCAGCTTCATCGGTGGCGACATGATCGCCTGCAACACGCCGTCAATACGGAAACGCACGCGGAACTCTTTTTCGTAGGGCTCGATGTGAATGTCGCTGGCTCCACGTTTCACTGCATCCGTGAGCACTAGATTCACCAGTTTGACCACCGGAGCTTCGTCCGCAGCTTTTTCTAGCTGCGCCAGTTCCATCTGCTGCTCTTCCGCCTGCACTTCGATGTCGCTTTCGTTCATCTCCGACATCGACTGCATCACGGTTTCAAGGTCTTCTTCCTTGGTCGTCGCTCCGTAGGACTTCTCAATGCCCGCCAGGATGGAACTCTCGGAAGCGACCACCGGTTCAATGTTGAAGCCGGTCATGAACTTGATATCGTCCATCGCAAAGACGTTGGTCGGGTCGACCATCGCGATGGTGAGCGATGCGCCCACGCGGCTTAAAGGAAGAATCTGATAGCGCTTCGCGGTTTCAAATGGAATCAGCTTGACCACAGCCGGGTCAATTTCAAAATACGAAAGATTGATGGCGGGAACACCATACTGGCGGGAGAGAAAATTCGTGACATCCTCATCCGTGAGGAAGCCGAGCTTCACCAAGGCAGACCCCAGGCGACTGTTCTGTTCCTTCTGCGCCTTGGTGGCTTGTTCCAACTGCTCCGGGGTAATGATCTTCTCTTTGACGAGAAGGTCACCCAGCCGTTGAGACATACGTCGATCTCCTATCCACTTAGTGGACCGATGCCGGGCCGACTCACCAGCAGTTACACGAAGCGCCGCTTATTACTGTGGGAGAAAAAGCAGTGTCTTTGTGTTGACACAAATTGTCACAGCAAGTCGATTACCGTACCAGTTACCGTAGTACTTGGACTCGCAGCGAAAGAGTGGGTCAATAAGGGCCTGCTTCAGAACCCGCGCCAAATGAGCTTTTCCCGCAGCGGCGCCCGATTTTTAGAGCTGAGGTACATGCACTTCGGTAAGGCCAGCCAAACTCTCGCGTGGCCGGTGCGGTCTCACTCACACGCGGCGTACACTCCACAAGGAAGGATTTCTAATTTTGGCGGTCGACCAGCATCAACAACAGATTCGGACCTTCTATCGCGCTTTGTTTCGCTCCTGGGGGCCACAGCATTGGTGGCCGGCGCAATCGCGATTCGAAGTCATCGTGGGCGCTTACCTCACACAGAACACAGCGTGGACGAATGTGGAAGAGGCTTTGGCCAACCTTCGCGCTGCACACGTGCTCAGCGTGCGAGGGGTCCGTGGGGTTTCGCTGGCAGAACTCGAGCTCCTGATTCGCCCTGCGGGTTATTTTCGGCAGAAAGCGAAGCGGCTGAAGCTTTTCGTTGCGTTTCTGGACCGGGAGTACGCAGGCTCGCTGCGAAAATTGTTTGCGCGTCCCACCCACGTTCTGCGGGAGGAACTCCTCAATCTGCATGGTATCGGCCCCGAGACTGCCGATTCCATCCTGCTCTATGCCGGTAACCATCCGGTGTTTGTGGTGGATGCTTATACGCGGCGGGTTCTGGACCGCCACGAAATTCTTCCCGAAAAAGCTGGTTACGAAGAAATAAGAAAGCTTTTTGAGGAAGCACTTGCGCCGGTCGCCGACTCTGTCGCTGCTTCCGATGGAAGTAAGAGGCGCAATTGGACAGCGGGCCTTCGCGGGGCCGCCCACACCCCTTCCGCCATGAGCACGGCCAAGCGCACCGCTCTGGCTCAGGTCTACAACGAAATGCAAGGCTTAATCGTTGGCGTAGGTAAGAACTATTGCGGAAAATCACAGGCGCGATGTGACGAATGCCCTTTACAGAAGTTCCTTCCTCATCTACTACCTAAGGTCTAGATCCCATGTCGCGGGATTGGTAGCCCATTCAGGAAAACTTGCTGAAGATTCGTATGTCTAAACGTTCTTGGCGATTTGGAATCCTGGTAGGAACGATTTCTGCCCTGTGTTCCGCACAGTCGCTGCGGCAGGAGGCCGACCAGGCGGGGATGCTCGTCGGCACGGCGGTGCGTCCCGCACTTCTTTCGGAGACTGCCTATGCAAAAACTTTGGCTAGGGAGTTCAACATGGTTGAGCCGGAAGATGCGATGAAGTGGCGGGGGTTACGACCAGATGCATCCACCTTTGACTTTCGCCAAGGCGACGAGGTGGTCCGCTTCGCGCGGGCGCATCAAATGAAAGTCAGAGGCCATTGCCTGGTCTGGGACCACGATAATCCGGATTGGCTGACAAAGAATCAGGTCACCACCCGGCATCTATCGCGGGTTCTACATGAGCACATCACTCGGGTCATGAAGCACTATAAGAATCAGGTTTTCGCGTGGGATGTGATCAACGAAGCCCTCGATGAGAATGGAAATGTGCGCGATTCCATCTGGTACAACCAGCCCGGAATCGGATTCTCACGCCGAGGAACCGCCTACATCGAGCAAGTTTTTCGCTGGGCGCATAAGGCCGATCCGCACGCGTTGTTGTTCTACAACGAAGCGGAAGGTGAGGGAATGAACCATAAGTCCGACGCGATTTACGCCATGGTCAAAGATTTCAAGCACCGCGGAGTTCCCATCGATGGCGTGGGACTTCAGATGCACGTACCAACGCTCGAAGCAGGCATAGCATCGATCCCCGCCGACGTCTCCGCCAACATTGCCCGGCTCACGGCGCTCGGTGTGCAAGTGCATATTACTGAGCTCGACGTTTCGCTGCCGGTAGAGACCAACGGCTCGGCTCGTGCTAGCGACCTGGCCCGCCAAGCCGAAGTGTATCGCGGCATCGTGAGGGCGTGTTTGAACAATTCAGGTTGCACCGCCATCCAGACATGGGGATTCACCGACAAATACTCTTGGATTGGCTCGCACTCGCGGGGCTCACGCGGCCACGCGCTACCCTTTGACCGCGCGTACCAGCCCAAGGCCGCCTACCACGCTATGTGGCAGGAACTCGCCGCGGGACGCTCCCCCCGCATTGACCATTAAAGCCTGGCTTCCCTTGGGGCCTCTTCAGCGGCCGTAACTGCATCTATAATGACTTCCGGTCCGTGTTTGCAGCGAGTCTATGACTTGCAGCGCCTGACCGCTGAATCGCGTGGCGCAGACTGCTCCAACTCGACTTCCGAATCCCTCCAAACGCAAGCAGTACATCATCCTGCTGGCGATAGCGGTTTTTTTTCTGCTGGCGATTCTGGTTTCGCAAACCGCTTTCGACCTCACTCTCTTGCGCCCCGGGAACAATCAGCAGATTGTGGTTTTCTACGCCCTATCGTTGTTGATATCGCTGCTTTTTGTCGCCCTGACCTTCGTGCTTGCGCGCAACCTGCTGAAACTGTTTGCCGAGCGCCGCTTGGGAGTATTGGGCTCGAAGTTTCGCACACGCATGGTTGTGGGTGCGCTTCTGTTGTCCTTCGTGCCGGTCATGGTGATGTACTGGTTCGCATACGGGCTGATGAACCGCTCAATTGATAAATGGTTCTCCACGCCGGTAGAGGAGGTTCGCGCCGACACTCACGCCATGGCCACCCTGCTGGGCGAATACGCGGCGCAGAATGCGCGGGCGGAGGCCATGGCAATTGCCGCGTCCCCCGATACGCAGCGAAGTTTTTCCGGGCACGGATTCTCGGCGGCAGCCAGTGAATTCCAAAATCACGAGATTACTCTGCAAGGTGGCTTCGCGATCGCCTTGCAGGATGGCAACCCGGAGGCCAGCTTTAATGCGCCCGCACCGTGGCCACTGTTGAAGCCGAAGCTGCCTCTGGCCGACTTGACCGCGGCCAGGCCCACGCCTTTCACCTGGAACCAAACGGAATATACTTTGGGGAGCGCCGTAGTTGGAAGCAATGGCTTGATCCTGGTGGCAATCCCGCTTCCCAAGGAATTTTCCCAGACCGTCACACATGTAGAAAACAGTCAGCAACGCTATTTCGAGTTGGCCCGTGAACGCAGACTTGTCCGCCGCACCTACATGGGGCTGCTGCTGCTGTTGACCATGATGGTGCTCTTCGTTACGACTTGGCTCGCGCTGTTCCTGTCGAAGCTGGTAACTCGTCCGCTGGCCGCATTGGCGGAAGCGACGCAGGAAATTTCTCGTGGGCGGCTTGATTATCGAATCGACGTCAGCGCGGCCGATGAGATCGGAGACCTCGTCCGGTCCTTCAATCAGATGGCGGAGGAACTTGAGACCAGCCGTCGGCAGATCGAAACATCCAGCCGCAACGCGAGCGTTGCGAACGCTGAACTCGATCAGCGGCGCCGCCAGACCGAAACCATCCTCGAGAGCATTCCCACCGGAGTGCTGTCGCTCGATGCCAGCCGCTGCGTGACTCATGCCAATCAGGCGCTGTTGCGGATGTTCAATCCCGAAGGCCATGCGGACGAACATCCCATTCTGCGGGGCGCGCTCCTGGCCGATGTGTTTCCCGCAGAAGTGCTGCAGGATCTGGAGCCGCTCCTGCGCCGCGCCGATCGCATGGGCATGACCACCAGTCAAATGGAGATGCCGCTGCCACGCACCTCCCTGAATGTGGCGGTGACTGTTGCCACGCTTCGCCATCAGGATGAACGGTCGGGATACGTCATCGTATTCGAAGACCTTTCCGATCTTCTCAAGGCTCAAAAACAGGCCGCTTGGCGCGAGGTGGCGCGCCGCGTCGCACATGAGATCAAGAATCCGCTTACGCCCATCGCGCTTTCTGCAGAACGCATTCAGCGCCATCTGGAGCGCGGTACGCCCCCGGACAGGGCGTCGTTGGAGATAGTTCGCTCGTGCGCACAAACGATTGCCGGCGCGGCCGAAACCGTGCGCCGGTTGGTCGATGAGTTCTCATCGCTGGCTCGCTTCCCCGCATCCAAGCCGCAGCCGGCCGATATTAATCAGGTCATCGAGGGCGCCCTCTCCATGTTCAATGGCAGGCTTGACGGTATTAGTCTCCACAAGTCGCTGGCGCCCGATCTACCCAAAGTCATGGCCGACGCGGAGGCGATGAAACGTGCGGTAGCCAATCTTGTAGATAATGCCGCCGAGGCTATGCAGGATGCGTTGGTGCGCGAGATCCAGATCTCAACTTCGCTGGTGGCCAGCCGCGACGCGGTCGAAATCACGGTTGCCGATACCGGCCATGGCGTGACCAGCGAACTTAAAGAAAAGCTCTTTCTGCCGTATTTCTCAACCCGGAAGCGCGGAACTGGCCTCGGTTTGGCAATCGTGAGCCGTGTCATTGAAGAGCATCATGGATCCATTCGCGTGGAAGAAAATCAGCCCGTGGGAACGCGCTTCATCGTCGAACTGCCGGTCGTTCCTGAGTCCGCGCTAGTCGCCGCCACCCCTCAGCATGCATAAACTTCTCATTGTTGATGACGAAACTGGTATCCGTGAGTCGCTCGCAGGAGTGCTGGCGGACGAGGGCTACGAGGCTGTGTCGGTTGAAAGCGGAGAAGAATGCCTGAAACTGCTGCGACGCGTGCACCACTTTGAAGTGGTGCTCTTGGATATCTGGCTGCCCGGCATCGATGGCCTGGAAACCTTAGAAAGAATTCGTGAGATGGACACTCCCCCGGAAGTAATTATGATTTCCGGCCACGGCACCATCGAAACCGCGGTGCGTGCCACGAAACTTGGCGCTTACGACTTTCTGGAGAAGCCGCTCTCCATCGACAAGACCTTGATCCTGATCAAGAATGCGATCGAATCCAAGAAACTACGGCACGAGAACGTCGACCTGAAGAAGCAACTGCATGCAAAAAGCGTGATCGTAGGCGACAGTATTCCCATGAAAGCTTTGCGCCAACAGATTGGCGTGATGGCGCCCACCAACGGCCGCGTTCTGATTTACGGCGAGTCAGGCACTGGAAAAGAATTGGTCGCCCACGCCATCCACGCGCAAAGCCTGCGCAAGGACGAGACTTTTGTCGAGGTCAACTGTGCGGCGATACCCGAAGACCTCATCGAGAGCGAACTATTCGGCCATTACAAGGGATCGTTCCCGGGAGCAGCCGTCGACAAGGAAGGCAAGTTTCAAAAGGCCAGCGGAGGAACTCTGTTTCTCGATGAGGTGGGAGACATGAGCCTGAAGACACAGTCGAAAGTACTGCGCACACTCGAGGAGCAACGTGTCGCCCCGCTGGGCGGCGATGAAACGATCATGGTGGATGCCCGCATCATTGCTTCCACCAACAAAGATCTGGAAGAAGAAATTTCCAAGGGTAATTTTCGCGAGGACCTGTTTTACCGGCTGAATGTAATTCCGTTTTTTGTGCCGCCGTTGCGCGACCGCAAGGAAGACATTCCTCTGTTTGCCCGGCATTTCCTCAAAGATCTGGCCGCAACCTATGGCCGTCGACCGCGCGAGATCACCGACGAAGCGGTGGAGGCCCTCATGCGCTATTCCTGGCCGGGCAATGTTCGCGAACTGCGCAACGTGATCGAGCGCATCGTGATCATGAATCCCATGACCACGCGATTTGATCGCAAGCATCTGCCTCCGCTGGTCTATCGCGACGGCCACCGGAGGGCAGCGCGCAGCGAGTTCACCACCCTGCACCAGGCCCGGGACGCCTACGAGCGCGATTTTATTCTGAAGAAGCTCGACGAGAATCACGGCAACGTCACTCGCGCCGCCGAGGTGCTCGGACTGGAGCGCAGCCATCTCTACCGCAAGATGAAAACCTTAGGCATATCAGTCAAGGAGTAGTCAGACGATTAAGCCAGGGCGAAACATTCTGGTCATGCCGAGCGGAGCGAGGGATCTTGGTTCTTGCTTGCGGGCGAGGACACGGAGCGTGCAAGCAAACGCCAAGGTTTCTTGCCACGCTCGGATTGATAGTTTTGAATAGGGTGTCGCGAGGACCGGTCTACCGCTTGACCATGTGGATTTCCGTGCCGTTCTTGCGGAACTCCACTTTATCCATCAGTTGGTTGATCAGGAAAATTCCGCGGCCGTGGTTGGAATAAACATTCTCTCCCATCGTGCAGCCGGGAATCGCCTCGGGACTGAAGCCTGTGCCAGGATCCCGCACCACAATCAGAATGCCGCGTTCTTCATCGCTGCTAACCAGGCACTCTACGGTCTTTGTAGGATCTTCTTTGGCGCCGTGAATCACCGCATTGGCCAGCGCTTCTTGCAGAGATAATTCGATAGCATCTTCTTTGCCGTCGAGAACCTTCATCTGGCGGACCACCGCCATTACTTCCTGTACGACCGGATCCACTGCCTTGCGGTCTGCAGAAAGCGTTACCCGTAGGATTAAGGCTAATTTATCTGGATCAAAATCTTTTTCTGGAAAAGGCTGCTCCGAAGAATCCACCGATGACATATCTTGGGCCCGTTATTACGATGCGGTACTGTGGTTATTTGATTCTAGCTGTCGCGGCCTCGATAGGACAACTCACGGGCGTAACCGAAGGACGCAGCCTGAAGTGCGGAATCCCTCGAACCGGGCGGTACTTATATCATTGAGTCATTGTTCCCGATTTGTTCCCCGGTCTTTACTCTTCGCGGGCACTCTTGGCAATTCGATTCGTCCATCGGTCAGATGCTCTAATTGCCTTCTCCAATCGAGTTCTTCGACGAAGCCGCGCGATTCTCGCCAATTGGGTTTCACTTTGACGTAGAGCTCGAGGAAGACCTTCGTCCCCATCATGCGTTCGATTTGCAAGCGCGCCGAAGTGCCAATCCGTTTCAACATCTGCCCTTTTTTGCCGATCAAGATGCCTTTCTGGCCCTCGCGCTCGCAGTAGATTGTGGCCGAAACGCGCGTCAGTTTCGCGCCCTCTTCGAAACTCTCAACAATCACAGTGGTTGCGTACGGCAGCTCTTCTTCAGTTTCGACCAGCACACGTTCGCGAACGATTTCCGCGGCCATAAAGCGCGCGGGCTGATCCGTGATCTGGTCGTCTGGAAAATAATGTGGCCCAACCGGCAAAGCCGCTGTTACTTGCTTTAGCAATATTTCCAGTCCATCCCGTTTCAGCGCAGAAATGGGGATGATCTCATGAAATTGATGAAGCTTTTTGTACTCCTCGATCAGCGGCAACAACTTGCTTTTTCCGCCTCTGAGCAAATCAACCTTATTCAGCACAAGGCAAACTTTCGTCGACGAATGCTTCAGCATCTGAATGGCGAACTCGTCGCGCTGATCGAGCTTGCGGGTTGCGTCCATGATCAGGAGCACAACGTCGCATCCCTCCAGCGCCTCGCGAACCTCGACCATCATCTTCCGTCCCAAAGAGCTGTCCGGCTTGTGTACGCCTGGGGTATCGATTAAGACGATCTGCGCGCCGCTCTGGCCTTTTGACTTAGGAATATTAACGACGCCCTGTATTCGGTTGCGCGTGGTCTGCGGTTTGGGAGAAATGATTGCGAGCTTTTCGCCCACGAGAGCATTGAGCAGCGTGGACTTGCCAGCGTTAGGGCGGCCGAGAATACAAACAAAACCAGAGCGGAAGGGCATAGGGTTTGAAGGTCTTAGGTCTTAGGTCTTAGGTCTTAGGTCTTAGGTCTTAGATCCTAGGTCTTGCACCTGCGAAGCGGAATTGAAGCAAAGCGCGCTACCAGAGCCTACCACCTAAGACCCAAGACCTGAACCTTCATATCAGCTTCAACTGCCGGGGCTGCACTGCGGTAATTCTCACGCGCTCCACCTTTCGGTTGGTCGACTCCAGAACTTCGAAGCGCAGACCGTCGTCATCAACGGTTTCGCCTCTTCGCGGGATGTGCCCCGCCAATTCGCTAACCAGACCCGCAACCGTCGCTGAGTCCCTTCCTTCGGGTTTCGTGCCGAAGAGTTCGGCGAGACGGTCCACGTCCATTCCTCCGGAAACAATATAGGACTGCTCATTCTCTCTGACGATTTCCGGCTTCTCGTGTTCATCCCGGATTTCGCCCACGATTTCTTCGACCAGATCTTCGATGGTCACCAACCCGGCGACGCCGCCATATTCGTCGACCACTATCGCCATACGAATATTGTTCTTCTGCATCTCCCGCAGCAAGTCGCTGCCGAGTTTGCTCTCAGGCACAAAGTACACATCGCGCCGCATGAGCGTGTCGAGAGTGCGCTTGGCGGCCTCGCTGTCTGGAACCTGCAGCACGTCCTGAGCGTAAACAATACCTTTGATGTTATGGATGCTCTGCGAATAAACCGGGACCCGGGAGTAGTGCTTAGTGCGCAGCATTTCGATGAATCGTTCGACTGTGGTCTCCACCGGCACCGCAAATATCTCCGGGCGTGGCTTCATGGCCTCGCGCACTGTCTTACCGCTGAACTCCACCGCGGACTGAATCAGATCGCGGTCGCCTTCCTGAATAATGCCTTCTTCCTGCCCCGCTTCAATTAACGCATCTACCGCTTCGGAAACGCTTTCCGGTTGCTCATGTGTATTTTGACGAGTAAGCGACGCCACCGATTGCAGGAAGCCAAGAACAATGGTGACCGGCAGGACCAAATAAATCAGGATACGCAGCAACCACGTCCAGCGAATCAGCCAGCTTCCGTTGGTACGCGAGAAAAAAACAAATGGCAGAAACTGGTTGAACACGATGATAATCAGGATCAAGCTGATGGCGGCTTGCAGGATCTCGTAAATGCTCCATCGCTGGTCGGCGAAAACCAGGTAACCGACTGTTAGAGCAATTGTGGCGGTGGTCAACTGCTTGAGCACCGACATGGAAAGCGATGCCCGGGAGCGGCTTACATTCAGGATGGGCTCGACCTTTTGCTCGAAGACGTCGATGTTGTCCTGAAATTCCCGCGAGAGAAACTTGCCGATCTCCTGGAAGACGCGGTCCACGTAGGAAGCCAACGCCAGCAGAGCCAGTAGCGGAATCAGCGCCAGTGCGACCGACCAATTCATACCGTTTTCCGCCTTAGGCCAGACGGGCGATTTCCGCGTTGTTGGCGGGTCGAAGGCTCAGGGACGGCCGGTGGCGTCCTCTCGATCAGGCCGACCTCCAACTTCAGCTTGCGCCGCAGCCGCAACTCCTCGCGAGCCATCTCCCCATTATCGTTCTCATGATCGAAGCCTGCCAGATGGAGGATGCCGTGCAACGCCAGAATTTTCACTTCGTCGGCAACGGAGTGCCCCAGGTGCTTTGAGTTTTCGCGGGCAATGTCCACGGAAATCGCCACATCCCCTGCAATGCGTCTCGGCTCACGCTGACCCGCGAGCGGCGATGGAAACGACAAGACGTCCGTGGCCTTGTCGGCTCCCCGAAATTGCCGATTGAGCGATCGCAATTCGTGGCTGCTTGTTACCAAGACATTCACCGTGTCATGCAAACGGACCGCTTTCCTGGCTCGCAACACAAAACGTTGGAGCGTGGATGAGCTCAGTCCAGCGATTCTTTTTCGGAAAATGATCACCCTGTTCCCGGCATTCACTAATTGCCGTCATTCTCCTGAAGCTGTGGATCGATCGCCGGAGCTCGACGGACTCTTCGGTTCAGCGCCTCTCACTCCGGGGCTCTCGCCATTCTTCCGGCCGCCGAGCAGCAGCATCTGTTGTTCCGCGACATGTGTCTTATGCTCATCGTAAGCGCGGATGATGCGCTGCACCAGATGATGCCGCACCACATCGGCCTCGTCGAAGTGAACGAAGGTCAAGCCTTCCACGCGCTGCAATATGTCGATCGCCTCGAGCAAACCGCTGCGGCGCGCGTTGGGCAAATCGATCTGCGTGATGTCTCCGGTAATCACCGCTTTGGAGTTGAAGCCGAGGCGGGTGACGAACATCTTCATCTGCTCCGATGTCGTGTTCTGCGCTTCGTCGAGAATCACGAACGAATCGTTCAGAGTGCGCCCGCGCATGAAAGCGATGGGGGCAATCTCGATGACATTCTTTTCCAGATAGCGGTCCACCTTTTCCGGATCGAGCATGTCATAGAGAGCGTCATACAGCGGACGCAAATAGGGATCGATCTTGTCTTGCAGTGTGCCCGGCAGGAAACCAAGCCGTTCGCCAGCTTCCACCGCGGGACGCGCCAGGATGATGCGGTTCACGCGTTTTGCCAGCAGCGCGGAAATCGCCATGGCGACGGCGAGATAAGTTTTGCCCGTGCCCGCCGGGCCAACACCGAAAACCATGTCGTGGTTCTCGATGGCCTCTACATAGCGGCGCTGGTTGACACTCTTCGGCTGCACCATGCGCCGTCCCAGGGAGCGCTGGCGGCCGGCGTCGGCCAGTCCGCGGAGAGTTGCAGTCGAATCCGCCGTCAGCACGCGCAGCATGCTGTTCAGGTCGCCGTTGTTAAAGCTGTATCCCGAGCGCTGCAGGCTTTCGTAATCGGCAAATACCTGCTCCGCGCGAGCTACGTCGCGCGCCGCGCCCTCCAGTTCGATAGCGTTCGATCGCAGGTCAATCGTGACGTTCAGGCCATCTTCCAACAGGCGCACGTTCTCATCGCGCGTGCCAAACAGAGCTTCGATGTTGGGACTAATTCCGATGCTTTTCTTCATTCAATCTCTTCAGCGAAGGAGGTAGAAACGAACCATCTAGGGACCGCCTCCTCGGCCGTCAGGCCGAGTGAAGCGAGGCGGAGACTCGCAACCAAACACTGACACCTCATCCCTTTCGCAGACAAAACAGGGTTATGCTTGGAGACGGAACCGGCCGGAATGCACATGCCCAGGAGGCAAGTCACTACCATTGCCTAAAGCGTACCCCGCGCCGGGACGGGAGTCAATGGCGATGGTCTGTAGCCGTCTCTCGATGACTACAATTGGAGTCGAGGAATCAAGCGGAACTTTGAGCCGCGCGAGCGGGTCCGGACTGAGGGGCCATGCCATGGGTTTGACCGGTCGAGATGTGCTCCCATATAATTGTAGATTCGGGCTCCCCGAGCATCTCTTTGTACACACGAAGGTAACGAATCAGACATGGCTAATCATTTTTCAGCGCTTAAGCGCGCCCGTCAAACTACCAAGCGCACGGCTACCAATCGCGCCAACACCTCCCGCCTGCGCACCGCGCTGCGCACCTTGCGCGAGACCATCGAGAAGGGCGACAAGCAAGCCGCTGAGCAGACCTATCGCCAGACGGTATCTGCGCTCGACAAGGCGATCCAGAAGGGCACACTGCACAAGAATACGGCTGCGCGCTACAAGTCCCGCCTCGGGGTGCGCGTAGCAGCCATTAAATAGTTCTTCTGTCTTCCAGTTTCTGGGGCGGGCTTCGCAGAGCCTTCCTTCAACGACCCGGGCAAACCTCTCCGACCCTCCGAAAATCCAGCCAACCGCAATCAACCATCCGGCATCTAGTACCCGTTTCTCGGTGGAATCAGCCCCGAATCTCCAAAGAGAGCGCGAGCTACGATAAGGCACGCTTGGGCGGAGAGAACAAAAGGCAAGTGCCGGTGATGCAGTTCCTTCGTTTAGTTTGCCGTTCCTGCTGCCTGCACCCGTGACTCCCCGACTAACAAGAACCGGGTCCCCAAAAATCTAAGGAGGAAGAAATGCGGTTCCGAACAAGCGGTTATCGCGCAATCTTGCTTTCCGGCTCTTCGTTGATCGTTGCATGTTTGCTTACAGTGAGCCTTGCCCTTGGGCAAAACCCCGCCGTCAAGAAGCTCGCCTTTGGGCACGAGGTGATCGTGGACAACCAGCGCATCACCGGCGAGCCCAGCATGTCCATTGATGGTCAGGACCGAATCTATGTTTCGACGCCCTACGGTTTCTTAACCACTGCCAGCTTCGTCTGGCGCTCCATCGATCATGGGATGAGCTTTCACTTGGTTCCGGGCAATGCCCCTCCCGTAGGCAAGCCTCTCGTCACCTGCGTTGGCGGCGGAGACTCCGGATTGGCGGTAGACGCGGCGAATCGACTTTACTTTGTCGATCTGCAGGGGCTCACCGATGTCAGCAACAGCGTGAGTTCCGACGATGGCGCGACCTGGCAGACCACCTGCGACGCAGCCAACGATAGCGGTGTGGACCGGCCATGGATCGCCGCGTTCGGCGATCCGCAAGCTGGCGGAGCACTTTACCAGACCGTCGACCAGGTCGAGCAGTGTATCGGCGCTTGCCAGCCCAACCTGGGCGAGGTAGGCAGCAATATCGTCGAGATAACTCGCTCTCAGGACGGAGTCACCTTCACGCCCCTGCCGGCTCAGCAGATTGAGCCGGATGGAATCGTTTCTGGAATTGTGACCGACTCCAGCGGCGGCGTCTACATTGCCCACACCGCATTAGTTGACGCCAATGGAAACTTGATCAACGGATCTGACGCGAACGGAAACAGCAATGCCGTAGTGGTTGTGCGGTTCCCCAACGGATACAGCCAAACCACCCCGACCGTGCTGAATGGCCAAACCTTGTGCCAGGCTCAACCTACTCTTTGCACCACCGAAGTGGTTTATCGCGGCGCGCTCGATAGCTCTGGACTCAGCACAATTACGGTAGGTCAGGACTTTGCTCCCATCGCGATTGACCGCGCGGGAAATTTATATGTCACCTGGGCCCAGGCGGCGGTAGATGGTTCCACCGGACAGGTAAGTGGAACGAGCCAAATCTACCTTGCCGTTTCTACCAATCACGGAGGCACCTGGGGCCCTCCGGTGCAGGTAACCGCTGCTACGCCCACTTTGCTCACCAACCTTTTTCCTTCCGTTACCGCAGGCGACCCTGGGCGTGTAGACGTTGTCTGGTATGGAACTCCGACGCTCGGCTCCTGCCCCAACCAGCCCTGCGGATCAAGCGCCATCACTGGCCACTGGTCGGTAATGATGGCACAGAGTTTGAATGCCATTGTTAACGGCAAACCGAACAGCAAACCCACACTCACAACTGTGCCGGTTTCGGAAGTGTCGAACCACTTTGGCGCAATCTGCACTTTTGGAATCTCTTGCACCACCGGCGGCGACCGCGGACTGCTCGACTTCATCACCGTAACCGTGGGTTTGAAGGGGGAAGCCAACGTGGTTTGGGCCGATGCCGTGAACCAGGATTCCGGCGGCGGTGGAACTTCGTCGGCGCTCATCGGCTTCAGCCGGCAATATGCCGGGCCCAGCTTGTACGCCAACATCGGGCAGGTGAGCGGTACTGCGCCCGCGACCGGCCGCGCTCCGGGTTCGGGGGACGCGATCTACTCCGCAAATAGTCTCGCCATCAACGCGTCCGCCAACTTGATGCTGAGCCAGGCTTCGGTTGCGATGCCCGACTCGCAGCACTACACCTTCACCATCAACGTGCAGAGCCTGAGCACGCTGGCGGTCTCGCCCACGCTGGGCGGCGCCAATGCGGTTTGGTTGGTACGCTGGGAGGTGCCCGATCCTAACGGTTCGGGGCACACCTACTTCGCTGCCATGGAGTCGGACACCGGAGGAACTCCGACTTTCTTTGACGGCGAGACCACGACCTTCGATAGTGGTGAGGGATTCTTCATGACCTATCCGCCGGGTCACACCATTCAGGGCAGTTATAAGAATTCGTCGAAAGGCGGCGTCATTACGCTTACCGTTCCCGTTGCCGATGTTGGCGGCAGTCCCACAGCCACGCTTTATTCGCTGACTGGACTGAGTGTTACTCAATCCACGGCGTCATCGACCACTACGGTTTTCAACCAGATCGACGCCACCGCGCCGTTCGATTTTGTTCCGTGATAAGAGCGACGGCTAGAAACAAACGGCAGACTCAAGAAGTCTGCCGTTTGCTTCGGTTCGGATTTAGTACGACTCTAGGGTTACCAGTGCCGAAGGGACCTAGAAATGAGCCAGATAGTCACTTCCTCTCGGCCTTCCCCGCGTCCCGGCCATCCATATATTCGGTGACAAATGCAAACTCGCCCTTATCGTTCTTCGAGAACTCAAACTGTATGTCCCACCCCTTAGAGAAGAACCTTGTTTCGGACTGGGCGAATAGCGGGAACGTTGCCCCGAACTGGGCCATCAAATGACCGCCTTCGAGCGTAAACACAACGCGGCCATCCGAGAACGCATAAGTCCCGACATACCGCGCCAATATTTCCCTGGGCACGGGAATTTCCCTCGGCGGTGGAGTAAAGGCCACCGTTTCCCCATGAATTACCGCCGCGAGCGCCGTATTGATTCTGGCGGTCGCGTAGCTGTTCAGGTTCGTCAGAACGATGACGGCGAGTCCTTCTTCGGGATAGTAGGCCATTTGCGAAGTGAAACCAATGTTGTTCCCGTCGTAGTCGATCAACAGTCGCCCGTTTACGTGATTGATGTATAGGCCGCACGCATAGTCATTGTTTAGCGTGGTGTGTTTGAACGGCGTGGTCATCTTATGTAAGGACGAAGGCCTCAGCACTTTGCCACCGAACAATCCTTCTTCCCAGCGGAGGAGGTCTTCTGTGGTGGAGTAAAGGCCGCCCGCGGACAATGCTCCGCCGATATTGACGCGCTCCGCATTCTCAATCCCGTCGGCACCGGGCAAATAACCGGATGCGCGGTGTGGAACAATGGAGACATTGGAGTCTAATCCCGAATCGTTCATGCCCAGCGGCTTAAAAATGTTTTCCCGCAGGAAATCCGCGTAGCTTTGTCCGCTCACCTTTTCCAGCAAATACCCGAGCACCAAGTAATTCGTGTTTTTGTAATCCCATTTTTCACCCGGGTGAAATTCCAGCGGCTTATTGGTGAAGATCAGCCTGTCAGGCGGGGTTGGCTCATAATCTGCCGCATGGTCGGCGAGGCCGGACGTCATGGTCAGGAGGTTATAGATTGTGATCTTGTCCCAGGACGCGGGCGCATCGGGAAGGTATTTCTTCACCAGGTCATCCGTCTTCAGCTTTCCACGTTCCTCAAGGAGCAAAATCGCGGCCGCGGTGAATTGTTTGGTCACCGAGGCGATTTGGAAACGCGCCGTAGGCGAATTCGGGATATTCCACTCCAAGTCGGCCCAGCCATAGCTTTTGCTGAACAGCACCTTGCCTTTTTGTGCAACCAGAACGCTCCCCATAAACATTTGGGCGTCAACATAGGGCTGAACGACCTGCTGCAAGCGCTCGCCGGGCGATTGCGCGTTGCATATCCCGGCCAAGAAAGCAGAGGCAGATGCCAGCACCGCCAGCTGAAAATACCGCTTCGTACTCATGGCGAAACCTCTCAGACTTCAGAAATACCTGCCGACAGCCCGTGACTGAAAACAATGCTCTGGAGGACAAACCCGACACTAGTCTCTCGAGTCTTCACCGAAGACTAGGAAACAGAAAGCCCGTATGACTGCAATGCTCCTGGAAATCTGCTCCAAACTGTGCGGTCAGCATAGCTTCTTCTCTTCTCGCTTTAATCCAGTAGCCCAGAATAATCAGGCAGACCCCCACCACGCATCGCCAGCGATCAATCGCCAGAGCCGAACCAATTGCAGCCATATCGAGTCCTGAATAGATGGGATGCCGAAGGCGAGAGTAAGGCCCGGTGCGGATTAGTTTGTGATCTTCTTTGATCGTGATCCGCGCGCTCCAATATTGTCCCAGGTGCCAGCGCGCCCACAATGTCAGCGCAATGCCGGCCCAGGTAAGAGCGACACCCGCCACGCCAAGAGCATAACTGCGCGGGAGCACTCTGCGGCCGAGGATCCCGAACTCGGTCTCGTCCATAAAGACAAGAGCAAACCCGACAATCTCAAGAAAAAGGATGCCATAGCGCGAGGCGAACGATTCCGTGCGCTGCGTACGCCGGGTTTTGAGCGCGCCCACCGCCCAATAGGCAACAAAAACGATCCAGGGCCCTTCGATGAGATAGCGCCAAATCAATTCGTGTCCTCGCCCCAGCAAAATGACACGGGCCGGAAGCTGAGAGCTAAAGGCTAAGAGCTAAGAGCCGCATCCTCACACCGGCAACTGTTCCTGCATCCATCCCGGCGCTTCCACTTTCGAGTCCGTGGTCAAATCAATCACAAGCCGCTCCAGCACCATCCGTTTGCTCACGGGATTGGAACGGAGGGCCAGATCGGCCTTCGCGACCAACCGGATCGCCCTCGTCAAATCGCGGCGGGATTTGTATCGGCGGGCCTGTTTAATGATGTCGTCGGCGGCAAACGGCGGCACGCGGAAGCCCAGCCAGAGCGCGGCCCACAGCATGCGCTGGTCGCGCACGTTGCGTTCCAGAATCACCAGCATCTGGCGGAAAGTTTTGGCCAGCATGTAGATGTGTCCGATGGCGGCTTCTTCGCCATCGCCAGAAGACAAGATCGCATCCAGGACTTCCAGCGCGCGCACCCGTTCCTTGGAGGAAATAGCATCGGTCAATTCGTACAGCGAGCGCTGCTTGGCCGCAAGAACCATGGTTTCCACATCGCCCAGCGTAATGCGATTCTTCGCTCCCACGTAGAGCATCAGCTTCTCCAGTTCGTTGGAGATCATCATCATGTCGCCGCCGAGCGCGTCGACCAGTTCGCGAGCGCCATCGGCATCGATTTTTACCGGAACCTCACGGCTGGCGCAGTACTCGGAAATCCAGCGTACTGCTTCCCCTTCTTCCACCCGCGCCAGTTCAACGATGCCGCAGTATTGGCCCATGGTTTCGCGAATGCGCTGGTAACGCTCCTTGTCCTGCATCTCCATGCGGCGGACGTCGGCGGGAATGCTGATGTGGTCGGCGACAAACACAATGAGCGCATCCGGATTCGGACTTTTGCAATACTCTTCAATCGCCGCCAGCTTTTCTTCGTTCGATCCACGGCCAAACAGATTTTTCACGCCACGCACGAAAAACACCTGGAACGGCGCCATCAGCGAGGGTGTGCGAGCGCGGTCCAGAACTTCGGCGAGATCGTTTTCCACAAGATCAAATTCAAATATGCTGAAGTCGCGAAGATCTGCTGGAACCAGATGCTCAAGAATGGCGTCGCGAAAGCGCTTGCGGAAGAAGGCCTCGTCCCCGACGAACACATAGGCCGCACGGAGCTTGCGCGATTCGAGTTCGCTGACAAACCGCTCGGCCTGGACGAAAGCCCGCATTAAATGTTCTCCCCCTAACAACAACCTTTTGCAGCACTGCGCCATCGGTTTTTGGCTGGGCGTGCTTGGCGTACGACGAATGCCCAACCACCAACGACCATTTGAAACTCTAGCATCTAGAAGCCCTCCAGAATGTTGGAGACCAGGGTACGGGCGAAATCCTGGGAGAGCCGCCGGAAAGCAGGCGAATCTTCCTCGAAAAAACTGGCCAGATCCTGCGAAACTTCGTACTGCTCACGGAACAAATAGGAAGGATTCTGATATAGCACTTTGCCCTGGCGGTCGGTCAGCGCCACCTTCATGCTGACCACCACCAGAACGCTGGCGGCCTGTCCGGTCGTGGAATTGTAAGTGAGCGGCGATGCGGATGTCGAAAGCACGGTGCCGCGCAGCGTGGCATCGGCAGCTTCACTGGCATCGTTGAGAATGTGATAGTGCGTACGCGTCGTGAACTCGCGCACCACCGACGAAGTAAGCAGTTGTTCGATGCGGTAATTGCTGGTCTCGTTTACAAAAGCCGGGACGGCAATGGTCCTAACGTTTTCCGGGAGCTGCACCGCGTGGCCAGCTGTGTGATATCCACAACCGAGGTCCGCCAGCATCCACGTCAGACAGGCCAAGGCCAGACAGAGGGCGCGCCAGCACTTCACTGAATTTTTCCCAGCGGACGGGTTGCGATCATACTTTCAGCGCATTCCACCGCAGTCATGGCCGCGACGCGCAAGTTGTCGATTGCAGCCCATATCCAGATCCCATTGGGTTTGGATACGTCGCTTTTCAGCGAAACCAGAATGTTGGGCTGCCCGGCAGTGTTCACGTTGCTGGGCTGCGAATCATCGTCTTCGGTTGTGGCCAGGGTTACGTGATCCCCTCCCAGGGTCTCTAACAATTTCACTTGGTTCACCGGCTGTTCCATCTCCAGAAAAATGCTCAGCGTATTGCCATGAAAAACCGGAGGCTGAAGCACCATAAGCGCCGGCTGTGGCGCATCCGCTCCCGCAAGCTCCTGATAGTGGCGCCGCACACGCTCTTCCAGTGAGTCCAGCGACAGTTGCGATTTCTGTCCGTAGCGCGCAACCATGTTGAAAGCCACCTGCGTATCGAACACCTCCTTCGGCAGCGTCTGGAACGACAGGAGGTTGACGGTTTGCTGATGCAACTCGTCCATACCTTTTTGCCCCTGCTCGGACGCTGGCTCAAAAACCGTGGCTACCGCGCTCCGGATCGCGCCCGCCTTGCGTGCCCGCAGCAACAGCAAGGCCAAGGTCACGGCCGCAGGATGCGGCACCACGCAGGGAGCAGGCTGCAGTTCCGGCTGCCACATCTTTCCTCGCTCACGCTCTATCCAGAGAGAACGAACCTGGGCGCCGGCCTCCCCATCCAAAGCACCGGAGAGATCGACGATCGCGCTGCCAGCATCGCGGGCGCGTTTCCAGTTCTTCCGCGTACACTCCGCGTCGGCGGCAAAGAAAGTAAAATCCACGTGCGTAAACTGCTCTGAGCGCAAGCTCTGGATGAAGTTGATTTCGTCACCCGTGGCTTCAAGCTGACCGATCGATTCATCGTCGTCGAGCAGACGAATATCCACTGCCGGAAAGTTGCGCTCGCTAAGCATTTCCGCGACCTCTTTCCCCTTGAGCGAGCCCGCGCCGACGATGGCCGCGCGATAAAGCTGTCCCCGCGGAGACGAGACAGGCCCCGGCACGATTTTTGGCGGTGCACTCATGAGGTCAGCGACGCCTCCTTATAAGTTGGGGGCGGAGGCTGCTTCCTCCGACGAAACATCCACTGCAAGCGCCAGAATACCCCGGAGAACGTGTAGAGGAGTGCAACCCCGAAAAGCACCGGCTTCGAAAAGAACCAGATGCCCGCGAATAGACCGCCCAGCAGAATGATCAGACGAAACGGATGGCGCGAACTGAAATCAATATCTTTGAAGCTGTAAAACCGCCACGTGCTCACCATCAAGTAACCCACCGCCGCCACCATCGCCAGCCACGTTATCGCGGTATACCAGGATTGAAGCGGGGCTCCAGTTTCGAAATGCACTACAGCCGCAACTACTCCGGCGCCTGCGGGAATGGGCATACCGACAAAATATTTCTTCCCTGGCCGTCCCGGATTGGAAGGCTGTGGGTTCGAAGTGATATTGAACCGCGCCAACCGGCTTGCGCCAGCCATCAGAAACAAAAAGCTGGCGATCGCTCCCAATTGCGTGAGCTTGATGTTCCAGTCAGTGAGTGCGACTGGCGGCATCAGGTGAAATCCCCAAGTCCAGGCCAGCATCGCCGGAGCCACTCCAAACGTGATCACATCCGCCAACGAATCCAGCTCTTTACCAAAATCGCTGCTGGTACCGGTCATGCGAGCCACGCGTCCATCCAGACCATCGAACAGAACAGCAAATCCAATCGCCTTAGCGGCATTATCCAAGTGCCATGTGGTTAAGGCGCTCGCGTGGACCACCTCTAGGATGGCGTAGAAGCCGGCTGCCATATTTCCCGTAGTGAATAGCGAAGGGAGAATGTACATTCCCTTGCTCATGCGGCGTGGGCGTTTTTCGTCCTGCCGTCGTCTTGGAACCGCAAGATCCATCAGCGCACCCCCTCGACGGTGGAGCAACGCACAGCGCCGGCCAGTTCGCCCTTCGGCTGTGCGTAGGCGAGCACGCTTGCACCGCCGCGCACCCGGTCGCCCACCTTCACCTGCAGCACGGCAGAAGCGTCAAACAGCACATCCACGCGAGAGCCAAACTTAATTAGCCCCACCCGTTGACCTCGTTCCAGACGATCTCCAACCTTCGGGTGAAATACGATCCTTCGCGCCAGTAAGCCCGCGATCTGCTTGAAGACTACGACCTGCCCATCGCCTTCCACGCGGACAATGTTCTGCTCGTTCTGCTCGGCGGAAGCCTGATTCATAGCATTGAGAAACTGCCCACGCTGGTAGCGGACTTCGCGGACTACTCCCGCGATCGGCGAACGGTTCACATGCACGTCGAATACACTCAGGAAAATGCTGATGCGAGCCTGTTTTTCGCCATTCACGGTAATGATAGAAGCGCCGGTAACTTTCCCGTCTCCCGGCGACACGACAGCGCCTGCGGAAGCGGGAATAACCCGCTCCGGGTCGCGGAAGAACCAGAGGAAAAACAGTGCCAGCGCCAATGGCGCCACGGCCCAGGCAGGGGGCGCGAACCAAGCCACCAGGACTGCTGCCGCAATCAAACCGAGCGCGTAAAAGTAGCCGTCACGAACCATGGGATCAGGGTTCCCATTATAGAAGAGTTGAGCCGGGGAAGCGCACCTGGCACGAGAAAGTATGCAAGTCCAAATAAAGAAAGGCGCTAAGCAGCGCCGGTCGGTAGATACAAGATCACTGTAGCGGCGACGGCCGCTCTTGAGATGGCCAGAAAATTATGCTACGTGCGCGCCGTATTGCTGCCGGTATTCGCGCTCAATGGATTGCATCTGGTCTTTGAGTCGCAGCTTCAGCTTTTTCAGCCGGACTTCCTCTAGCTTTTCATCTTCGCTGAGGTAACGTTTTTGGGTGAGAGAATCAAGACGCGAGGAATATTGCATGTGCTCCTGAGCCAGCTTGCGGAATTCGTCGTGATTGGTCAGGAGAGTGTCATTCGGAGTCAGCATCCAGCAGACCTCCAACCGGGGATTTATAGACTCAACCTACCACAGCCCCAAAATCGGTTCAATGCCAATTTCTGGTGCAGTCTCGTTATGAGAATTCTAATGAAGAACCAGGTGATACACGATCGCATCCTCTTCAGGGTTGACGTAGTAACTCTTGCGTATACCCCTCTCTTCGAAGCCCAACTTCCTATATAGCCCGCGCGCCCCTTGATTCGACTCGCGGACCTCCAAAAGTAAGACGCTGCCTGGTTGAGAGCGAGCTTGCGCGACTAGCTCATTCAGCAGGCGCGTGCCCACGCCACGACGACGGGCTGGTCCCTTCACCACGATGTTCTCCAACTCCCAATCGCTGATGACGCGGTGCACTACCAGGAACGCAAGTATTTCAGGAGCCTGGCTTGGGGCATCCTCCGCCCGAGTGGCAGGCTCATCTTCAACTACCCAAGCGAAGCGCTCGGCATCTTGACCGCTTGGGTTCGCAACCAGGCTCTCATAGAGCTGCCGGGACCAGTGTGCGGTGGCCACGCTATCGCGCCCCACATCCATCATGCCCTGAACATCGGCGATCTTTGCCGCTCGCACGCGCAAGCTACGATCCAATCTTCTCGAGCATCTCGGCGTCGGTGCGGCGAATGTAGTTCGCCTCCATCTGCTCGGGGGTCACGGTCTCGCCGGATTCAATCTTTCGCCAGCCCAACCGGGCAACCGCCGCGGCGGAAATAGGCGGTAGAGTTGCCACTGACAGCCCCACAGCTCGAGACGCTTCGGCAAGACCGGAATCCGGAGTGACAACCTGCCATCCCCTTCCCTGGGAAAGGAATTCACTCCTGCTCAACATGTGCTCGCGGGGGAGTTGGCCAGCTCGGGCTGGGATTTCATATTCGCCCACGTACACGTCACTGCGGCCTGCATCCAGGACGGCCATGATTCTGCCCTCCGCGCCGCTGGTGAAGACGCATAACTCGAGCAACGACACCCCCGCTATCGGCTTGTGCAACACTTCTGCCAGGGCTTTTACCGCTGCCATGCCGATCCGCAAGCCGGTGAAGGACCCCGGCCCGGAGGCCACGGCGAAAGCGCCGATATCGTTCTTGGTCAAACCGTTCTTACCGAGCAACTCGGAAATCTGCGGAATAAGCTGCGCGGAAAACGTGCCTCCAACCAGTGCCACAACCTCGATTAATTCGACAGCGCTGCTCTCAGCAGAATGTTCCCCCGCACGCGCCAGCGCGATGCTGCCTTGTTTACCGGAAGTATCGATGGCGAGAAGAATCATGAGGAAAAAGTTTTACTCGATCCATGGAGATCGGTGAAAATCTGTGACCAGCGCCAGTCTTGGACCTATTCCTGAACCAACTCCAGCAGCACCCCGCCCCCGCTCGAGGGATGCACGAATACGTATCTGTGCCCGCCCGCTCCCGTCTTGATCTCCTCCGAGACTAAGCGGACGCCGCCTTTCTTCAGCCGCTCCACTGCCGCGGGCAAATCTGGAACGCGCAGGCAGACATGATGCAAACCTTCGCCCTTCTTCGCGATGAACTTCGCAATCGTCGAGTCTTCTGAAGTCGCCTCCAGCAGTTCCAACCGGCTCTCGCCCACCGGAACCATCACCAGCCGAACTCGCTCCTGCTCCACGGTTTCTTCCGGAGAGACGCTCAATCCCAATTTTTCGTAGATCGCCTTCGCCGCCGCCAACGATTTCACCGCGATGCCGATATGATCAATCTGAGCCATCAGCTCTTCCCCACGTTGGAGACGATCTCCTCCACCAGCGTATACGGATCGCGTTTATGCTCGGCCACTTCGGCAGCATAGCGCGCCATATTGCCATCGGTCATCTGGGCGCGGGCTTTTTCCAGCAGCGCGTCGCGCAGCATTTCGACCAGCCGCTCCTGCCAGTTCTCGACACTCTTGTTTAGCGCCAGATTTTTCTGCTGGAGATACTCCTCGTACTTCACTACAGCGCCCGCCAGTTCTTCGATTCCGGTTCCCTCGCTGGCTACAGTCTTAACAATCGGAGGCGTCCAGCCATCGCCGCGAATCGCCAGTGATTGCAGCGTGCGGATTTCGCGCTCGACATGCTCAGCGCCGTCGCGATCACTCTTGTTGATCACAAAGATATCTGCAATTTCCATGATGCCGGCTTTGATAGTTTGCACATCGTCGCCCATACCCGGAACCAGAATCAAAATCGTGATATCGGCCAGACGCACGATGTCCACTTCATCCTGGCCCACGCCAACGGTCTCAATCATGATGAGGTCGCGCCCCGCAGCATCGAGCACCGTGGTGACGTCGGCCGTGGTGCGCGCCAGGCCGCCAAGTGAGCCGCGCGTCGCCATGCTCCGGATATAAATCCCCGGATCGGAGAAATGTTCCTGCATGCGGATACGGTCGCCAAGGATCGCTCCGCCCGTGTAGGGACTGGTCGGGTCGACCGCGATAATGCCGACCGAGCGCTCGTCTTTCCGATAGAAACGGGCAAGCTGATCGACGAGTGTGCTCTTCCCCGCTCCCGGCGGCCCCGTCAACCCAAGCACGCGCGCCTTTCCGCTGTGCGGGAATAATGCCTTCAGCAGCTCAGACCATCCCGGCGCGCGGTTTTCTACTGTCGAAATAGCGCGCGCCAGCGAACGGACATCGCCGGCGCGGAGTCGGTCGATCCAAGTCTGGATGTTCAGGTCCAAACGATCAGTTTAAAGCATGGCTGGTGGAAGACAAGCGCATTGATCATTGCGACTGGAAATTCGGCACTTTCCCTACTCCACGTTCCAGCCGCTTACTTCGACCACAGGTTTTGCCGTTCCAAGATTGCTGGCGCGGTAAGTCGCTGTGACATTGCGCTTTTCGCCCGGAAGCAATGAGATGTAGTTGTCTTCCCACAGGACCGGGAGCATCTCTTCCCCCTTGGCGCCTCTGTTGAGTTTTACCCTCACGAAAAATGCCAGGCTCTTGCTGGGATTCTCCAGCGTCACGCGCGTAATAGACTCGTCACCTTTGCGATCGGTATGGCTTGTAGTTTTAAGTTTTATCTTGGGTAACTGCGAAAGAGCAGTGTAGTCGGCGAAGGAATCGGTCGGTGTCATCCACCAGGTGGTCTTGGCCCAGTCAAGGGTTTCGGGTTTGGTGGAGAGCCAGTAGAAATTCGAGCCCACCTGTTTGCCGCTGGAGTCCGCCAGGCGCAGCGCCACGAAGTAGACGGAGCTGAGACCCTGTATTTCCGGCAGCGTGAATACTTTCGCGGTACTGTCTGCGGTCGCATCGAGAGAATCTTCGTGAGAGAATTTCTCGGTCATGTCGAGGTTGTAAATCTTCGTGGTGAGTTTCAGTCCTTTGACGTCTTGATATTGGCTGCTGACCACCCAGATCGAGCGATCATCGTAACCATAAACTGGATGCAGCGCTTCCATGGCGCGTTTGGCGCCGAAATACCCGCCTCCCGGACGCAGGTAGTAGTCATAGAGATGCCAGATCATCGAAGGCCAGGCGTTGTTAAGCATCCACTGAATTACGCCCGTCGCCTCGTACTTGTTGCGACTGTAGGCCTCATACATGGCGCGCACGCCTTCATAAGTTTGCAGTTGCGATTTCGCAGCGAAGTCTTCCACGCTATCTGACTTCCCATAGCGATTAGCGAGCGCGTTGCTGAAAACCTGAATGGTTTTGAATTCTCCCCCGCCCGCGTGATAGTTCCAAACATCGTCGACGGGCCAGAGGTGATCCTTGCCGATCATGACGCGAATACTTTCGATGGGCGGGACCGCCGGCCCCATGCTGGTTTCGGTATTGAAGCCGTAAGCGCCGCCGCAACCGCCGGGATTGCACTGCTTGCGATTGGGCTGGCCTTGCGGAGTATCCTGCTCCCAATAGCTGGGAGCTACATACTCATACGGTCCAGTCATTTTCACTCCGCTATCGCCGGTGACGGAAGTGGCTTTGCCCGTGGCCGAGGAAACTACCGGATTCGGCCAGAGAAGTTTCTTTTCAATATCGAGATACATCTGCTCCACGTCAGGTGGCGGTGGATTGTCGCTGCCGTTCAGCCACATCACCAGGCTGGGATGACTGCGCAGGCGGTAGATCTGGTCGCGCAGGGATTGCTGCGCGATTTCAAAATCCTGCGGCTTCCATCGCGGCCAGCGCTCCCAGAAATCGCAGCAACACCATCCCGCCATCACCAGAATTCCCTCGTGGTCGGCGAGGTCGAAGAACGCCTGCGTTTCAAGTTTCCCTTCGAGGCGAACCGTGTTCAGGCCCATATCGCGCACGTAGCGAAATTCGTCGTGCAGGCGCTGCGAGTCTTCGCGAAGCATCATGTCGGGCGTCCAGCCACCGCCACGGATCAGAATGTTTTTGCCATTGACGTGGAAGGCTCGTCCGCCAGTGGCATTTACTTCCGAAGTCACCTGGCGAATTCCGAACTCAGTTCGTGATTGATCGCTGACTGCTCCGTTAACCTCGAATGTCATGGTCAGCGGGTAAAGATTCGGCTTGCCCATCTGCGCGGGCCACCACAGCCGCGGATTAGAAAAAACAAGTCGAGGAAACTGATCGGAAGTGAAGGTAATGTCTTTCGTTTCGTTAGCGGCGAGTTCCACTTCCTGCTCAAAGGAGACTTGTTCTATCTCGCCCCTCAGTCTGCCCTTTATTGGCCGTTCTGTGCTGTTCTTCAACTGAGCAGTGACGGTGAGTTGCGCGGAATCATCAGCGGGCAGGGGCAACTTCGAGACGACTGTGGGGTAGCGCAGCGCCACCGGGCCGCTGGTCGTGAGATATACTTCGCGCCACAGACCCATGTTCTTATCGGGAGGCGCGGGATTCCAGTCGACGAAAGTGATCGCGAGATCGTTCTCTGTAGGGGGGAAGACCTGGATCGCAAGAATATTTTCCGCACCGGGTTTCAGTGCGCTGGTAACGTTAAATTCATAAGTACGCCAGGCGCCAGCGACGTCGTTGGAGTTAGCAATCTGCCTTCCGTTGAGCCAAACATTGGCGCGGTAGTTAATGCCTTTGAAATTCAGCCAGACAGTTTTTCCAGCGTAGAAAGAGGGCGCAGCAAACTGCTTGCGATACCACCAGGACACCGCGTAAGGACTGTCGGGTTCCATCGCAATGTTAGAAAAGTTTCCGCCGATGGGGTAAGTTACACCCGCAAACTGGCGGAGATTCATCGCGAAGAATGGGTCGGGCAGGGTTTTGTCTTTCACCAGCGCGGCCACCACCGTGGTAGGAACAGTGACCTCGTGCCACCCCTGGGGACTAAAAGCGGCTGTGGAGACGACTTCGCCTTTGGCTTCGAATTTGGCAGAAGACTGCAAAGCCCAATGGTCCCGAAGAACTAATCTGTCGCCGAGAACGGTTGGAGCAAGTGTTTTGGAAGCAGCCCCTTCGGCAGCGAAAAGCAACGACGAACTCAGAAATGAAATCAGCAGGAACTGCGCGCACAGCCACATGGCAAACCTAAGTCGTCTTCCAGAATTCATGTTGCTCCTTGCATGCCATCGCGGGAACTCCGTGGCAGGCCTTTCCGTGGACCTTGGATCCGGGAATAAGATGGATAACACGTCTATTCATACGTTTCAATAGAAGAATTATCTGGATGTAGTTTAGCGCGAGGCAGAGACGTGGGCAGAAGAAATGCCCTTGCGGGGTCAGCAGCAATGTTGGTTCACTCCGCTTTTTCCCGACACTCAGTGGGCCCGCGAAACAATTATGTTATCGGTAGACGACTAGCCACGGCCTTACAATGCTCTCTTGCGAATTCTGATCTCAGCCGGCGAAGCTTCCGGGGAATTCTACGGCGCGCAGCTGATTGAGGCTCTGCACCGGAGTGCCGGGCGAAGGGCTGCGGAGCTTCGCTCCACTGGAGAACCAGGTACGGCTGTCCCCACACGAACCTCGCACTCCACACCGGCATCCCATTCCACAGAAGCGCCGCTTGAATTTTTCGGCGTCGGTGGAGAGCGGATGCGTGCCGCGGGCTGCGATACTGTCGTCGACGCGAACGATCTCTCGGTTGTCGGCATCACTGAGATTCTCAGCCGCCTGCCGAAGATCTACGGCCTTTATCGGCGTTTGATCGAGGAGGCCGACAAGCGCAGGCCCGATCTGGCCATCGTCATCGACTCGCCGGCATTCAACTGGCGCGTGGCGCGCCGGATGAAGGAGCGCGGCATTCCTGTGGTGTACTACGTTGCGCCGCAGTTCTGGGCGTGGCGCCAGGGACGCGTGCGGCTTTTGCGCGACTACATCGATAAAGCCCTGGTGATCTTCCCCTTCGAAGAAAAGTTCTACCGTGACCGCGGCGTAGATGCGACATTCGTCGGCCATCCGCTGGCCGATTTACCGCAGCCAGCTGTCGAGCGCAACAACTATGCCGCAGAATTTCGTCTCAACACTGCCAAGCCCTGGATTACGCTCATGCCCGGCAGCCGCGTCAAAGAAGTCCGCATGAACCTGCCTACGATCCTGGAAGCTGCGGCCCAGCTTGGCCCCGGTTTCGAATTCTTGCTCCCCATCGCGCCCACGCTCGACCGCGCCTTCGTCCAGAGCCTGATCGGACAGCAGAGCATTACACTTGTGCCCGAGTCGCTCCCCGCGCTCTGGCTGTCGCGCGCCGGCATAATTGCCAGCGGCACCGCCACGGTGGAGGCCGCCATGATGCGTACCCCTTTCGTGATGGTCTACCGCGTCTCGCCGCTGACTTACCTGCTGGGCAAGCCGCGGGTCAAAGTCCCGTACTTTGCCATGGTCAATCTGATCGCGGGCGAGCCAGTCGTGGGGGAACTGGTTCAACAGGACTTCACGGCACAAAATGTTGTTTCTCGTTTGCGGGAGATTCTGCCGGACGGGCCTGCACGCGACCGCATGCTGCAAGGCTTGGCTGAAGTAAAGCGCAGACTACGAGCCCCTGAAGGCAGTACTGAAAGCCCGGCCCAGCCTCCGGCAGATCGTGCCGCAGAAATAATCCTGACCCTACCGAGCCTGCTGGAAGCCAGAAGCAAGCAGCCAGAAGCTCGCAGCTAGCTGCGTCTTTGCTAAACCTTGTGCTCCCAGCATCTTTTGGGTGAGAATCTTCATCATACGGAATGGTTAGCCGTTTCCCGGAGACTCTCCTTAATGCAGATTCGCCCTCGGCGCGCTCAGAGCGTTCTCTCCAGTTCCCTCGCCTTGCTGCTATTGGCTTTCGTCGTGGTTCCCTCCCAGGCCGCCGAGAAGGCCCGTTTGCGCGTCGACGACTACCAAATCGAGGCCGAGCTGACCCCTCATCTTCATCAGATTTCAGCCCGGGCCACGGTAAAGTTCACCGCTCTTCAGGATCTCAGCGTAGCCGTCTTCGAACTGCATAACGCTCTGCGCGTCACTCGTGTACTTGATGAGAAGAACCAACCGCTTTCGGCTGAGCGGGTCACCCAGGACTCGACCATCCGCGTCCCTCTTCCCGCTGGGCTTTCCAAGGATGCATCCACCACGCTCACCTTTGAATACGAGGGCGTCCTCGAAACCGCCGACGACAGCCCGGTTCCCGGACTTAAGCTCGCCTATATCGGCGACGATACCAGCTACTTGCTCTATGCAGGACGCTGGTTCCCGGTAAGCGGCTACGGCCTTAACCGCTTTACCGCGACTATCAGCGTCACCGTGCCGGCCCACATGCTGGCGATCGGCAGCGGAAAGTCCACGCTCACCGACAATCCGCCATCCAAGAAACCCAACACCAACGGCCTGCCAACAAAGACGTTTAACTTTGTGTATTCCAAGCCAAGCTTTCCCGGCACCATCGTCGCCGGCATTTTTCAGGAATATAAAAGCGACGAAGCGGGAATGAACTTGCACGTTTTCTTCAAGCCCTCACACCAGACGCTGGCGCCCGCATATACCACCACCGCGGTCCAGGAGTTCACTTACTACATCACGCTGTACGGCACTCCGCTATCGCAGCGCCTAAACGTAGTTGAACTGCCGGGCGACACGGTTCCCTATGCCTGGGCGCCGGAGATCGCCGGTCTCGCCGGCCCTTCCATTACCGAGAAGACGAACTACCGTCTGCTGGCCAACGCCATCGCTCATCAATGGTGGGGAGTTTCGGTCAGCCCCGCCACCAAAGACGACTGGTGGGTGATCGATGGCTTTTCCCGTTACTCTGAGGCCATGTACGTGGAAAACGCCGCCGGCGCGGCCGGCCTTGAGGAAGCTGTCAAGGACATGTCGGTCGGCGCTCTGGCCTATGACACCGTGCCGCTCTCGAGCGCGAGCAAACTCGATCCCTTCTCCACTGAGTTTCAATCGCTCGTCACCGACAAAGGTGCAATGATTCTTCACATGCTGCGCTGGGTGCTGGGCGAGGACAAATATCTCAAGACCATGCGCGAGTTCGCCGAAACCTACAGCGGCAAGTCAGCTACCATGGATGAGTTCCGCGCCATCGCCGAAAAACAATATGGCGACCAGCTCACCTGGTTCTTCTCCCAGTGGCTGGATTCCACCGGCGCGCCCGAATTCAAGGTAAAGTACACCACCTTCCGCCTGGGCGGAACGCGAGCTACGGCCCAAGCGTCCAAAGCAAACAAACCCGCGGGCTTTCGCGTCACGGGCGAGATTTCGCAGGATCTCGATCTGTTCCGCATGCCGGTCGACCTGCGCATCGATACCGACGGCAAGACCGAAGACAAGAAGATTGAAGTGGTTGGCACCAACTCGCCCTTCAGCGTTGAAACCTTCGGGCGTCCGCGCCGCATCGCTGTCGATCCCGACCACCACGTGCTGACTAACTCTTCAGATGTTAAGCTGCGTTCTTCTATTCTGCGGGGTCAGGCGCTGCAGCAGCAGGGCGACCTCTCCGCTGCACTCGCCGAGTTCAACAAAGCTCTCGAGCTCAATAGAAATAGTTCGCTGGCGCACTACCGTGTCGCCGAAATTTTTTTCCTGCAGAGAAACTACCAGTCATCGGCCAACTCCTACCGCTCGTCGATCAACGGCGACGGGGATCCGCGTTGGACGGAAGTTTGGAGCCATATCCAGCTCGGAAAGATTTTCGATATTACGGGCCAGCGCGAGCGTGCCATCAACGAATACCGGCAGGCCATCCAAACCAATGACGACACCTTCGGCGCTCTGGAAGAGGCGCGTAAGTATCTGCAGAAAGCCTTCGAGCGCCCGAAAAACAAAGAGTAAGTCACCTAGAGTTCAAACTCAAAGCGACCGTCTTGCATCAGTCTCGCGCACCCGTGCCCAGGGCTTTGGGCTTCTTCTTGCCGGCAAACCATTCTGGACTTCGATTCGGCTCCCGCGGCGAGGCGAATTGAAGGATGTCACACTCTAAGAGCTGGCGAGGCTGAACGTTTACCAAAGGCAAAGACGACCGCCGCAGTTCGCCAGCCTGGCGGCCAAAGTAGGGTGACGAAGATTGCGGTGGGATCTCGAACAGTACTTTGTGCAGGGCGTCTTTTGGCCGCGCATCATTTTCTGGAAAATCGCGCTCTGGAAAATCGCGCTGCGCTTGCATTCCTGCGATTCTGGATTTCTGCAACCTCTCGATCCGCTCTACGGCCCTGTCGATCACGCGGGCAAGCTCGTCCCCATACTCGCCCTTACGCCCCCGCTGCAACTGTTGCCTGGCATCCTCGGCCGAAAACCAAGTGCGCTTCCGGTTTGATTCTTTGGGGCTGCCGAGACGTAACACTTCGCAAAGATGAGCGTTGACCGTCAACTTGTTTTCGACTGCTTGTGCAGCGGAGTTCAGAGCCCGCTTGCGGGCAACATAGCTGGCGAACGAAACCTCTTCAATTCGGCCGTGGACTCCGGCTTCCTCGAACGCTTCCAACGCCGCCGCTTGAGCGTGGGTCATGCCCGGCTCGGCGTTACCTTTGGGAAAAGTCCAGCGTCCGCTGCCGCGCGTCCGAACCAGCAGGAATTCGAGGCCGGCGCCGCGCTCGCGATAGCATACGGCAGCCACCTGTTCGCAGTCACGCAGTTTACGAAGGTGTGACAGTCGAACAAACTGGGTCGATTTCCGCACGAGTAGGTGGGCGCTGGCCCGAGACTGGCCTGATGACTTTCGGGCATTCCTCGCATTGCTCATCGCAACAGATTGCACGATGCTATGCGCCCTGCCTAGAGCACAGGTTGGTTCCTGAGGATCGATGGATTCCTGAGCGGCTGCGAGAAAGAAGGAATCCCCCTATGTACTTGCGCCTCATGGAGTCGCGCAGACAATATTCATCTGGGCCGCAATCTGCCGCCGGGGGAGCTCCTTGGAAAACATGCAATGTCTTCGCTGTAACCGCGACCTTCAGCCCGGTCAGAAGTCTGTTGCCTTGTATATGTTCGCGCAGACTGTAGGAATCAAACCACGGCAAAAATCGACAGCGCATCGCATCACTTTCTGTCCCCAGTGCTCGGTTTCGTTGGCCATGGGTCCTCCGCCAGAAGGGGCCCTCAACACGGCCGCGTGGGATATGATTCGCGACCTGGTCGCTGCAGATCCCGCGCTGAACCGGGCCGCGTGGGAGAATCTGAGCGGCCTCTTAGGATTATTGCCGGCTACGGGAACTGACGGCGGAACTCGATCAGCGCAAAGTGGTGGTTACTTCGAGTTCTGATTTTTACTCGACGAGGTTCCGGACAGAAATACGTCTGGATCGCTCCAGCCTTCCGATTCTCATCCCTGGCTAACCTTTTTCCCGCACCCGGGGTCTAACCATCCAGCGACAGCAGGGAACTTCGCATGACCCGGCTGCGTATCAACCATCAGATCGTTGGGCGGGATTGAGACCCCTCGCCTGACCGTTGCCCGGGGCCCCCACGCATCTCCCCGGAGTCGTGGGGGTGTAACTTCATGCGCATACTTCTCGATATCGTACGGCAGTCGCTCTCCACGCTATGGGCACACAAGCTGCGCTCGTTCCTCACCATGTTCGGAATCGCCTGGGGGGTCGGCTCCTTGCTGCTACTCGTGGGGCTTGGGGAAGGGTTTCGCAGTGGCCAGGACAAAAATCTCGCCGAACTCGGTCAAGACATAATGTTTGTCTTCCCCGGCCGGATTCCGGCGGTCGCCGGTAGTTACCAGTCAGGGCAGCCGTATTACTTGACTTACGGCGACTACTTCGCCATTCGCGATCAAGCCAGATTCTTGCGAGCGGTTTCGCCTGTGCTGGAGCGCGACGACATCCGCGCCGTAAGCGACTTTGGATCAACCAGCGGCCAGGTGTTCGGCGTTGTCCCGGAGTACAGCCAGATTCGCAATACTCCCATAGAGCCCGGACGCTGGTTCAACGAAGAGGACAATACTCAGCATCGCCGCGTGGCCGTCGTGGGTTGGGAACTTCTCAAGAACATGTTTCCCGGACAGCCTGCCGTGGGCAGCACCATCCTGCTCAATGACATGGATTTCAAGATAATCGGCGTTATTCCCAAGATCGGCAAAGAGGGCGAGAATGGGACTAATCATCGCATTTTTGTACCCTTCAACACGATGCGAATGCTTTTCCCTCTCATCGCTCAAAATTCGGAGAATGCGATCTCTTTCATCAACTACCGGCCAATCAAGAAAGAATTGCACGTCGAAGCCAAGAATGAAGTTCACGCCATCATTGGCCGCCGCCATGGGTTTGACCCCAGTATCGACGACGCTTTTCAGGACTGGGATACGATCGACGGCTCCATCCGTGTAGCGAAGATTTTTGACGCAATGGATTGGTTCCTTGGTGTGGTTGGCGTGGTCACGCTCGGCTTGGGAGCTATCGGCGTCATCAACATCATGTTGGTCTCTGTGACGGAGCGCACCCGGGAAATCGGGCTGCGCAAAGCTCTTGGTGCCACGCGCCGCAACATTCTGACTCAGTTTTTCGTTGAAGGAGCATTCCTCACCGCCCTCAGTGGAGGTATTGGCTTGGCTATCTGCAGCGCCTTTGTAGCACTGCTGGCGCAATTGCCAGCCCCTGAGGGATTTGACACACCACGGATCGTCCCGGCATCCGCTGTCGTTGCCATTGTCTCCTTGTCACTGGCCGGGATCGCCGCCGGCCTTTACCCCGCGCGCAAAGCCGCGCTGCTTCCACCCGTGGAAGCGCTGCGGCAGGAGTAACCATGTTAGGTGACTTAGGTCGGCAAGCTTTCAACGCGCTAAAACATAACCGCCGCCGTTCCATTCTTACCATGCTGGGCATGGCCTGGGGAATTGCCACGGTGGTGTTGCTGCTGGCCTATGGCTCGGGCTTTCAGAACGCATTGATGATCGCCTTCCGCACTTTTGGAGGCAACCTGGTCGGTATTTTTCCGGGACATACTTCCCTCCAGGCGGGAGGCACTAAGGCGGGAACGCAAGTTCGCCTGTCCCGCGAAGATCTCGATAACCTGCGCGCCGAGTGCCCCATGCTCACCCGCATTTCTCCGGAAGTCGACAAACAGAGCCTGGTCTCGTTCGGGACGCGTAGTGGCAGTTATGGCATTCACGGAATCTATTCCAGTTACCAAAAAATTCGCGCCCTCGATGTGGGCGAAGGCACATTTTTTGGCGAGCAGGAAGATTTCACCCATACTCGCGTGGCCGTCATCGGTTCCACGGTGAAGAAGAAACTCTTCTCCGGACAGAATGCCCTGGGCGAAACCATTCGTATCGATGGAATTTCCTACAAGGTGATTGCAGTCCTGCAGCACACAATCTCAAACGGCGACGAGGATATGAACTCGCTGGTTTATGTCCCGTACAGCGCCATGAGTGACCTCAAGAACAGTTACTATCTCGACGGCATCTTCATGGATTACGAAGGCGACCACATGAAGGTGGTTACGGCCGTTCGAAATTCCATGGCCTTTCATCACAATTTCAATCCCAAGGACGACCGCGCCGTCTTCGTTTTCGACGCCGTGAAAGATCTCGCGGACCTAACCGTGATTACAGTCGGCATCAAACTTCTACTGGGATTCATCGGTCTGCTGACGCTCGGCATCGGCGGCGTCGGCCTGATGAACATCATGCTGGTTTCAGTAACGCAACGCACACGGGAAATTGGCGTGGAAAAAGCTCTGGGGGCGCGACGCTGGCATATTCTTTTTCAATTCCTGGCCGAAGCGTTGGTTATTACCGCGCTGGGCGGGATGTTGGGGGTCGTACTGGCGTATCTGGTTTCCTGGAGCGTGGGCTCGCTCACGCTGTGGAGCGCCTTCATTGAAGACGCCAACGAGGGCGACATCCATCTATACATTGATCTGGTAACTCTGATCTGGTCGACCGTAATTCTCAGCTTCGTCGGCATCATCAGCGGCATGCTCCCCGCGATCAAAGCGGCCCGGCTCAACCCCATCGAGGCGTTGCGCTACGAGTAGGTCTCCATCTGGCGAATTGCGGCAAGTATCCTTTGCCGTGAACACTCACCCCGGGAATAACTCGTAATCTGCTTTACAATCCCACTGTGCCCGAAACCGCCACCACGCGCCTAGATCGCGTCCACACTCAACTGCAGCTCTACGAACATCCCCTGCTGAATTTCTCTGCGCGCACTAAAGGCGAAGGGGTGGAAATCATCATCAAGTTCAAAGATGCTTCCGTTCCGGTGCACACCTACTATTTCGATCTCCATCCCCGCGACCTCGACCACCCGCAATTCGAATGGAGCTTCCAGCGCCAGCTCTACGATGCCCTGCATGATTACTTCATGGAAATGTTCATCCGCACACCACAAGACCGCGCCGAGCGCAGCAGGAACGAACCGTGAGTCAGTTGCGCCAGAAGATCGAGCAGGAAATCCGCGAGCATGGACCGATTCCATTCTCGCGCTACATGGAGCTGTGCCTCTACGATCCCGAACTCGGTTACTACTCGCGAAGGGCGGAACAGTTTGGTAAGGCGGGCGATTTCTACACATCGAGCGACGTGCACGCGGTCTTCGGCCGGCTTCTAGCCCGCCAGTTCGACGAAATGTGGCGCGCTCTCGGCTCGCCTCAGCACATCGAAGTGGTCGAACTTGGCCCTGGCCGCGGGCTGTTCGCGCAAGACGTTCTTAGCTGGTCGGAAAAGAAGTTTCCGGATTTCTTCGACACTCTGCGATACGTGTTAGTCGAACGCTCACCCGCGCTGCGCGAGCGGATTAGCGATACGTTGGCGCAGCAGCTTGAATCGGGAAAGGCAGAACTGGCCGCCGCTGATTCTCTGGACGTGGCGGCCGCACCAGCCGCGGAGCGGCGACAGAATGCAGCCCACGGCGCAAGCCGTGGGTCATCCCCAGGGCCGGACGAAGCCCCGAAGAGGCGAAATACAATTCACGCAAATCAGCTGGCGGCTCTCGGCACGCCTACCATTGTCTTCGCCAACGAATTCTTCGACGCACTCCCCGTGGAAGTCTTGAGCGCGAAAGGTTCCCTGCGGATCGACACCCGTAATGGCCGTCTCATTGAAACCTGGGCGCGAGCTTCAGCCCAGGAACTCGAATTCCTCGATCGTTATTCAATCCATCCCGAGTCTGACGAACGCCTCGAAGCGCCGCTCGCCGCGCAACAATCCATGGATCGCATCGCCTCACAATTGCAGCACGGATTTTTCATTGCGATCGATTATGGCTATACACGCGAAGAGCAACTGGGCGGCCGCCATCGGGGAACGGTCAAGGCCTTGCGCCAGCATTCCATCAGCGCCAATCCTTATGAAGCCCCCGGTGAACAAGACATCACAGCTGACGTAAACTTCACCGCTCTGGCTGCAGTTGCAGAAAAGCGCGGCATGCACACTCACAAACTGGTTACTCAATCCCAATTCCTGATGGGGATTGGCGAAGTCAACCAGTTCGCCGACGCCTTCGAAGAACGCCGCTTGCCCCAAGAACACGCGAAGGCCGCCCTGCAACTCAAGCATCTGGTCACGCCCGCAGGCATGGGCGAAAGCTTTCACGTATTGCTGGCAAGCAAGGGAATCGAAAGGGAAAAAGCCGCAGAGCTGGCAGGTCTAAATTTCGGCAAAACACGTTAGCGCGATTTATGTTGCGACCGCCGCTTCGGCCGCTCCGCTTGATCGAAGCTCGGCGGCAAAGAGCACAAGGTCAGAGTCGTCAGCGCCCTACTCCCGCGGGAGACTCTTTCTCCGCCGCCACCTCAGGATATTCATACACTCCACGCCCCGACTTCCGCCCCAACCGTCCCGCCTTCACATACTGCACCAGTAGCGGCGCCGGACGATATTTCTCCCCCAGCGATTTGTGCAGATATTCAAGAATATTAAGCCGCGTATCCAACCCCACCAGGTCGACCAACTCGAACGGCCCCATGGGATGGTTAAGTCCGAGCTTGAGCGCCTTGTCGATATCCGTCGCGGAAGCGATCCCTTCCTGCAGCATATAAAACGCCTCATTGCCGATCATGGCGTTGATGCGGCTGGTGATGAAGCCCGGGGCTTCCTTAATCGTTACCACTTCCTTCCCCATGCGCTTGCCCACATCGACCGCGGTAGCCAGTGTGTCGTCATCGGTTTCGAGAGCCCGCACGATTTCGAGCAGCTTCATTTTGTGCACCGGATTGAAGAAATGCATTCCGACGCACTTTTTCGCGCGGTAAGTCACGCTGGCAATTTCGGTAATGCTCAAGGAAGAGGTGTTCGAGGCCAGAATGGTCGTCGGACGGCAAATCTTGTCGAGCAGCGTAAAAATTTCAATCTTCGATTCCATCTCTTCTGGAACGGCCTCAATTACCAGATCGGCTTCGCGCGCAGCCTCTTCCACCGAACCCGCATATTCCAAGCGCTGGAAAGCTGCATCTGCATCGGGCGCCGCAACCTTTCCCAGATCAACCGCTTTGTCAAGATTCGCTCTGATCTCACCCTGGGCCCGGCGCAACGCTGCTGGCAAAAGGTCCTCCAGAATGGTCCGATAGCCGCCAATCGCCGCCGCGTGGGCAATTCCTCGCCCCATAATGCCGGCGCCGATCACAGCCACGGTGCTAACCTTCATCACTGCGGGCCCGCCTTTTCCAGATCCGCGACCGCGGCATTGATGGCGCCGCCGGCCGTACGCAAGGACTCCGCCAGACGCTTGCGTTCCTCGGTATTCATTGCCGGAATCGAAATGCAGATGCGGCGCAACGTAGTCGTAATATCTTCCACATAATTCATCGAACGGATCAGTTCACCAGATGCTGGCATGAGGGCTCCTGTATTTTTCTGTCAGCGTTTCGCCGACTCTGAGAGTGCGTGCCGTTGGCGTTCACCATGTCGCACGCGGACTCTTTATTCTGGACGTGTCGGCGAATTTAGTAAAGGCACACATCGTGAGGACGCATCGCTCTCTTCGTTTCTGAATAATGACTTGTGCAGAATCGCCTATAATCCTCATTGATTCTTTTTATGGGCCTTGGTGCCCTCAAAACGAATCTAATTGGCATATGGCTGATAAGCCCTTGAAACGCTACATTTTCGCGAGCGACTTCGACCAGACGCTCACCTTCAACGATTCCGGCTATGTGCTCGCCGAATTGGTTGGCATTCCTACCGCCGAATTCGAGCGCAAAGCCAAAGGCATGGCGAAGATTAATCTTGTGCAGCAGGGAGCTGAACTCGCTTACCTTCTGCTTCACGATCCCGAATTCAAAAACAAAGTGCGGAAGGAACATCTGCACGAAGTAGGCAAACGCATTCGCCTTAAGGGCGACATCAAACTCCTGTACCAGATTCTCGAAACCGGCGTCGACGGGCACGTCTTCGACTTCTACGTTCTCTCCGCCGCGCCGGTCGAGGTGATTCACTCGGCGCTGGAGGGGATTGTTCCCAAAGATCACATTTTCGGCACGGAGTTCCGCTATAAAGCTTCCGGCGAGATCGATACGATCATCCGCGCCACCGCAGGTTATGGAAAAGTTGCTGTCCTCAACCAGTTGCTGGCGCAGCACGTCACTGGTCCTGATCACGTCATCTATTCGGGAGATGGCAGCTCCGATATTCACGTGATGTTGCAAATCAATGCGCGTGATGGCTTGACCATCGCGGTCTCGGAATCGCCGCACGTTTCGCAGATCGCAAAACGTACAGTGCTCAGCACCAGTGCTCTCGCTGTGTTGGCGCCCATTCTCGAAGAGGTAGCCGGATGGGAACGGGCTCGCATTCGAAGCTTCTTCGAGGCCCATGGCATGCTGATTCAGGAGTGGGAGCGGGTTCGTACCGACTGGCTGACCGTGCGTCCAGCGATTCCGGAGATTGCTGAACCGGTGAGCGTTGATTGAACAACCCTCTGTTGCGCTCGTTGTCTTCCGGTGCAATCCCATGCTACGCGATAAAAGTCTAATTCCGCTTTCTCATCAGCACCAGCGCGCCCTGGCGCTGTGTGTGCGTATCGATCGCGCCCAGCCCATCCCGGCCGCGGACCTGCAAGCCTGGCAGGCGGAAATCAATCGGGAGTTCGAAGAGGAAATAAAAGTTCATTTTTTGGCCGAAGAATCGGTGCTGTTCCCCGCCGCTCGCCACTATCCTGAATTGATTGAACTCGTGGAAGAATTGATGGCCGATCACGCCGCCCTTCGCGAATTTTTTTCTCAAGCAAGTGCGCACACGATGTCCGCGGAAGCGTTGCCGGTCTTTGCTCAACGACTCAGCGTCCACATCCGTAAGGAAGAGCGCCATCTCTTCGAGCGCGTGCAACGGTTGATGCCGCCCGGAGAACTCTCAAACCTGGGACTCAGACTGGCGGACGCCTTAAAAGACGCTGCGCTGTTATGCGCCGTACCGAACGAAGCGACAAAACTCAAGCCAAAGAAATAACTGCCCCTTAGCTTTCCAGCCGGAAGCGCGTTTCCGCCAGCCCGTAGAGTTTGCGCCACACCAGCCGATTCACCGTTACCACGGTCGCGGCCATGATCATGGTCGCGGCCAGCAGCAGGTGAAAGTCGCCGCTGTCGGTAGCTTGGCTAATAGTCGCGCCCAGCCCCGTTGTGGTGTAGATATGCCCTTTGAAATGGAAGTACTCAGCAACGATGCTTACGTTCCAGGCTCCTCCCGATGCGGTCACCAAACCAGTTACGAGATATGGAAAAATTCCCGGCAAGATCAGCTTCTTCCATCGCTGAAGGCCCCTGATCCCGAACACGGAGCAGCATTCCTTTAAATCGGTCGGGATCGCCATTGCGCCCGCGATTACGTTGAACAGCACGTACCACTGTGTACCCAGCAGGAGAACAACGATTGATGCCAGCCCAAGTCCTCCGCCGACACGAATTAGCAGGAGCAGGATTACAGGCAGTAACGCCGTGGCCGGCACGGAAGCCGCAATCTGCGCCAGCGGTTGCGCGATACGGGCCAGCCGGGGATGAAAGCCGATCGCCACTCCCGCGGGAATCGTCCACAGCGCGCCGATAAGCAAGGCCAGATTTACCCGCAAGAACGTTGCGCCCAGCCCCAGCACCGCCTCGTGCAATTCAATTCTCTGCAGACCGGTGAGAATGATCGCAACTCGGAGCACGCCGTACCCGATGCCCACCAGCGCCAGCACTGCCAGTCCGCGCAGCACCCACTCCCGCCACGCCGCTGCGAGTTCCTCCGTACGTTCCTCAGTATGCTTCCGTGCAAAATGCAGGAGAAGACGCTCACCCAGCGGCTGCAGAGTTTTTTGGCGAATCCTGGACAGCCCGCTCGAATGCTGCACCCGGTCCAGCACCCACGATCGCGGAGAGTTAGTGCTTTCCACCTGCTCAACTTTAAACTTCTCAGCCCACACGATCACCGGTCTCCACACGAACTGATCCAGCAGCACAATCACGGTGACCATGGTGGCCACGCCCCACAGCACCGATGTCATATCGCCCGCGCTGGCCGCGGTCTGCAGGTACGAGCCCAGACCGGGTAATCGAAAATCTCGCGGCCCTAACACAAACATCTCGCACACCATCAGCGCAAACCATCCACCAGCCACCGACATCATTGAGTTCCAAACCAATCCAATCGCGGAAAACGGCAACTCCATTTGTGTAAAACGCTGCCAACCACTGAACTGGTAGATGGTCGCTGCTTCCCGCATGTCTTTCGGAATGCTCTTCAGCGAAGCGTAAAAGCTGAACGCCATGTTCCAGACCTGCCCAGTAAAAATCAGAAGGATGGCTCCCAACTCGACTCCAAGTTGACGTCCGGGAAACAGCGCAACCATCGCCAGCATCACGCCCGGAAGAAAACTAAGCACTGGAATCGACTGCAGCACGTCGAGCAATGGAATCATGAAGCGCTCGGCGCGCGGGTTATATGCCGCCACGTAGCCGTACCCCAAAGTGAATACCAGGCTCAACCCATAAGCAATGGCGATGCGCAGCAGCGAATAACCCGCATATGCCGGCAAAGCCCACAAACTGCGCGAGATTTCAACGGTGGGCGTGAACGGGCCGAACCAGGAGCGTCCAACAATCGCGATGCCATAGAAAAGCGCAATTCCCGCGCCGAACATAATCACGTCCGGCAGATTGGACGCTTCCACCCGGGGCAGTTGCGCCCACAGCCGATAGGCGGAAAATCCGCGCAGGTTGATGCGTCTTTTCATTCGATAGATTTTCCGCTTCAAACGCCACTCGCGATCAGGTTTTCGGCGTGGAGGTTGATTTGTCCTTGTCGACGGCGGGTTCTGCCGTAGCGGATTCGGTATGCACCACCTCGGGTTGGATCAGCCGCCCACCTTCCCGGTCGTAATCAAAAATCTCTCCGTAACGGCCCCAATTCATTGCAGTGTCAAACTGGCGCTGTACGTCCGCCTCAGAAAAGTGGTCGTCGAGAATATCGTGGAAAAACTCGTCGTTAATGGTATGGTCCGACTTCCGCTTCAAGACACTGTCAATCTGCCTCAGGATGGTGACGTGTTCCAGGGCTGCCGTGCGAAACAAAACTTTGCGCGCCTGAATGTCAGCATCGGCAAACTTCACTCCTTCCCTTGAGAGCTGAACATCCCCCTCCTTCAGCCGGGCGAAACCCAGCAACTGACAGGCCTCCAGAATGGGCAGGAGATCTTCGACATCCATCACCAATTCCTCGCTCAAACGAAAGAGATCTTCGCGCCCGCCGCGATCATGCAGCAACTCGATCAGCCCGGCCATCCCACCTACGCGCGCGTGCGGCAGAATCTGGTATTTGCTCGTCCGGATTTTTGCCTCCGCACTCTGCAAACCCCCGGCCGGCACCACAATTTCCCCCGTACTCTCCGGATCGGGCAGAGCGTGTTCGACGTCCGGTTCGGTCATGACTTTGTAGATGTAATCCACTAATTCCACAAAGCGCGCGGACTTTCTGTCGCGGGGATGTGTGAGGCGCACGCTGAAATCCGAGCGGACGCGAGCCGGGTTCCTGCCCAGCACCACAATCCGGTCCGCCAGCATTACCGCTTCTTCAATGTTGTGCGTCACGATAAAAATGGCGTTCGTAGTCATCTTTTTATTGAGCCACAATTCCAGCAGTTCGCCGCGCAGGTTTTCCGCGGTCAGCACGTCCAGAGCGGAGAATGGTTCGTCCATGAACAATACTTCGGGTTCCACCACGAGCGCCCGCGCGAAGCCAACGCGCTGCTTCATTCCGCCGGAGAGTTCTTTGGGATATGCCGTCTCGAAACCGTCGAGGCCCACCGTGTCAAGAGTCCGCAGGGCACGCTTGCGCCGCTCTACTGACGTCACTCCCCGCGCTTCCAGCGGAGCCTCCACGTTCTCCAGCACGGTAAGCCATGGAAACAACGCAAAGCTCTGGAAGACGATCGCCACGTTGGGCGATTCACCGCCGAGGGGCTTGCCGTGCCAGAACAGGGCACCCGATGAGGGTTGAGCCAGACCGCTGAGAATGCGCAGCAGCGTAGACTTGCCGCATCCCGAAGCGCCAAGTAGTGCGATGATCTTTCCCGGCTCAATGGAAAAATCGGTAAGCCCGACTACCTGAATTCGCGTCCCGTCCGGCTGCGGATATGACTTCTCAATCGCCCGCGCTTCGATAATGGCTTCGGTCACGCCAAGTCTCTCCCGTAACTTCTATACACGATTACCGCCAATGCGCAAAGCATCGCCGGTACTTTAACATTTCATTCACAATAAGAAGGGATTTGCCTTAAGCCGCGAAGTTCTGATCGGCACGAACCGGGACCGGCTGCGGAAGACGGTCTGTTAATTCGGCCAGATGCGCAAGCTTCGCCGCCAGTTCGGGCGTGAACTGCTCGGAAGAAAAACGCCACTGCCAATTTCCTCCGGACTGACTGGGCGTGTTCATGCGAGCTTCACTGCCCAGGCCCAGTACATCCTGCAGAGGGATAAGAGCGAAATCTGCCACCGAATTTTGCGCTGCCCGGATAAATGCCCAATGAATGCCATCGTCGCAGCGGCCGAGGTAAGCTTCGGCATTGCGGCGTTCCTGATCCGAGGCTCCGGAGTGGAACCAGCCCACCGTGGTGTCATTGTCATGTGTCCCCGTATAAATAACTTTGCCTGCCGCGCGATGCGGCAAGTACATCTGCGAGCCCTCATCCTTGAAACCGAATTGCAGCACCGAGATTCCGGGAATCCTCAGCCTTTCGCGCAGCGCATGCACTTCCGGAGTGATGTAGCCCAAATCCTCCGCGAAAAATGGCAGGCCTCCGAGGGCCTCGCGCAGTTTCAGAAACAAATCGTCGCGAGGGCCGTCCACCCAACGCCCGTTGATCGCGGTGAGATCGGCTGCCGGAATCTCCCAGAACTGGTCGAACCCGCGGAAGTGATCGAGACGTATGTAATCGCAGTTCCGCGTGGCCCAGCGCAACCGCTGCACCCACCAGTCATATCCACTGGCCTTCATCACATCCCAACGGTAAAGAGGATTGCCCCAGCGCTGGCCCGTCTTGCTGAAGAAATCCGGAGGAACCCCCGAAACCACATCGGGTTCCAGCGCTTCATTCAACCGGAAGAGTTCGCGATGCGTCCAAACATCGGCACTGTCGTAGTTCACAAAAATCGCAACATCGCCAACGATGCGAACCGAGCGCTCCGAACAATACCTTCTGAGCGCCTGCCACTGCTCATAGAATGCAAATTGCAAGGCTCTTCGGATCTTCAAATCCGCCGCCAACTGCTTGCGCACCCGCTCCAGCGCAGAGGGTACGCGATGAGCCAACTCCTTCGGCCATTCATGCCAACTCGCCGACCGCTGTTGCGCGCGCAGCCCATCAAAGAGAACGAAATCATCCAGCCACCATGCATTCTCCGAACAAAAATCTTCAAAGCGGCGGCGGACGCTGCCGGAGGCCGAATTGACAAATTGGCGCCCCGCCTCAAACAGCAAAGGCATCTTCGCCGCAAAGACGAGATCGTACTCGACCGGGTTAGATGTGAGGCCGGAGGAAGATGAGGGCAGCTTGGTCCGATCAATCCAGCCGTGATCGGACAGGCGTTCCAGGCTAATCAGCAGCGGGTTGCCCGCGAAAGCGGAGATCGAAGAGTATGGCGAACTGCCATGACCCAGCGGGCCCAGCGGAAGAACCTGCCAAATTCCCTGCCGAGCCGACACGAGAGAATCGACGAACTGATACGCCGCCGGACCGAAATCCCCGATGCCGCCGCGCGAAGGCAACGACGTGGGATGCAACAGAATTCCTGCGGTGCGCGGAAACGGCATGCAGCTCGCTGACTATCTCAGATTCGTAGTTTGTTAGATTCCTGGCTCGCTTCCCGCGCGGGTCAGCGTCTTCAATTCGTCCTGGTTGATCTTGATCTTGCCCGATTTCTCCATCTGATCCCGCAGGTTGGTTACAAACAATCCGAACAGCTCCTGCTGCTTTCCCTGGATCAGCGCGTCTCGAATCTGATCGCGCTTTGCGGTAAAGTCGGAATCTGGCGGGGTCTGAACTTCGAGCACGGAAAGCACCACTCCGTTGGTCCCGCTGTTGATCGGCCCGCTGATGTCTCCTGGCTTCATGCTGAACGCAACCGACGCCTGTCCCGTCATCGACCCGATATCGGGGACCTGCCCATCGGGCAGCACGAAATCGCTGGTCTTCAAAGTTGCCCCAAGTTCTTTTGCCGCCTTCTTCAAATCGTGTTCAGCCTTGGCTCGGTCGGAAAGCTCCTGCACCTTCTGCGACAGGAGAACGTTCGAACGCTCGCTCATGAATTGCTGCTCTACCTGCGCGCGAATTTCATCAAACGTCGGAGTCCCTGGCGGCTTGATTGCCAGCAATTGAAACACCGCGAAACCCTGCGACGTCGCTGCCATTTCTGGCGGTGACTTTTCCGTCGCCCCGAAAACCGCGTCCATCAACTGCGGCGCCGGACCCAGCCCTGGTACTACATCCTTGCGGCTAAAAAAATCCGAAGTGGCCACTTGCAAACTCTTCGCGCTTCCCGCAGCATCCAATCCCACGCTCTTGGCCTGCTGGAAAAAATCTTCAGCCTGCTTCTGCGCGATCGCCTGCGCCTTCTGCTGTTTCAGGACGGGCTCGATCTGCTCTTTAACTTCGTCGAGCGTCTTCATGTGTGCGTCCTGCCGGTCGTCGACGCGGATTATGTGGAACCCGTAACTGCTCTTCACCAGATCGCTGATCTGCCCCTTGGGCAGCGAAAACGCGGCCTTCTCAAACTCCGGAACCGTGCGTCCCTTCCCGATCCAGCCCAGCGACCCGCCCTCTTTGGCGCTTCCCGTATCTTCGGAATACTTCCTGGCCAAATCTTCGAACTTCGCCCCAGCCTTAAGCTGCTTGAGCAAATCTTGTGCGCGCTGTTGCGCCGCCGCCACCCCCTTTTCATCGACCTTGCCGTCCGTCCCCGGGAGCGGGGTCTTGATCAGAATGTGGCTGACCTTCGCCTGCTCCGCCGTCCGATACTCATCTCGATGTTGATTGTAGTAAGCCTGCAGATCGTCGTGCGTGATCTGCACCCCGCCCTGAACTTTTCCCGTATCGATCACCGCGTACTTGATCTTGCGCTTCTCTGGAATTGAGTTCGCGTAGTTTTTCTGGTGGCTGTCGTAAAAAGCCTTCAGCTCTTCCGTCGTGGGATGGAGACCCTTCTTAATGTCGTCTTCTCTAAGAACGGCGTACTCGAACTTCACTTTCGTATTCTGCTTGGCAAACTCCTGGCGGATCGCAGCGTCGCTCACCGACGCGCTTCCAGTGATCAGCGCCTGCAATTTATTGATCAGAATCTCTTTGCCGACGTTCCCCTCGAACATCGCCGGAGTGAGGTTCGCCCGCTGCAGCATGCCCTCATATTCAGCCTGTCCTACGAAATTTCCACCCGGAAAGAAGATCGGTGAATATCGCCCGTGCTGCAGCTCGTCCTTCACTTCCTGAGATGTAGACTTCAGCCCCAGCCGCTGCGCCTCCGTCAGCAACGCCTGCCGGTCAATCAACTGGTCGGCCGCACGCTGCGTGTCTTGCTGGATCAGAAACGGCATCAGCATCGACGCGTTCGCGCCATATTGCTGTGCTTGCTGTTGGGCCATCTGGCGAGCCGTCTCTCTCACCTGCTCGGCGGTAATATCTTCGCCACTCACCTTGGCCACAACTCCCTTGCCGGGCGTGCCGGTGATGTTATCTCCCAGTCCTCCAGGGACGAATGCGATCACCATGGCGGCGCAAATCAGCAGCAACAAGCCGCTGAGCACGATCTTCTTGACCGGTCCTTCAGTTTGCAGAAATCGAATCATCTTCTTGTCACTCCAGACATCCTCTTGTCACATCAGAACTGATGGGGCGGAATCAATTATTATAAACTACCTCACGTTCGGTCACGCTCCGGACTACTCTCTGGATCAGGCCAAAACGCCTCTGTGGGGAGAGCCGCCCCCGGCTGTCCAGCGGAGCGATGCTCCGCATTCCCCCGCCAACCGCACGGCACCGCGTATCTATTTGATCAGGATATATCCCGCAGTGGAACCCCGGTCGGGCTGAGCCGGTTGAGAGCTAGTCATCCGCGCTGGCAGTGACTTTAGAACTCGCCGGCGAGTCCTGCCCTGATTCTGGTCGAAGGGGCGTACGCGCCGCATTGATCTCCTGGTCTTTGTACTGCAGCTGGTAAAGCTTGAAGTAAATTCCGCGCCGAACCAGTAGTTGCTGGTGCGTGCCCATTTCGCGGACCTGGCCTTTGTGCATGACGATGATCTTGTCGGCGCGCTGCACCGTCGAGAGCCGGTGGGCAATGATCAGCGACGTGCGCCCCTCGACCATGCGGTTGAGCGCATCGCGAACGCGGAATTCGGTTTCGGTGTCCACGCTGGATGTGGCCTCGTCGAGAATCAGAATCTTCGGTTCGTGGGCCAGAGCGCGCGCGAACGAGATAAGCTGCTTCTGCCCCGTCGAAAGAGTCGATCCGCGCTCGCGGACTTCTTCGTCGAAGCCCTTGGGCAGCGCGCGGATGAAGTCGGCAAGGTTTACATCTTCGGCGGCCTTCTCGATGTCTGCATCCTGAATGCGCTTCGTCCCCAGCCGGATATTTCCGCCGATCGTTCCGCTGAACAGGAATGGATCCTGCAGCACCACACCGAACCGGCTGCGCAAGTCAGAGAGGTCCATGTCTTTGAGGTCGACGCCGTCGATGCGCACCGCACCCTTCTGGACGTCGTAAAAGCGCAGCAACAGCGAGATTAGCGTCGTCTTCCCGGCGCCGGTGTGGCCGACGATGGCTACGGTTTCTCCGGGCTCAATGGCGAATGTAACATCGCGCAGAACCCAGTCGGGAGCTTCCCCGCTCTCTGCCGCATCGTGATACGCGAACCAAACGTGATCGAATTCGATTCGACCTGGTCCTTCAGGGCGCTTCGTGACTGCTGGCGAAACGACTTGCACAGGCGTGTCCAGAAGCTTAAAGATGCGTTCGCTCGCGGCCATGGCCGACTGCAGGATGTTGTACTTTTCGCTGAAGTCCATGATCGGACGGAAGAAGCGCAAAGCGTACGCGATGAATGCAACCAGCACGCCCAGCGACGCCCCGGTCGACACCAGGCGGAATGTGGCCAGCGTTCTCCAGTTGAAGTCGACGGCAACACTGTTGACGCGGATGTGTCTCAGGACATCGCCGCCACCGAACCAAATCACGCAGGCAATCGCAATCCAGGAGAGAACGTCCATCACCGGGTAATAAACCGAATAGGCCATGATCGCGTCTTTGTACGCGTCCATGTGATTGCGATTGATTTCCGAGAACCGGTCATAAGCCTTGCGCTCTCGATTGAAAAGCTGCAGCACAACCATGCCACTGATGTGCTCCTGTAGATACGAGTTGATGCGGGCAATGGCAACGCGGATGCGTCGGTAGGAATCACGTACCCGGTCGCGAAAAATCTTGGTCGAGTAAACGATAAACGGCAGCACGGCGAAGGTGATCAGGGCCAGCTTCCAGTTCATGCACAGCATCACCCCGAGAATGCCGAAGAGCACGAACAGATCTTCAAAGATCGATACCACGCCAGATGTGAACATCTCATTCAAAGCGTCCACGTCAGTGGTGACGCGCGTGACCAGTCGCCCGACCGGGTTCTTGTCGAAGAAAGAAACGTGCAAGCGCTGAAGATGACGGAAGATCTGGCGCCGCAGATCGAACATCACTTTCTGGCCGGTCCACTGCATGAAATAAGTTTGCAGGAACTCGAGCACGAAGCTGAAGACCAGCAGCCCCACATAAGTGCCCGCAATCTGCGCAATGCCGGTGACGGCGCGCGGGCTGAGCCAGCTCCACATTCCTGAAGACGCCGCTTTGGCCGGTGCAAGGTAGCGATCAATCGCCACTTTGGTCAGATATGGGCCGAGCACGTCGGCAAAAGACTTCAGTAGAATCGAGATCAGCGCGATCGCCACCTGCCAGCGGTAGGGACGCAGGTATTTCAGCAGCCGCGCGATAAGGCGGCTGTCGTACGCTTTGCCTAATACTTCTTCTTCCTGAGACATGAATTCTTAGCGATCGACTGTTGAAACGGCCTGCTGGCGCTGCTAACAGGGTACCTCAATATGGATGGCCGAGGCAGGCAGGAGGATGGAAAAGGTTTGGGGTTGCGGCAAACGTTCTTCGCGCAAATGGGATAATGGTCTGATGCCTCTGGGCATTTATATTTCGGTGCCGTTCTGTCGCACGAAGTGCAGTTACTGCAACTTCGCGTCTGACGTGTTTTCGCGCGCGGTATTCCAGCGCTATGTCGATCGAGTTTGTGCCGACATTGAGAACGCGCCGCGGGTCGCAGCGGAAATTGGCGGGCAGATGGAACGGTCCGTAGATTCCATCTATCTCGGCGGTGGGACGCCGACTGTACTGGAAGCCCCGCAACTGGAGCGAATATTCGCGACAGTAAGATCACAATTCGATGTAAGTGCGGAAGCCGAGATCACAGTGGAATGCGCGCCGGGTACATTAACACCTGGCACGCTGGCAACTCTGCTGCGATGCGGCGTGAACCGTGTAAGCCTTGGCGTGCAGTCGTTTGTAGATCAGGAAGCGGCGGCGGTTGGTCGTCTGCACAGCCGCGTGACGGTGCTCGATGACATCGCTCGCCTGCGAACAGCGGGAATTGCGAACATCAACGTCGATCTCATCGCTGGACTGCCGCACCAGACCGCTGAGAGTTGGGAATTCTCGATGGCGGAAACTATCGCGACCGGCGTTCCACATGTCAGCGTTTACATGCTGGAAGTAGACGAGGAATCGCGGCTAGGACGCGAACTTCTGGCGGGAGGCACACGCTATCACGCCCACTTTGTGCCGAATGAAGAAACTACGGCCGATTCTTATCTGGTGGCCAGTGAGCGGCTCGGAGCGGCCGGCATCCCCCAGCATGAGATTTCCAACTTCGCCCGCGAAGGGTTCGAGTCACGACACAATTTGAAGTACTGGACGCGGCAACCCTACTTCGGTTTTGGCGTGGACGCACATTCGATGCTGATTTCCGCCGAGCCGCACATTGATGCCGTGCGCTTCGCCCCCTCCGACTCTTTGGAGCAGTACATGGGAGGGTCCAACTTGCAGCGCACCGTAGTCTCGCACCAGTCAGCGTTGGAGGAGGGTTTTTTTCTTGGGTTGCGGCTTACGCGAGGCATCAGCCTGCGTGATCTGTCCGCGAAATTCGGCGAGGAAGCCATTCAGGATGCTCGGATCGCGATTGACGAACTCGTCGAACAGGGGTTAATAGAGCAGCGGGAGGATTTCGTTTGCCTGACCTCGCGCGGCAGGCTGCTGTCGAACGAAGTGTTCGAGCGCTTCCTTACGGCCGACAAAATCACCCACTGATCCTCGCAAGATATCTGCCATGCGGATCTTGGCAGACCATCCGGTCGGTTGGGATGAAGCGTTTTGTGGGCATAATCGCAAGTGATGGCGCGGCTTTCCCGGGCCTCCTCTTCCACCTCCTGAGGTAACTTTTCCCCACTTCTACCGCTATGTTCTAATCGAAATCAGTCTTGGGATGCGGAGGAATCTTGGATTTTCAACTGAACGACGAGCAGATGCACTTGAAGAAGACGGTCCGCGAATTCGCTGAACGCGAGATCTTGCCCAACGTCATGAAATGGGACGAGGCATGCGAGTTCCCACTGACTACCGTCAAAGAATTGGGCAAGCTTGGACTATTGGGAACCGTTTTCCCCACCGAATACTCGGGCGCGGGCATGGGCTATGTCGAATATGTAATTGCCATCGAAGAACTGTCCCGGGTGGATGGGTCGGTAGGGATCATTGTTGCTGCCCACACGTCGCTGTGTTCCAACCACATCTTCCTGGCCGGCAACGAGGCGCAGAAAAAGAAGTACGTCAGCAAACTGGCTACTGGCGAGTTCATCGGCGCATGGGGACTCACGGAACCGTCTTCTGGATCGGACGCGGGCAGCGCCCGCATGACCGCGAAGCGCCGCGGAAGCAACTGGGTCCTCAACGGCACGAAGACTTTTTGCACCAACGGTCACTACGCAGATGCAGTTGTCGTAATCGCGGTGACGGACCGCGCCGCCAATACCCACGGCCTTTCCGCGTTCATCGTTGACAAAGATACGAAAGGATTCCGCCCCGGCAAGAAAGAAAATAAGCTGGGGTTGAGAGCGAGCGACACGGCGGAAATGATCTTTGAAGATTGCGTGATTCCTGCGGAAAATCTGCTGGGCAAGGAAGGCGACGGCTTCATCGACGCGATGCGCGTGCTTGATGGCGGCCGCATTTCGATAGCAGCTCTATCATTGGGAATGGCACAGGGCGCATACGAAGCTGCGCTGAACTACTCCAAAGAGCGGCGCCAATTTGGCAAGGCAATCGGGGAGTTCCAGGCGATCCAGTGGAAGCTGGCTGATATGGCCACTGAGATTGACGCGGCGCGGTTGCTTACCATGCGAGCGGCGTCCATGAAGGACGCCGGCATGAAAACCACGCTGGAGTCTTCTATGGCGAAACTTTACGCCAGTGAAGTAGCTGTGAGGTGCGCCAACGAAGGCGTACAGATTCACGGCGGCTACGGCTTCATCAAAGACTATCCCGCCGAAAAATATTACCGGGACGTGAAGCTGTGCACGATCGGCGAGGGTACCAGCGAGATCCAGCGACTGGTGATCGCAAGGCAGCTACTGAAGGAGTAAGCGACCGATCGAGCCTGGCATTCACACTCCTGCGTCTTATTCTTCCGGCGGCAATTCGAAGTCGACCAGATTGCCTCGAAACCCTTTGGTCTTCCACGCGCCGATGGCGATTCCCACCGCCATCCAGATCGTCCCAAACACCAGCGCTTTCGGACTCAGACTAATCCAGAGAAAAAAGCAGATGACGAATCCCAGAACCGGCGGAGCCAGATTGCCAAACTTCTTTTCCGGTTCATGCAAGTAGTAGCGGACAAATGCCGCGGCATTGACACCCATGAAGGCTATCAGGGCGCCGAAGTTGAGCAGGTTCGCGCCAAGATCATAGCCGGTGGTGGCTCCTGCCAGTGCGGGAAGCAGAAATGCGCCAGCTAATGCGAGTACGCCCACAAACAAGACGTTGTTGCGTGGAACTCGCCGTCTGGCATCGACTGCGCCAAAGAAAGACTTGGGCAAAGCATTGCTGCGTCCCATGCCATAGAGCAGCCGCGCCGCACCCAGTTGCGCGCCCATGCCCGAGCCGAAGTTCGCCACCACCAGGGTGAACCCTACAATGGCAAACAGCGGCGCCCAGGCGCGCCCTGCCACGAAAGTAAAAGCTGTATCCATGTTCGGATACGGTTCAGAGGCCGGCCAGATAAGCTGAGCCGCGTACACCTGGAAGGCCGATAGAATCCCGATCACTACACAGACCAGCACCGTCGCCAACAAAATGTTTCTCCGTGGATTCTCGGCTTCTTCCGAGAGCGTGGAGATGCCATCAAAACCGATGTAGGTCAGCACAGCCACCGAGGTGCCACCCAGCACCGCTTTCGTATTCCAGCTCGCGGGATCGTAAAAGGGCCGAGTAAAGAACGTCGCACCGTCGTGAGGGTGGCCAAAAATATAGCGCGCCGCCGCCACAAAAAAGATCGCAATCACCACCCCCATGCCCGCAGCCAGCGCCGTATTCACTCGGGCTGAAGTTTTCACGCCTTGAACATTCAAAGCGGTAAACACCAAAGCAAAAAAAACCGCCCACGCAGCATACGAGACTCCGGGTGCGAACACATGCGCCTGCTGACTGATCCATATGATGCAGATCATGGGATTGAGAAGGTAATCCATAACCATGCTCCAGCCGGTTATGTAGCCGAGCGCTGGGTTGATTTCCTGCCCGACATAAGTGAAAGCCGAACCCGCACTGGGATAAGCACGCGCCATCCGCCCATAGCTGATTGCGGTGAAAAGCATCGCGACCATGGCGATCAGAATCGTCGTGACCACGTGCCCACGACCGCGATTGCTGAGCACGCCAAACACCGACATCGGCGCGACCGGCTGAATCACGATCACGCCGTAGAGGATAAGATCCCAAAGGGTAAGCGTGCGGCGCAGCCGTGGAGCGGACGCCGAGACAGCAGAGTTGGTTTCCATGGGTCCGCCCATTGGATTATGCGGAGGGCGGGAATGTCAATATTAAAACGATTTTGTGGCTGCGCATCCTTGACCTGACTGATAGGTTCTCGACTGCTTACCTCGGGGAACCGTAGTCGAACCAATACCCCCGCTGTTCATTTCCCGACATCTGCCGGGTGTTGTATTCGAGGAGATAATTTATGTGCGCGTCGTCGAGCGGAAACGACTCGCCCGGCCCGTACGGATAGTCGCCCATTCTGAGAAACGGCAGCGGCGCTACGAAGTTGCCTTCGGCGGCGTAGAAGTCCATGTCTTTCTCGTAGCCGTTGGCCGCGAAGAAATAATCGCGCAGCCATCCTTGCGGTAGCGCAGGTAATTTCGACGGATCAAAATCGAGCCGCACCTCATCGCCCGAACCGAACACGACCAACTGGTCGTCCACTGCGGTCAGGAGGGGCAAGACGTCGCCGTAGCGCGTGTATGTTCCCGCCGGGCGAGTGTATGGCCCGGTCGCGCTCGTCTTCTCATAAATGTATTGGACGTTGCCGGGAGGCGTGCCCTCGATTTTCAGAGGAAAACCGTGGGAACCCAGGTCGGCGCGAACGAGCGGAACCTGCGTCAGACGCAGGCTTTGGGCTTTTGCTTTCTCGTGGGGTTCTTGAGGTGTTCGACTCACCAGAATGCTGTCCCAATAGACCTGCAGGTTGGTCGTCATACGAATCTTCCGCGTGCCCGGCGGCAGCTTGCCCGTGAGATCGGCGGTCATGGTGCGCGGGCCTCCGGCGGGGAAACCCATGTCATCGACTACGCGCGTCCACTTCCCGCCAACGCTCAGCGCCTCGACATAAGGAGCGACCGCCTGCGCACCGGCTTGCGATGCGGCGTACATACTGTTTGCCGAAAAATATTCGACTTCGCCGTGCAGCAGCAGCCACAGCGGGCCTCCGCGATATTCCTCGCCCAGATCGAGGACCAAGCTATGAGACTTAGCGAAGCCCTGAAATTGCGTAAGCGCAAAATCGCCGAAGTAGCGATGGGCTCGAAGATCGGGCAACACGTTATGGCCGTGCTCGTCCCACGCGCCCGCGGGCGGACGCGCGTCGCGGCTGACGACCACCTTGAATTCTGGGTACGGCGGATTCGACGCGAAATATTCGTTCGGATAAACATCGACATCCGCCGGATGATCGACCGCCAGCACTCGTACCTGATCGAGGTAGACAGCTTCCTCGAGCGGTTCCATGAACCGGAAGCTGAGCCTGCCATCTTTCTCGCGGATGGCATTGCGATCGATCTTGATGTACTCGACGGGGCGCGGAACGTCGCGTTGCCCGGGCCCGATCCAGTGTCCAACCACTCCCGCGCCTAGCATGTCAGCGACGAATTCGTAGCGCTCACCATTCCACACAAATAAAGTTGGACAGGAACTACCACGCCGATCGATCTCGAGAAAATTCTGCTGTTTGTCTCCGGCAACGTTAATCTCATCCTGCAACACGCCGGTAGGCCAGAGCATGCGCACAATGTCGGCCTCTTTCGCATCGCCTAGGCCGACCACGATGTCGGTGGAGTTCTGCCCCAGGTATCCGTTCGAGCCCGCGATCTCAAACTTCTGGCGATTTCCGCCAGCGAACACTTCGACTTTGGTGCCGATGGCGCTCTTGTTGTCGGCCAGTCCCTTGAGCGAAAGGCGCAGCCAGTGATTCTGATTGCCACCTTCGTTGCGCAGCAGCACGGCGGGACCGTGATTCTGCGTGATCAGCAGGTCGGTCGCGCCGTCGCCGTCGTAGTCGCCAGTGATGATGGCGCGCGGCTCTTTGAGTTGAATCTTGTCGAGGCCAACATCGGCGGTGACGTCTTTGAAACCATCCGCCCCGAGATTGCGGAACAGGCGCACTTCGCCCTTGCCCTCTTTCGTTTCGCCGACTGCGACGAGATCGACCCAGCCGTCGTTGTCATAGTCGAGAGCGGCCACGCCGAAGGAGCGAACCCAGTTGGTCGCGGGAAGCGCAACGGGATCGAAGCTCTTGCCATGGTTGTTGCGCCACAGCGAAAGGCCGGGTGCTCCAATGTGCGTGAAAGCCAAGTCCATCCAGCCATCGTGATCGAAATCCAGAACCGCGATGCCTCTCGAGGGTGCCGAAAATGCCATATCGAGAATCTTGAACACTCCCTCGCGCGGGTTTTCGAAGACCGTTGGGCCCTTTCCTTGTCCCGTAACGACCAGATCCACCGCACGATCGTTGTTGTAATCCGTGCCGACCGCAGCAATTCCTGGAGGCATGCTGCCAAGACCGGTCGCATCCGTAACGTCTGTAAACGTTCCGTTTCCGTTATTTCGCCACATGATATTGCTTCCCGTATCTGGCATCTGCCCAAGCCATGGCCGGTCGTCGTACGCTGACGTTCCGCTCGATCCGGATCTTGTAAGGTAGAGATCGATGTCACCGTCGTGGTCATAATCGACAAAAGTAACGCCAACCGCATTCCTCTCCGGTTCGGGCCCGGCGTTCTGTTGAGCTTTCTCCCGCTTCTCTAAATCAGATGGTTGGGATAGGCCAGCGCTTTTGGTCACATCCTTAAATACGCCACCCTTATCATTTCGCAAAAGCAGTACACCCCGGCGAACCGCGAGAGCCAGGTCCATGAATCCATCGTTGTCGTAGTCACCGACCGTGCAGCCTCTGGCGTGAATTTCAGAATCCAGGCCAGTCCGCTTCGTAACATCCTCAAACTTGCCGCTCCCTAAGTTGTGGTAAAGCGATATTCCGCCTTTCGCTCCGTTATCGGCCAAGAAAATGTCGATCTTCCCGTCATTGTCGTAGTCCAAGAAGCATGCCCCGCTCCCTAGCTCAAATGAAGATAGTCCAGACTGACTGGCAGGATCGGGTCGGGACACGATTCCCGCCTCCGCCGTCAGATCCACAAACTGCACCTTGATCTGCGCGGGCGCTTTCAACACTGCCGACGGCGATTCGACTGCGCGCGAGTACTGGCCCTGCTCGCCGTAGGCCAGGCTCATAGGCGCGCCGATTTTGTTTTGTGTGATGTACTGGAATTTTTTCAGGTGCTCGCGGGCGTGGTCGATGTCAGCCGATTGCTGATAAGCGCGCGACAATCCGAACTCGGCGGAGGCGTGCAGCGGGTTGAGCTGCAGCGCGTGCTGAAAGCAGTCAATGGCCTGCGGAAATTGTTTAGCTTGCACGTAAGACGCGCCTAGGAAATACCAGGTGTCCGCGTCATTCGCATCGATCGCAGTTACATGCTTGAACGCATCGATCGCGGCCTGGGCATCGCCGGTATTCTTGGCTGACAAGCCAAGATTGTATGACGCATTTGGAATCTTCGGGTCCTGCTTGAGAGCATCTTCGAGCGCGGCCTTGGCTTCGTTAATTTTCTGCAGGTTGAGGAGGGCGATGCCTTCATTCAGGCGCGCGATTGTCAGCTTCGGATCGAGTTCAGCGGCTAGCCGGAACGACTTCAGACCCTTCTCGAAAAGCTGTTGGTTCATGTAGGCGGCGCCCAAATTGTTCATGCGCGCAGCCTCGACCGGATTTGCTTTCGGCAGAGTTTGCGGTGCCGTGGCGAACAGGCCGAATGCGGCCAGCAACGTACCAGCGAGGGCGACAGAAATTCGCAGAGTCATTGATTAGGAATTTAACCACAAAGGGCAGGAAGGTACACTAAGGAAACCGTACCGTGATTCATTTCGCGGCTTTGCCGTATGGCCGGTTCGCAATCACACCTTTATTTTCCTGGACGGTCACGGTTTGTCCCGCAGCAATGTTCGAGAGCTTCTCCACCTGGCCGCTGGGCCACTGAATCTCAACCGTGTCCGCTTTAGCTCGCGTGCCCAGGCCGAACGTGAGCACCAGTTCGCTCTGGGAAAGATAACTCGAGCCGGAGCGGAGCATCTTCCACTGTTTGTCTTTTTCATTGCCCGACGTCACGCACACGAGCGCGCCGATGCCATCCCGATTTGACTTCGTTCCCACCAGTTTCAGACGCAGGCTGTGATTTGATCCGCCCTCGTTGTGAAACAAAAATGCTGGCCCGGAGTTGGTGGTGACAAGAACGTCTAGAAAGCCATCGTTATCGATGTCGGCGTAGGCCGCGCCCCGCGCCACTCTTGGCGCGGCAAAGGCCGGGCCCATCTGCGCCGTGACTTCCTGAAACTTACCGCCGCCAAGGTTGCGGAATAGATGCGAAGGCTCGGCGTAACTGACGCGCTTCTGCACGCGCTCGATCTGGTCTTCGATGTGGCCGTCGGCGACGAAGATGTCGGGCCAACCGTCGTTATCGTAGTCGAAAAAGAAGCAGCCGAACCCGAGGGTCACCAGCGTGGCGCGGCCTACCTCTGATTGCGGCGCTTCGTCGACGAATAATCCGTTGCCTTCGTTGTGATAGAGCGAGACCATCTGATTGGCAAAGTTGCTGATGATCACACTGGGATGCCCGCTGCGGTCGTAGTCGGCGGCATCGGCGCCCATGCCGGCACGCGCTACTCCGTCTTCGCTAAACGCAATACCGGAAGAAACGCCGCGTTCTTCGAAGGTTCCATCTTTTTCATTCAGATAAAGCTTGTTGGGCTGCGTGTCGTTGGCAATCAGAATGTCCGGCCAGCCGTCGGCGTTGTAATCAAGGATGGTGATGCCAAGGCTCTTCGAAGTAGGATCGCCGAGGCCTGCCCTCTGCGTGGCATCTTCAAACTTGCCGCCGCCCAGGTTGTGCCACAAGCGAACGGACGTTCCTTTATACGATTCCGGAGTGCAGTAGGATTTGTGCGCGCCGTCGAGCGTGCAGTAGAGATCGCTCTGCTCGGTCCAGTGCACATAGTTCGCGACTACCAAGTCAAGTTTGCCGTCGCGGTCGTAATCGACCCAGGCGGCGCTCGTAGAAAACTCGTTCGGCCCCCACATGCCGGCAGTCTTCGTTACTTCAGTGAATGTGCCGTTGCCGTTGTTGTGAAATAAATGGCTCTGGCCTAAGGCGGTGATGAAGATATCGTCGAAGCCGTCGTTGTCGTAGTCTCCGACCGCGACTCCTAATCCAAACATGGGCACAGCGAGTCCGGCCTGACGGGTTACATCCGTGAAGGTTCCGTTGCGATTATTGTGGTATAGCTTTGGGGTCGTTGCACCAACACGGGGATGCCCAGGCCAGTCCTCACCATTGATCAGAAGAATATCGGGATAGCCATCGTTGTCGTAATCGATGAAGGCACAACCCGGGCCCATGGTCTCGGGCAGCCATTTTTTCCCGAAGCCGCCGTTGTTGTGAGTGAAGCGAATTCCGGATTGCGTCGTGACGTCGCGAAAAACTTGCTGCGCGGAAACATGAATCGGAAGCATCAAAAGGCACAGGGCGACCGGCAGGGACAAGAGTGAGTGGAGTGTTCGAAGTTTTGCCATTTAGTTGGAAGCCCCGGCGGAAGTGCGGGCGAAAGCCAGACGTGCTTTGCCCATCTGGACGGGTGACTCGCCCGTCCCCGCACGGGTTGTGGGGTGAGACCGCAGAGGCACTGAGAGATGTTCGTGGATTGCTTGCCGCTCGTTGTTGTCCTCGGGATGCGACTGCCGATATGGACCTGTAATCGCCTGGGACGATTCGTCGGCCTTAAATCGCATATAACGATCTTGGTGTTCCTTCGCCAGCTTTTCGTTGCCCAGTCCGCTGTAGCACAGCATCAGGTTGTAATGAGCCTGCAAGTCTTCCGGGTCGATCGCCAGAACGGATTGCAATTCTTCCACCGCGGCGGAGTATTTGCGCTGCAGAAAGAGAATGCGCCCCAGATCGTTGAGCGCGACGCGATCGCGTGGATATTGCGTCAGAACAATGCGCAGGCGGGATGCGGCGCCTTCATAGTTGCCGTCTGAGCGCAGCACGCGGGCATAGAAATAGTTAGCTCGCGCCAGCATTGGAGATAATGACAACGCCTTGTCGAGCACAGTGCGGGCGCGCGCCATGTCGCCTTCTTGCACGGCACAACGGCCCATGTTCACCCAGCCATCGGGATTATCTGGATCGGCCTCGGTCACTTTCTGAAACGCGGCGGCCGCGGCCTTCAAATCGCCCTGCAGGAACAACCCAATACCGTAATCGTTCCAGCGCTGCCATTCATCTTTTCGTGCAACCGTTTTCGGCTGCGCAGCAGGTACATTGTACGCCACGACCGGAAGCGTCACTTCATCTTCAGCAACCGTCACGATGGGAACGTCAGGAATTTTTTCCTCTTTGGCGGAAACTCCCTGAATCGACTTGGAAAAGATAAACGCGCGGTCGTCGTACGCAGGCGTAACTTCGCCAGTCGACTTCTCGTCAGGCTCTCCCACAAACGCAAATTGAGTTTCCCACCACGAGAACTTGCGGTAGCACAGGCGCGCGTGCAAGGTGATTTTGCTGCCTGCGTTTTCAGGAATCGTCACGCGGTAATGCACCGTATCAGCCGCGCCGGGCGGAATCAACCGCACATACACAACGGCGCGGGTTGCCCAGGCGTTGCGCTTGTTGATAGGGTTGCCGTGCGCATCCACCTGCAGCGAGCGGTAGAAGTGCGCACCTTTTTCCACTGGCCCTTTGCCGCCGCCCTCGACCATGCCACTCCAAAAAATGGTTTGGCCTTTGTCGTCAGTTCCCTTCAGCTCGAGCCATGTATCGTACGCATCAACCGTGCCGCCGGGGAAAAAGTGTCCAACTTTTTTGGTGCGGACGACGACATCCACGCGCACGGTGTCACCCCGCCGCAGCGCGGGCTGCACACGGTTCAACGGAGCAGTGACTGGCGCAATTTCTCCGCCGGCGCCGGGAATAATCTTGGTTTCGGCTTCTTCTCCGACTGCGAAGGTCGTCGCTAGATCTGACTGAGTGCTGGCGCCCGACTTCAGCGGCGCCTGCGCCGGAGACAGGGCAAAAATATCCACGGTGAGCGCACCACTCTTTAGAAATCCCTCGGTGAGTTTAAGTTGCGCTGCGTCGTCATTCGCCGTGGGCAGCGCGGTGTTCGCTCCTGGAAAACGATGGGAATGCACGACTCCGTTGACGTTACCTGCATCCTGCGACGACTCAGCGGGCATGTGGCAATCGGCGCATTGTTGCGGTTTCGGAGGATAGTAGAACGATCGTGCGCCTTGTCCGGAAACGCCGCTGGCCTGCCAGTTATCGTACTCGTTGAATCCGCGGAACCAGCGGTAGTGATTCACCGGAACGTCGAGGTGCACCTTGTGACAAGTGGAGCAGAACTCGGCGGTTTGCGTCTTCATGAACGGCTTGAGAAAAACGCGTCGGTGAGGCTCGGGATTCAAACGAATCAAAAAATCGTGCAGCGCGCGCGCCACCGAATTCTCTGTGGCGGCGAGTTCATGAAGCTTGGGATACTCCAGATAGAAGTCTCCCTGGCCCATGGTGCTCTTAACGTCGGCGATGGAGTGGCACATCATGCAGCCAAGACCGGCCTGAGATTCAGGACGGTGCACGATTTCTTTTATCGGCGTGTCCATCAGGCCGCTGTAGAGCAGGGCGGGATCGTGGCATCCGCCGCACCATTTCGAGGGCTTGGTCCCGACCGTGTCCTGCATGTACTCGATCGACTTGCGGTACCACTGATTGTTGAATGAAGAAAAATGATGTGCCGAGCTGAACCACTGGTTGTAAATATCTTCATGACAGCGCTTGCAGGAAGCGGACTCCATGAAGAACTTGCTGGGAATTTTCTGCTTGCCATAAATCTGTGCGGAACTGGGGAAAAAAGAACCCTCTGGGCCGTCACCCTCGCCATTCATGCTATCTGGAGGCATGGTGGGATTCTGAATGCGAGAACGTGTCTGCCAACTTTCGCGAATATAGCGCGCACTATATCCGATGCCGGCTAACACCACGAGGCAAACTGCAGCGCGCAAAACGAGTGCAGGGGTATTCGAAGATAGCCGCGCACGCTCACCCCATTTGTCGGCGAGCAGAAGGCCGACTCCGATGAGCGATACCAGGATGTGTAGATAAAGCCATCTCCATTCGGTCCGAGGAGTACCGGTCTTAATCAGGATGAGTCCAAAAATGGCTCCGACCGCGATCACCAACCAGCCTGCGCGCGCAAGAACGCTTCCATTTCGCACTAGAGGGTAGAGCGCGCGAATGAGCAGAATTGCGGTGAGTATTCCGGCCAAAGCGTGCAGCAACACAACACTGGCATAGAAAATATTCGCCTGCGGGACGGCGTAGAGATACGCCGCCGAGACCACCAGAAATATCAGCATCCAGGGCAAAGCCCTGCCGGCGAAACTGATGGATGATGAGTTATCGCGCATCGAAAATATCAGCGGCCAAAATGGTGATGGATTTCAGGTCCGCAGCGACTGAAATCACGTGCGAATCAAGTTACTTATATATCGAGCGCTGGGGAAATAGTGTAAACATACTACGGAAAAACGCGGCGCTTCAGATAATTGGCGGAATGCTGCCTGCACCACACGCCGACTCCAGCGCGCAGGCAACGGATAATACTTGCTCTTCTTCCCATGACCTGCCGACGATCTGCACGCCGATGGGTAGACCCTCCGACGAGCGTCCGACCGGAACAACAGCCACCGGATTGCCCAACAGGTTGAAGAATTCGGTGTAGCTCCATGCGTCGAGATAGTTGACAGTTTTGCCGTCTACTTCCCAACTGCGCTCTCCGTGCCGGAATGCGGGGATCGCCGCCGCGGGGCACAACAGGATCGGATACCTCTGCATTTGTGCAAAGAATTGAGACCGGAGCAGATCGCGTTGAATCCAGGCATCGAGCAAGGAGTCGGCGGTGAGAGGCGGCTGGGACGCGGATACTTCCAGGAAATCTCTCAGGATTGGACTAAGGTCAGCTTCCCTCCCCTTGAACATCGGCCGCAAAAGCATCCCGCCGGCAATCACGAAGTACTTCCACCATAGTTTCCGTGCTTGGTCGAGGCCGTCAGGCTGGAAGCGTTCCACTTGAAATCCCGCGCTGCGCAGGGATTCTGCGGCCCTGCGAACGGCGGCGCGGGTTTCAGGGGTGACCGGCGTACGGCCATCGTCTTCGAAATAACCAATTCTCAGGTTTCTAGTTTCTTCTCTGCTGGGCCAGCGCAGCGCGACTGGCGCTGAGCAAGTATCGCCGGCATCAGGGCCTTGCATGATCTCGAACAGAATTTTCAGATCAGCGACCGTACGAGCGATTGGGCCGACGACGCCGATTGAAGCAAACGGGCCAGCGGCGACCGGAAAATGCCCGGTCGCTGGGATGCGTCCGGGCGTGGGCTTCAGACCGCAGATACCTGTGAAGTGCGCCGGCACGCGAATCGAACCGCCGCCATCGCTGCCGACGCCGCCTGCGGACATGCATGAGGCAATCGCCGCCGCCTCTCCGCCGCTGGAACCACCGGCGGTGCGCTCGATATCCCATGGATTGTTGGTGCGGCCGTAGAGCAGGTTGTCGGTTTCCCAAGCCATTAAAAGCTCGGGAGCGTTCGTGACCCCCAGGATGATCGCGCCGGCTGCTCGCAGACGCGCCACCAGTGGGGCGTCTTGAATGGGCACATGTCCGGCGCGCAGACGAGTACCTGACTCGCAGCGCATCCCAGCAAGGTCGAAAGAACTTTTAATGCTGACGGGAATACCGTGCAGTGCGCCAAGCGTCTTTCCCTGCTTGACTGACGTCTCAGCACATTGAGCAACTCGCCTCGCTGCGTCGGCATCGACCTGGACAAACGCATTTAGCTTTGGATTCAGTTTTTCGATCTGCGCTAAATGCGCTTCAACGAGTTCGACGGGGGATAGTTCCCGCTTCCGGATTCTCTCCGCCATAACAACGGCGGGAAGAAAGATTAATTCGCTCATGATGTCTTGCCCTGCAGGGCATGATCTAGCTTTCGCTTCTCGTCCGCGGTGACGGGCCGGCACTCACCTTTCGCGAGACCACCCAAATCCAACGGACCGATGGCGACCCGCACTAAACGCAACACTTCGATGCCCATCGCCTCTATCATGCGCCGGATTTGGCGGTTCTTGCCTTCGTCCAGAATAATTTCTAGCCAGCAGTTTTTTTGTCCGGCGCGCAAGCGGCGGGCTTGTTTGGCGCGCATTACTTCGCCGTCCTTCGTAGTCACTCCGAGAACCAGTCCTTGCAGAAACTCGTCCTCCGCAACGATTCCTACCTGCACGTGGTAAGTCTTGTCCAGATGCGTTTCCGGGGCCGCGATGCGGGCGCCCCATTCAGAATCGTTAGTCAGCAAGATCAATCCCTCACTGGCCTTGTCAAGGCGGCCGACCGGAGCCAGCCAGGCCGGGGGTTTGGACTGGAGACTATTCTTCACGGCAGAGAATCCGCTCAGCACGTCGTATACCGTTTTCCTGCCCTTTTCATCGGACGCGGTCGTAACCACTCCGCGAGGTTTATTCAGCATGAGATAGATTTTTTCTTGCGGGTTAACCGGTCTTCCATCCACCTCGATCTGATCCTCTTTCACAAAAACTGGCGTCTCCGCATTGCGACGGATTTTTCCATTCAAGCTCACGCGTCCGGCATGAATCAACTCGGACGCGCGCGACCGCGAGCAGTAACCAAGTTTCGATAGTGAGCGCGCCAGCCCGATCTTGCGGCGATTTACGTTCTCTTTCACATATTCATGCTAAATGACGATTCATCAACTATGAAGGCACCATGTTTCACGATGGAAAACCAAACACGTCAGCCCGGCGATAAAGCGCAATCCGAGGACCCTTGATAGGATGATGGTCGCAACCTGAAACGGAAGGGAGATCTCATGGCCCAGCAACATCCTCCCCGCTTTCTCAAAATTGTGGACGACGCGAAAACGCGGGTGCGCGAAACCGACGTCGACGAGGTGAAAAACAAGATGGATCGCGGGGGCAAGTTCACCCTGGTAGACGTGCGCGAAGAGAGCGAATTCGCCAAGGACCACCTGCCGGGCGCGATTCATCTCGGGAAAGGCATCATCGAGCGCGACATCGAAGCGCGTGTGCCGGATCTGGATACAGAAATCGTTCTTTACTGCGGCGGTGGATTCCGCTCCGCCCTCGCCGCCGACAATTTGCAGAAGATGGGTTACAAGAACGTGATCTCGATGGATGGCGGCATTCGCGACTGGCGGGAGAAGGGATATCCGCTGACGAAGGTATGAAAGCAGTTGTCGGTTCTCAGTTCTCGTTGTCTGCAGCACGCGGCACCAGCCCATGAATGGTCGAATCTTCTTCTGGTCGCTCACGTCGGCACTCGCCGGATTTCTCTTCGGCTTCGACACGGTGGTTATTTCCGGCGCCGAAAAAACCATACAGACCTTGTGGTCTCTGAGTCCGGGCCTGCATGGCATTGCAATGGCTTCGGCTCTTTACGGCACCGTGGTTGGTTCACTGATCGGAGGCTGGCCCGCTGACCGCTTCGGGCGTAAGGCCACGCTGCTATGGATCGGCATTCTTTATTTCGTCGGCGCGGTAGGTTCAGGGTTGGCGCCGAACGTCGTCACTTTCATCGCGGCGCGCGTTATCGGCGGCTTAGGCATTGGCATTTCGACCGTGGTCGCCCCCATGTATATCTCCGAGATCGCACCACCTAAGCATCGCGGACGGCTTGCCGGCATGTTCCAGTTCAATATTGTTTTTGGCATCCTGATCGCTTTCGTTTCGAACGCCTTACTGGCAGGCATCGGCGAGAATGCCTGGCGTTGGATGCTGGGCGTGGCCGCGTTTCCGTCACTGCTCTACACGCTATTCTGTCTCGGACTTCCTGAAAGTCCGCGTTGGCTTCTCGGCAGGAAGGGCGACCGCGATGCTGGTTTGCGGGTCCTGCAGCGCGTCCAACCTGACATTTCGAAAGCCGAAATCGCAGCCGAGGGCGACGCAATTGTCGCCGCATCCACCGAGCAAGCGTCGTCTGGACATTTCTGGACGAGACGCCTTCGCAAACCGATCCTGCTCGCCATTTTGATTGCCTTCTTCAACCAACTCTCGGGCGTCAATGCGATCTTGTACTTCGCTCCGCGAATATTCGAGCTTACCGGCCTCGGCGCCAAAGCCGCTTTGCTGCAATCCATTGGGATTGGCGTTACCAATCTGGTTTTCACCTTTGTTGGTCTATGGCTGATTGACCGGTTGGGCCGACGGACCCTCCTCTATATTGGCTCGTTTGGTTACATCTTCTCTCTTGGCGCGGTTGCGTGGGCTTTCTTTACCAGTCACTTGTCGATCGTGCCGGTTTATATTTTCAGTTTCATTGCGGCTCACGCTATCGGGCAGGGAGCTGTCATTTGGGTGTTGATCTCCGAAATATTTCCCAATCGTCATCGCGCGGAAGGTCAGACGCTCGGTAGCTTCACCCACTGGATTTTCGCCGCCTTGCTCACCACGTTCTTCCCGAAGATGGTGACTGCCTTCCCTCCTGGTTACGTGTTCGCGTTTTTCGCCGGCATGATGGTGCTCCAACTCGTCTGGGTGAAAACGATGGTTCCGGAGACGAAGGGTGTGCCGTTGGAGGAAATTCAGAAGCAGCTGGGGATCGCGTAAGCCCTGATTGAGGTTGATCGGCCCGATTGGCGGTGAGCGTACCTCCTGTTCGCAACGGTTGTGTGGGAGCATAATGTCGTCGAGGCAGTAGACTGTTCCCGCGCGGAACGTATTCGGACGCGCTGGGTAGCTGACTCCTTGGGAGACGAATATGAAAGGAACAGTTGAGTGCACGAGGTGTCACGCGCACATGGAGTCAGGCTGGGTGCCGGATAACACGCAGGCCGGATTACAACAGGAAAACTGGTCTCCGGGGGAGCCCCAGCCGAGTTTCTGGACGGGTCTGAAAGTGGAGAAAAAAGATACAGTCATTCCAGTCACTACGTTCCGGTGCCCGAACTGTGGGTACCTGGAATCGTACGCAATCCCTCAAAGCCAGGATGGTGTCCTGGTGTCAGGGACCAGTTCGAGCCAACGGCAAAGAACTGCTATGCTGATTGCGCTTGGGGTAATGGCCCTCCTGATAGCATTTGGAGTTGCTCTCCTAATTCGGGTGAGGTGACCTTCACCCGGCATTTCGCAGAACTCCGCGAGAGTTCGCCTGGCGCAACAATGAGTGCAAAGGCCTTGGTTTCGTCACCTATCAGGAGAACCCCGGCTCGAAGAGTCGGTAGCCCGCCCCTCTCGGTACAACTCAGCATCTGCGAGACGCGCGGATGCCGGAAGGTCACGACCAAGAGTCCAATCGTCTCCGTCACTATTGATGCGGCTCTGCCTGATTTGGTAAAGTGCAAACCGATCAGTCTTAAAGGCAGAGAAAAATCGCAACTACGAAGGAGAGTCATTTATGCCCACGATTGCGACAAAGGACGGAACGCAGATTTACTACAAGGACTGGGGCAAAGGTCAGCCCATTGTCTTTAGTCACGGCTGGCCGCTGTCGGCCGATGATTGGGACAACCAGATGATGTTCTTTCTCAACCACGGGTATCGCGTCATAGCCCACGACCGGCGCGGACATGGACGCTCCTCCCAGACCGGTGATGGCCATGACATGGATCACTACGCCGACGACCTGGCGGCGCTAACCGCACATCTCGACCTCAAGGACGCAATCCATGTCGGCCACTCGACTGGCGGGGGCGAAGTGGTGCATTACCTGGCTCGGCACGGCGAAAGCCGTGTAGCTCAAGCGGCAATCATTAGCGCCGTGCCTCCGCTGATGATGAAAACGGCCGCCAATCCGCTTGGGCAGCCCAAACAGGTGTTTGATGATTTTCAGGCGCAACTGGCCGCCAACCGTTCCCAATTCTATTACGATGTGGCGTCTGGACCGTTCTATGGTTACAACAGGCCGGGAGCGAAACCCGCTCAGGCAGTGATTTTGAACTGGTGGCGGCAGGGCATGATGGGAGGCGCCAAGGCGCACTATGACGGCATCGTCGCCTTCTCTCAGACCGACTTCACCGAAGATCTGAAGAAGATCAATGTGCCCGTCCTCGTGATGCATAGCGAAGACGATCAGATCGTTCCGTACGTCGCCGCCGGACCTTTGTCGGCAAAGTTGCTGCGGAACGGCACGTTCAAAAGCTACAAGGGCTTTCCGCACGGTATGCCGACGACCGAGGCCGAAACCATCAATGCCGACCTGCTGGCATTTCTCAAGAAAAGTAAGCAAGTG
>Ga0307478_10000174_pt1 | contig 75000 bp, 75 predicted proteins | sample atmos_gasesECM4C_2_FD_203713 | JGI IMG/M metagenome (GOLD analysis project Ga0307478, IMG submission 203713) | Hardwood forest soil microbial communities from Morgan-Monroe State Forest, Indiana, United States - atmos_gasesECM4C_05 | ecosystem: Environmental > Terrestrial > Soil > Temperate...
GGATGCCGAGCTGGAAGCGGAATTGGCACTGGCGCTGGGTTTCGACTTTTGCGCCCAGGGAGGACGGTCGGGCTTGTCCTGGCTGAAAGCGAATCCGGCGACGAGAAGCGCCGGGACAGCCAGGAACAATGTGAAGTGAGATCGAAAGGGTGTCATCGACATTGATAGTTAGGATGCAGGTTTCGCGCGGGAAGTCGCCGCGGGTGCGGGAGGCAGTTCGCCGTCAGCCCAGACGGCGCCGTCGGCGAAGTATTCCTTTTTCCAGATGGGCACGGTGCGCTTGAGGGTGTCGATGGCGAAGCGGCAGGCGTCAAAGGCGGCGGCGCGGTGCGGCGCGCTGACGGCGATGAACACGCTGGTATCGCCGATTTCAAGGCGCCCGAGCCGGTGGACCATGGCGACGCGATGGATGTGGTATTTCTCGTGGAGCTGCACGCCAATTTCGCGCATTTTGGCGAGGGCCATGGATTCATAGGCTTCGTAGTCCAGGTACAGAGTGGGGCGGTTGTGGGATTGATTGCGGACGAAACCGTCGAAGGTGACGATGGCGCCGTCTTCTGGCGCGCGGACGTGGCGGGCCAGTCCGGAAATGTCGAGGGGCTCGCGCACCAAGTGGAAGATGTCATCGTGAGGAAGAGTGGCCATGGGTGGGTCAGCCGCCGCTCACGGGGGGGAGAAAGGCGACTTCGTCGCCGGAGCGAAGACGGGTATCCCAGGCGGCAAATTCCTGGTTGCGCGAAGCGACTACCGAAGAACGATATTGTGCAAGATCGGGATGGCGAGCGGCGTAGAGGGCGAAAAGTTGCTCGATGGTTCCGGCGTCGGCGAACTCAAGGGAATCCTCTGCGTGACCGGTGAGTTCCTTAAGGCGGCCGAAGAATAACACTTTCACGCGAACCGTTTGGGTGACAGGTGGCACAGGGGAATTGTAACCCGCGGTGGGTGAGGGGGCCAGTAGGATAGCCGGAATCGGCTGCGACGGAGTCAAGAGTGAGAGCGTGGGACAGAAGAAAGAGCGGCTTGCCTCGGAAGACGGGCCCTACAATGGATGCCGCACGGGAACCCACTGCTGCTATGGAGATTTCGACATGTTCATACGAGAAATAGGGTTTGCGCGATTCGATTGCTTGACCGATAGGTGTGGGTTGCGTAGCGTGAGATGAGTTAGTGTTTCGTCCGCAGGGCTCGCAGGGTCGCAAAGGAAAAAGATGAAGATTCTGGTAACGGGTTCGTCGGGGCTGGTGGGAACGGCTCTGGGCAAGGCGTTGTCGCGAGCGGGGCATACCGTTTGCCGAATGGTGCGACCTCAGAGTACGGCGGGAGAGGGGGCCAACGAAGGATTTGCGGTGGCCTGGAATCCGGCGACGGGGGAATTGGGAGGCGCGGGCGTCGGAGCGGATGCGGTTGTGAACTTGGCCGGCGCGTCGATTGCGGAAGGGCGCTGGACAAAACAAAGGAAAGAGTTGCTGCGCGCGAGCCGGATCGATACAACGCGCGCGCTAGTGAACGCGCTGGCGAAGATGAATGCGCGCCCGAGTGTCCTGGTTTCCGCATCAGCGATTGGAATTTACGGTGATCGGGGCGATGAAACGCTGACGGAGGAGAGCAAGCCTGGGACGGATTTTCTAGCTGGACTGACGCAGGAGTGGGAAGCAGAAGCACTGAAAGCCGAAGCCCTAGGGATTCGTGTTGTGCTGGCGCGGTTCGGAATTATTTTGGCGCGTGAGGGTGGAGCGCTTTCAAAAATGATGTTGCCGTTTAAATTTGGCGCTGGAGGAAAACTGGGTTCCGGGCGGCAATGGACGTCGTGGGTGATGCTCGAAGATGTCGTCGAGAGTTTGCGATTCGCGATCGAGAAAGCCTCGGTGAGAGGCGCTGTAAACATCGTGTCGCCGCAACCGTTGCAAAATGTGGAATTCGTAGGAGTTCTTGCAAAGGCGATGCACCGTCCAGCGCTCTTCCCGGCCCCGGCGTTTGCGCTGCGGCTGGCACTGGGCGAAATGGCGGACGCGCTGCTGTTATCCAGCCAGCGCGTCGCACCGCAAGCGTTGGAGAAATTTGCGTACCGGTTTTTGCACCCCGATTTGAACTCAGCGCTCGTCACGATTCTGGCGAAAAGCTAAAGCCGAATCCCGCCCTACTTTTCTACGTTGATGTTGACGGAGACTCGCAGCGCGTGGCCGTTCAGCGGGTCTGTAGATAAAAGGGTTTCCGAGGTTTGTGCGTCCTTCAAAATCAGGTTTTCGGAGGTCCTGAATTGGCGAATCACCGGCTGGCCGCCTGGGTTGGCAACGAGTCTCTCACCCTCCGTCGATTTGTTGGGATAGAGCGTCGAACGATCGAAGATCAAGTAGACATGATAGCGGCCATCGTCTTCCGTTCTGATGCCGCAATCGATGTTTGAGCCGATATCCAAGTAGGTGGTTTTCTGGTCCTTGCCTTCGGTTTCGATGGGAACGCGAATGCCGGTCCGCAAACTGGTTGAGTAGTTCCCACCTATCTTTTCATCGGTGATCACCGTGAACACATAGGGCATGCTGGAAACTTTCTTGTCGCCGTCATATTCGGTAAAGACAATCTGCACCTTGATGGGAGTTGGCACTTTCTCTGCCTTGGGTTTTTCCTGACCGCGAATGGGAAGTGCGGGTATGCAGAATGCGCCGAGCAGAATCATATAGAACAATTTCTTCATGGCATTTCTCCTGGGTGATTTGAACCGTTCTTGGATTTGACCCCGTTCGCGGAATTCATTGCCATTTCTCATCCGCCAAGGGCTTGACGTCAAGCTCGTCAATTTGGATCGGAGCAAGTTGCAAAGGCGACAAACTCGTCGCGTCAAAGTCTCGAGCCACAAGCACAGCGTGCTTGTGAAGGCTCCACAGCTCGGCGTATTCGGCTAACAAGATTTCCTGGTCATGAGGGACGAGAACTTCCGGCGTGGTTTTTCCGCTGGCCTGCACTCCGTGTTTCCGAAGAAGCTTGGCGACTACATCTTGAGATTGCGAGTCGGAATTTGTTCCCGCAGGAGGCACGAGAACGGGGTCGTGATTTTTTGGTGGCGCCGACACAGGTGGCACCTCCACCGTATTCTCCGCCGACTCGGCCGGATGGTTTACAACACTTGGCCGCCAGACTGCACGTGCGCCGAAGAAGGCCACGACCGCGACAGCCGCACTTGCAAAAACAAGCCAATTGGTCACCCCGACGCGGCGTGGAACAGGCTGTTCGTCGAGGCGAGCGCGGACGCGCGGCAAGAAAGAAGCAGGCACTTCGACGTTCGCGGCAACGCGAAGGCCAGCGTCAATGGAAGCGAACAGAGACTGTTCCTGTTCAAACGTAGCTAGGCAATCAGGGCAGCCCGCAAGGTGCACCCGCAACTCCCCTTGCGGTTCAGCGCCGCTGCCAGTGGCTTCGATCAGCGCGTCTTTATAGTGTGTGCATGGCATCGCAACTTCTCCGCTAACTGTCTTCGTGCATAGAAAATTCTAGACTTTACCGTCCCCGTGGAAATGCCCAGCATGTCCGCGATTTCCTCGATCGTGTGGCCTTGCATACTCGCGAGCAAAAGGACTAAGCGCAATTTTTCAGGCAACTCCGCCAAGGCGGCATCGAGGTGCGCTTGGAACTCGTTCGAAGCCGCGAAGTCTTCCGCGGTCGCGGCAAGTGGCTGGCGCTCGGGCTGCGACCAGAGCGTGTCGCGCTGTTCGCGGCGTTTCCCGGAGCGCAAACTGTCGAGCGCCAGGCGAAACGCGATTCGCACCAGCCAGCCGCGGAAGCGATTGCGGTCGCGCAGACGATCAAACCGGCGATAGGCGCGCAACAACGCTTCTTGGGCCACATCTTCGGCGTCCGCGGTGTTGCGTAAGACGCCACGAGCCACGCGATAAGCCAACGTGCCGCACTCCGCAAGGCGCTCCTCGAACTCGCGCCGCTTGTCAGCCTGGGCGGCTTCGCATTCCAGCTCACCCTGCTTGTCGTGCGCGACCGTAAGTCGGCCGTTGTCATGTGCGGCCGTAACACGGCCGGCCTTGCGCCCTGGCTGGACCAGAACCAGCTCCTGCATTGGTTATCCTGGGCAAGCTGCCAACGCTTGCCTCTCCCTACAGTCAACCAGACGCCGCCAGATGAGAATTGGTTCGATGCAAAACTGTAGTTTCCGAGGCAGGCGTCGCGCCGGGCTAGATCCCCAACCGCCCAAGCATGTCTTCCAGGTTGGACTCGTCCACGATTACTTCCAGGGGTTTCTGGCCTTCCGGCGCGGGCTTGACGGAACCCTCATCGAAGGCCTGAAAGAGCCGCATTTTGGCCACGGCATATTCTTCGCTGCTGGAAAGCGGGCGACCGTTCTGCTTAGCCCAGGCTTCCAGGGCGGATTGCAGGACGAAGATCTTGAAGGGGAATGCGGAGCGACGGTCAGCGGAGACTACATATGTAAATTCACCGCCCTGCGTGCCGTTCCGCTGGGCGCGATCGCCTGCGAAAAAGTAGTACTGATAGACGTAGCCATCGGCGGCGGAGTAGCTCTTGACGCGGCGAACAGCATCGGGACGAGGCATGAGCGAATTATTGGAGTGTCGAGGTTCGAAGTCAACGTTGGTTGGAACGTAAACAGCGTGCCAGGCGGAAGCGCCACACTCCGGAACGCTTACCTCTGGCGGCGTGTACATCGCCCCCGCTGACCTGCCTTCATCTGTAACCGTACAAATCACGGCCACGAGCCATGCCCAAGTTGGATGTGAGCTTTACGGCTCGCACCCGGCCTGGACCGTGAAGTAAGTAACGAATTTCGAATTTCAATTTTCTATTGTCCGTTTTCGTGAGGTGTGAGCCAGCCGCCGCCGAAGAGAAGACCAGGACCAAGTGAGGCAAGGAAGATAGGCCGCCGCTCTTCGGGCGGCTGCTTCGAAGCGTTGCGCAAGCTTTCGTGCAGGGCCGCGCCGCACGTGGAAGAACCCAGATTGCCGGAAACCCGCGCAACTGGCGGAAACGTGCTACGGGAAACGCCGCACTGTTTGGCAAGCAGGGCAACCAGGCGCGGGTTCGGCTGATGCGTCGCAAAACCGCCTACCGAGCTGCGGGGAATTCCGCTGCGCAATTCCACCGCAGTGATGACTTTTTCCATCCGCGTGATTGCCGCGCGAGAAAGCGCTTCGCCATCGAACCGCACGTTGAGGCTGCCATCTTTCGTATCGCTCACTTGAATCGCGGCGGCGTACTGTCCGGCGCAACCAAAAATAAATTCGCCGAGCACGTAGCCTCCGCTGACATTGGTGCTGCGCGCGCCACAAAGAAGGAAAGCGCTGGCGCCATCTCCGAACAAACCTCCAAATTCGCCAGCCACGCGGCCGGGAGTGAGAGTGCGGCTGTGAACATCCGCCGTGCTCACCAGGATGGTCTGGGCTTGCCCGGAGCCGATCAGCGATTGCGCGACGGCAAGGGCATTGAGCAATCCAAGGCAGGCGCCGCCCACGTCAAGCGCGCCGCAATTTTCGCGGGCCAGCAGGCGGGAATGAAGCTGCGCCGAGAGCGGTGGGTAATCGTGATGCGTTTCGCTGGTGGCAATGATCCAGTCGAGCTGGTGCGCTGCACAAGAGGCGGCGCGCAACGCTTCTTCCGCCGCTTTTGCGCCGAGGGCCAGTTCGTTTTCGCCTTCGGCGGCATAAGCGAGCGATGCTATGCCCGCTCGACCGCGAAGTTTACCCACAGGCATGCCAAACGCGCGGTCCACTTCCTCCGACAAAACCACACGCGAACCCACGGTCGAAGACGACGCCGCGATGATGGCGGGAGTACCGATGACCACGGCATCGCGAGGCGTTTCTAAGCGCTTGCGTGAACCGGAAGCAGAAGAGGAATTGCTTAGCGCCGACAGCAGCACCGCGAAACTCGCGGTGCGTCCATTCATGTACGCGCCAAGATCAACGGCGCCGCTCGCGGTCTCCACGCCACGAAGAAAACTAACCCAGCCCATGGAATCCATAACGCCGGACTCGATCAAGTCCAAATCGTCCGCCGGGATGGCAGCCGCGGCGCCCGCCTCCCGACGAAAACAATCCCCGAGGAGCCGGCGATTTTTTTCAAACGGAGAGGAAGAAGCGGTGGCCATCAGAACTCCTCGAGCCATTCGAGACGTGGCAGGGGGAAAAGCGTGTCCAGCATCAGCCAACAATAATCATGATAAGGGCGCGTGAGGCCAAGGCGGATGAAATGGTGGGGACAGGACATGATCTTGCGGTGAAATTGGGATTTCAAGAAGCGCTCGAGGCGCGCAGCGCGATTTGCGCCACGGGCAGGGGCAAGAGCGGCATCGATGAAGTCACGCCAATCGCGATCGACCACCGGAAGATCGCGCAAAACTTCTCCGGAAGGGAGCGCCAAAGTAGCTCGGAGTTCGTTGGCGTAGAGTTCCAGCCGCAGATTCTGAGTTACGCAGCCGCAGATCGAGCGTTTGGCTTGATTCGGCATGGCATGAAGACCAGCGCCTTTTTTGTTTTCTTGGATGGCGCAGCCGAACAGATCGGGTAAGGAATTGGCCGTTTCTGCTTTCCGGAGATACGAGACGGTTTCGTTCTCCGCCACCGAGGACGATTTCTGGAATCCGCGAGTCGCCGTGCGGTCTTCAATATGAGGCTTCGTAGCGGGAAATGGCGCAAGTGCGCATTCGAGAATGTCCCCGCGCTGGTGGGGAAAATGCAGCCAGCTATGCGCAGAAGGAGGAACAGGCCGGAGGGATTGAATCTTTTCCCCTTCGCGTTGCAACCCAATGACGCAAAAGGCCGGACCCATGCGGGTAATCTCGGTGATGAGCAGCTTGGTCACGGCGCGGCACCTACGGACTTTCGCCGCGGCTTTATGGACTTCTGGCGCAGTGTGGTGAGGTGGCGAATTTCGACCGCGTCGCCTTTCTCACGCCAAAAGCCAGCGAATAGATCGGCGACCAGGCGGCGGTGGCATTTCTCCGGGCCGGCTTCGGAACATAGCAGCGCAATATGCGAAGGCCAGCTCCTACCGTCGACTATTCCCGGAACGCCGCGTTCTTTCATTAATGCGCGAAAGCCGGACTCATAGCCAGGCCAGTCTTTGCTGACGCGGTACTCCTTGAGCAGTTCGGGAGTAGGAGCAAGAAGCGGTTCATGGACGTATGCGATGCGCGCGATCTCCTTCAAGAAAAAAGCCAGGTCCGGATGTTTGGCGTAACCGGAAAGCTGCCCGCCCCGGTGTTGGCGAATATCGATAAGCTGCTCCACTCCTGCTTCCTGCAGGAGAACAAAAAACTCCTGCGCTGTTTTTCCGGCGAACCCGATGGTGCAGAGCAGATGGTCCATGGTGCTTCAGAAATATTCGATCGCCTCGGGAGAAGCTCGAAACGCAAATTCCCTGGCCTGCAACTGGAGCGCCTCTTCAATTGCGGAATCCCGCTCGGAAACGAAGAGCGACCCGGTCGCAAAAGCGGTGCGGCCATGCAGCTCGAGCAGCCGGTCCTCGGCGTCGCGCTGCGTTTCAAGAATTCCGCCACGCCGGATGTGCAGGGGCACTATGCCGCGCTCAAGCAACGCCGGGCTAATCATCAGGAAGCGGTGGCACTCCAGGGGATCTTCCTCGGCGCACATTAAAACGATGCTCGCGGCGCGCGACAATTCCCGAAGGCGGTCAATGGCCGTCACGAATTCCGCGGACTTGCGGCGAGCGGCGTAATCAACACGGCCATCGGAAAAGTAGGCCCGCGGGTCAGCCGGTCTTCCGCCCAGAGCTTCGCCGGCAAATTCGTACCGGACAGCGGCCGAGGCCAGCAACCCTTCCAAAGGCTCGCGGTTGAATTGCGGGAAGCGAAAGCTGCCAGGACGGCTGCGAACATCGCAAAGCGTCCTTACATGATGATCGTTGAGCACCGCGAGAAAATCGCCGGCTTCCTGATTGGAATGCCCGATGGTGTACAAGGCTCCGGTTTTGAAGTTCGCTATGGTCATGGAAGGGTATTTGAGGGGCCAAACTGTATTTTGCCGAAAGGCGTCGAAAGCGGCAAGGGCAGAACTTTCCGCCGAGTGTTGCCATTTTGCCCGCTCGCGCCGCAGCCAGTTCATCGGCAGAAATGGGCTCCATGCTAACGTAAAAAGATGGCTCCGGCGGCGCCACGATGTGTCTTTCGCGTCGTCCAATAGGAGAACCGGGGAATGCCGTTCGATTGCTAGGAATGTCCTCTCGAAAAACAATTCGGTGCATCGGAATCGCTGGAATTTTCTTCTTGTCCACTCTGAGTGCGCGGGCGCAGCGTGTGCGCGGTGAACTTCGCGTAGAGGTGCACGATCCGCAAGGGACGGCGTTGTCGCCCAGGGGCGAACTGATCAGCGAAGCCAATGGATTTCGCAGGACATTTGTAACCGGCCCCGATGGACACTATGTTGCTCAGGATCTTCCGTTTGGCGTTTACCGCCTGAGTCTCCTCGCCGATGGATTCGCGCCGTGGAGTGATTTGGTGGAAATTCGCTCGGAAGTGGCGGTGCATTTGGCGGTTACGCTAGGCGTGGCGCCCCTCACTACGCAAGTGCAGGTGAACGATTCCGCGACGCTGGTGGACCCGAATCGCACCGGCGCGATCTATTCCGTGGGGAACCAGGCCCTCCGCGAAAATGCCTCGCCACAGCCCGGCCGGAGCCTGAGTGACCTGGTGAACGAACAACCGGGCTGGCTTTATGAAGCGAACGGCATTCTGCACCCGCGCGGCTCCGAATATGACGTGCAATATGTCTTTGATGGATTGCCGCTGACGCAAAATCGTTCGCCAGGATTTGCCCCCGCATTCGATGCCGAGGATGTCGAGTCGATGCGCGTGCTGACGGCCAGCTTCCCGGCGGAATACGGACGAAAGCTTGGCGGGATCGTCGAAGTTACGACCGCGAAAGATTTGACCAGCGGACTGCACGGACAGTTCGACGCAAGCGGAGGCAGCTTTTCAAGCGCAAACGGATCTACGGCGCTGGCCTACTCGAGAGACCAGGACCGCCTTTCGGCGAGCGGCGACGGATTTCACACCGATCGCTACCTGGACCCGCCGGTGCTGACGAATTACACGAACCGCGGCAATGCAAGCGGATTTTCCGCGTCCTACGAACGAGATTTTTCCGATCGCGACCGGCTGCGCCTGTCGGTAAACCACAGCGCCACTCGTTTCCTTGTTCCGAATGAACTCGTCCAGCAGCAAGCCGGCCAGCGGCAGGATATCCACAACGAAGAGACCAGCGGGCAAATCCATTTCCAGCACACCATTTCTGCCAATTTGTTCTTGAGTTTCTCCGGCAGTGTTCGCGATGCGACCGCAACGTTGGCTTCTAGCGCGTCGGCTACTCCCGTGATTGTTTCGCAGGACCGCGGCTACCGCGAAAGTTACGTGAGAACGGACCTGGCCGGTCACGGCGGGCATCACGATTGGAAAACCGGAGTGGACAGCATTTTCAGTCCCGTGCACGAGGCCCTGCAATATACCATCACGGATTTTACGCAGTTCGACGCTGGAACACAGAGCCCGTTTTCCTTTCTCAGCCGCAAGTGGGACATCGAACCATCGGCATACGCGCAGGACCAGTGGCATCGCGGCAATTGGAACGTGAGCGCGGGGCTGCGGTTCGATCATTACGGATTCGTGGTTCAGGAATCAGCGTGGAGCCCTCGAGTGGGCGTTTCGCGTTATGTGCCCTCGCTGAATCTGCTCGTTCACGCGTCGTACGACCGGGTGTTCCAGACGCCGGCAATGGAAAATCTGCTGCTGGCCAGTTCGTCGCAGCTGGCTTCCATTGAGCCGGTGGTGCTGCGGTTACCGGTGCGCCCCGGGCGCGGCAATTATTTTGAAGTGGGCGTGACGAAATCGCTCCTTGGAAAATTGCGGCTGGATGCAAATATTTTCCGGCGCGATTTTCGTAATTATTCCGATGACGACGTGCTGCTGGACACCGGTGTAAGTTTTCCGATCGCATTTGCGAAAGCGCGCATCGCTGGCGAGGAGTTGCAGCTAGCGGTGCCGCAGTGGGGCCGTTTCTCGGGCTACTTGAGTTACGCAAACCAGTCCGGCATCGGACAAGGACCGCTCTCCGGCGGGCTGTTCCTCGGCGACGACGCGGCCAATGCACTGGCCAACACGAGCAAGTTCGCGGTCTCGCAGGATCAGCGAAATACAGCGCGGGCGCGCGTTCGCTTCCAGGCCGAGCGCCGGATTTGGCTGGCGATGGGCACGCAGTATGGCAGCGGTCTGCCGGCGGATATCGGCAATGCCAAAGTCGGTGACCTGCTGGCGGCCTACGGACAGCGGGTTCTGGATCAAGTGGACCTTGTTCGCGGGCGCGTACGACCGAATTTTTCGCTCGACGCGGCCGCGGGCGCGGAAATCTATCACAAGGAGCAAAGGAGTGTGTCGCTGCAGATGCAGGTGGCGAATCTCGCAAACCGCCTCAACCTGATTAATTTCGCGAGTTTGTTTTCCGGGACCGCTGTCGGAGAACCGCGGAGCGTTTCTGCCAGCTTACGGCTAACGTTTTGAGTGGTAGGGGCGCAGCATGCTGGGCCCCTACTTGGCGAGACGTTCAAGGTCGGTGACGACGCGATCGAGTTCGTCGATCAGTGGATTTGATCCGGCCTTGCGGAAAACATTCACGAGCGCTCGATAGTACCAAAGCGTGCCATCCTTCCGCCCGTTGAAACGATTGAAAACGGCATCGCCTTCTGCGCGATAGTCGGAGAGAATTTCGCGCGCATTAGCCAGTTTGTCGGCAGCGGAAACGAGGTGCACGTCTTCCGGCTCGTGCGCGACCTTTTCGATGTAGGCGCGCTTCCTTTCGCCCCATTCGCGTTTTTCGCCGGAAACTTCGTAAGAATCCGTGCAGCCATCGACAATGCGCGCGACACGTTCCCCGAATTTTTGGCGGATTTCATCGAGCCGCGGAAGCCCGCCCTGGTCTTCGACCGCATCGTGCAGCAGCGCGGCGATGACTTCATCTTCGCCGCCGCCGTGTTGAATGACGATAGCCGCAACGCCGAGCAAGTGGCCAACATAAGGCTGGCCCTTGCCCTTGCGGCGCTGATTCAGGTGCAGCTCCGCCGCGTAACCAAGCGCCTCCACAAAACGATTCGTGAGGACCGGCTTTTCGATGATGGATTGTCCGCGACTCAAAGTGTTTCGCTTATCTGCGGCGCGCCTTGCCGAGCAGGCGGAGAATTTCCAGATAGAGCCAGATCAGTGTGACCATCAGGCCGAATGCCCCATACCACTCCATGTACTTCGGCGCTCCGCCCTGGACGCCCGTCTCGATCATGTCGAAATCGAGCACCAGATTTAGTGCCGCGATTACGACTACGAAGAGGCTGAACCCGATTCCCACGGCGCCGCTGCCGTTGATCGCCGGAACCTGAATATGAAAGAAACCGCCAAGAATTATTTCAAAGACATAGAGGAGCGCGATGCCGCCGGTAGCGGCGATTACGCCGAGTTTAAAACCCTGCGTAGCGCGAATCATTCCCGTCTTGTAAGCGAGCAGCATCACAAAAAGCGTTCCGAAGGTGAGGCCGACGGCTTGTATCGCCACGCCTGGGTAAGAGCGCTCGAACATGGCGGAGATTCCGCCGAGCGCCAGGCCTTCGAGGAGCGCGTACATCGGCGCCGTAAGTGGAGACCAGTTCGGTTTGAAGATGGTGCCAGCGCGACGAGGAGGCCGCCGAAAACCCCGCCGATCATCCAAGGAATAGCCGCCCCCGGCTCCGGAGAGCGTGATAGGCCCCAAGTCCACGCAGCCGTGGCCACCACTAAAAGCAGCAGCAAGCCCGTCTTATTGACCGTGCCTTCGAGGGTCATCGCTTCGCCAAAAGCAACTTGACCCTTGAACGCCTTTTCATTGAGAGCCGGATTGGAAGTACGTATTAGATTTGCCATTGCAGGAATTCTCCCATCAATACGCAGCTATTCTCTCTAAATCGTGTCACTTTAAATTCTACTCTCTCGTTTCGGTCATTTCCATTCGCGGCCAGCGCAAAACGAAATCGCTCAAGAAGATTTCGGCGGCTCGGCAATTTGGCGCTGGACCTGTTCTCTGAATTCCAGCGGTTGGTAGATTTTTTCGAATATTTCGGGCGTGCCACCCGTGCCGCGCAAGATCACCGTCCCATAGCCCAAGATTCTTCCCGTTACCGGCTCATCGACCACCACACTCTCGATTCTCGAGAGAAGAATTTCAATGCTCCGGCGCTCCGCCAAACCTGTTTTTGCAATGACTCGCTTGTTGGTAACAGCCATCTCGGTGGCATTGCGCTTCAGCACACCAATGGTGAAAAGAATCGCTCCGGTCGCGAAGCAGAGAAACACGCCCAGAACCATGGCACTCCGCGGAGGAACACCTTTGGCTGTGGCAGAACTAGAAAACATCACAATGAGAAATACGATCGCCAGCAGCTCCAGAACCCCGGCTGCGGCCATGTGCCCCAGCATCACAACCCAGTGCAGCTTGGTCTGGTACTGGATGGTCTCACCCGGAATGAGGTGTTTTTCAACGTAGCTCAAGGCCGCTCCTTTAAAGAAACCAATCTCAAATGGTAGACTTATGCGTTCCGATGTAGTGCGGCCATGAGCAGAGTTCGGGCCGGTGAATTACCTGGCCTTCCTTCTCGCGGACTTCATAGCTGCCGCAGTAAGCAAAAGTACGGCTGTAGGAACGTATCTTTTCCTGGGCGGCGGGTTTTTCCGGGTTGGCCCAACGAGGATGAACGGGGTTCGCTAGGGATACGCACATGTGACCGGTGCTGTCGTACATCAAGTAGCCGATTGCATTTGGCCCATATTCGGGAAAGGCCTCGAACGCTCCGTCTTTGCGGAAAGTCCCGGCGGGGACCACATGCCAGGTACCGACGAGGCGTTCGCCCGCGGTGGATTCAGTCCGTCCGGAAGTTTTGCTGGCGGGGCCGATCAACGACACACCTACGAGGGCAACCCCCATAAGCAAACACCTGTTCCACAAGAAAGCCATCGGGCCTCCCGTTTTTGTGCGGTGAGAAAAGTTGGTAGCGCTAACGGGAATCGAACCCGTATTTTAGCCTTGAAAGGGCTACGTGCTAACCGTTGCACCATAGCGCCACATTTTGTTGCGGTTGCGACTTTACTAGGATACGGGAAATAGCGTGCTCTCACAAGCAGGACGGCTGCGCCCGCCTGCCGAGCCCCGTTCCGCGAAGAAGCAAAATTTGGGCTGGCCCATGTTCGTCCTGGAAACTGAAAACGGATCGCTCCCAGCACGAGGAATTGAAAGTCAGTATCCGATTGAAAAGTGTTTAAAATATACTATAATGAACTCTATAGTAAAATACGCTATGGAGTGCGGGAGCTTGTTTACCCTGAGCGCAGCCGAAAGGCCCCGCTTTTCTCTCTTAGGAGCTCTACTATTTTGGAGCTCTTACCCTTTTCGCCCGAAAACATTTCCTTTGAAATCAAAATCTTACGAATTGCAAATTATCTAAGTCTTTTCTTTTGCCACCCGGTACCCGCCCCTGCCACCCCTTCTAGCCAAAGTTCATCCCTGGCGGTCCTGGAATTCTTCGTGCCAGGCCATTTGGATGGCTTCGAGCTTGGCCTCGTTGGAAGCGGCGGGGTCGCCGGTGAAGCCGGGGAGTTCGGTGATCCACTTGTGCATATCGGTGAAACGGACGGTGAGCGGATCGGTGTCCGGGAACTTGTCGGCCAAGCCGATGGCAATGTCTTCGAAATTGTCCCAACCGAATGTCGGCGGCATGTGTGGCTCCTAGGAGGCGTTTTCAGTTTTCACTTGTCAGCTTTCAGTAAGAAAAAGCAGGAGAGAGTTGCTGAACTTTCGACTGAATACTGAGAACTGATAACTCTCAGTGATCGAGTTCCTTGGCGTAGTTCTTGTTCCAGTCGGGAATTTCAACGACGATATCGGTGGTGCCATCCGGAACGGTTTGGCATCCAAGGCGGGATTTCGGCGTGATACCGGGGGCTTCGTCGAGTTCGTCGAGTTCGGCATCGGTGGCTTCGTTGCAGGACTCGAGGCCTTGATGAACGATGACGTGGCACGTCGAGCAAGCGCAGACGCCCCCGCAAGCGTGGTCGAGGCCCGCTTTGAGGCCTTCGGAAATGTCGAGGATGCTGCCCGGAAGGCCATTGTGGCCGTAAGGAACTTTCTCCGGATCGACCTCGATGGATTTGCCGCTAGGAAGAAAGGTCACCTTATATTTCTTCGTCGCTGGTTTGTATTTGACTTCTTCGATGTATGGGTTGCTGCCGCCCATGATCTCCCCCCAAACTTCTGCGGGCGATTTGCTAAACGCCCAATTTGCTTGACGGTCTTGCCGGTAAGGGCGCAGCATGCTGCGCCCTTACAAGAAAATCTAAACTTCGGCGAGTTTGCGACCTTCCAGCGCCGTGGATACCGCGGAATTCATAAGCAATTCCGCAAGATGCTCTGTCGCATGATTCAATTCATCGATGCGCTTGCGAATCAGTTTGTAGTCGCTCCCGGCGACGGATTCCCGCAATGCGGCGACGCTGGCTTCAATTCTAGCGCGCTCTTCGGCGGAGAGACCGCTCGATTGCGGATTGCCGAGCGCTTTGGCGGTCGCCGTCAGAATCGTTTCCGATTCCGTGCGAGCTTCGATCACTTGGCGCTCGGCAAAATCCTGCTCTGCGTATTCGATGGATTCCTCGAGCATGCGCTCGATTTCGGAATCGTTGATGCCATAACTCGGCTGAACTTCGATGGAGTGCTGCTCGCCGGTGCGCAGATCCTTGGCGCCGACTTGCAGAATGCCGCTGGCGTCAATCAGGAATTTCACTTCGATGCGGGGGAGGCCGGCCGGCGCAGGCGGAACTTTCAGAGTAAAACGCGCGAGCGAGCGGCAATCCTTGGCCAGTTCGCGTTCGCCCTGAAGAACGTGGATATCGATGCCCGTCTGGTTGTCGACGCCGGTGGTGTAGAGCTCCTGCGCGCTCGCGGGAATGGTGGAATTGCGCGGAATGATTTTCGCGACGGCGCCGCCGTAGGTTTCGATGCCGAGGGAAAGCGGAGTGACATCGAGCAGCAGCATGGTTTTCACGCCCTGATCGAGAATGTTGGCTTGCACGGCGGCGCCGAGAGCGACGACTTCGTCGGGATTCAGCTCGATATCCGGCTGGCGGTCGAAAAATTCATGCACGGTGCGGCGAATCAGCGGCGTGCGCGTGGCGCCGCCGACGAGCACGACTTCGTCCATGTCCGCGGGCTTGAGCTGGGCGTCGGCTAGCGCTTGCTTGACGGGGCCCATGGCGCGATCGACCACGGGACGAATCAGGGCTTCGAAGGCGCCGCGCGTGAATTCGCGCGTGAACACGTTGCCATTCGGCAAGGCAAAGCGAAGAGTGGCCGTTTCGGCTTCGGAGAGACGGTGCTTCACATCGATGAGCGCCTTGCGCAGCTCTTGTGCGAGTTCGCCGTGCGGAGAGAAGTCAATTTCATCGTGCTGAAGAATCAATTCGTGGACGAAAGCCTGCAGCAGATTGTCGATGTCGTCGCCGCCTAGGTGGGTATCGCCGTTCGTGGAGAGGACCTGGTAGATGTCGCCGTCGCTAGTAGAGATGAGCTTGAGGATCGAAATGTCGAAAGTGCCGCCGCCGAGATCGTATACGGCAACTTTGCCGCGCTGCTTTTCGTGAAGACCGTAAGCGAGAGCAGCAGCGGTGGGCTCGTTGACTAGACGAAGAACTTCAAGGCCGGCGATTTTTCCGGCGTCCTTGGTGGCTTGGCGCTGGGCGTCGTTGAAATAAGCCGGGACGGTGATGACCGCGCGGTCGACGGTTTCACCGAACTGCGCTTCCGCCCAATTTTTCAGTTCGCGGAGAATGAACGCGGAAATTTCCGGCGGGGTGAAAATTCTATTGCCGAGCATTACGCGAATGACGTTTTTACTCGCCGGGTCAATGCGAAAAGGAAAAAGTTTCAGTTCATCGCGAACGTCCGCGGAGCCGCGGCCCATCAAGCGCTTCACGGAATAAATCGTACGCTCGGGTTGGGTTAGCAAGCGTCGGCGCGCCGCTTCCCCGACAACGATGGTTCCATCTGGATCGAGGCTAACTACCGAGGGACAAAGAGTGCTTCCGTAAGGACCCGGGATACATCTCGGCGGGCCCATTTGTGGGTCGAGCCATGCAACCAGGCTGTTTGTCGTTCCGAGATCGATTCCTACGATTCTGCCCATGATGAAAACCGGGAAGGGCGAAGTCCCTCCCCTAGCTAAAGCTCCTTTTGAACGTTGCTTACCAGATTTCGGATGTAGGAGCGGCGATTAAGCAAATCGTTCAGCTTGGCCATGATTTGCTTTCGCGTGGCTGCGTCGCCTTCGAGGGCGGCATCCCACTCAAGCGCTGTTGCTTGTAGTCGCGCGTCGACTTCGCCGAGTTTTTCCTGAAAATTCTTCTCGGCGGATTCGAGGCGCGATTTCAGCGCCGCGAGATCGCCTCCCGACGCTTTTGCTTCGCGAAGTTCGTCGAGCGATTCGTTCAGTTCAAAAACTTCTTCGAGCAACTCTGGCGGCGCTTGCTGCTTGTGCTGGCCTTCCTGGCGCGCACCTTCAATTGCCAAAAGATATTCGACGCGACTGACGGGATCGCGCAGGGTGCGATAAGCATCATTCAATTCCGAGCTGCGCTTAAGAGAAAGTTCGCGCTCGTGTTCCGTGGCATTCACAAAGTTATCGGGGTGCAGCTTCCAGCTTAGCTGGAGAAATTTCTTTTCGAGGCCAGCCATCTCAATCCACAACTTCTTCGGCATCTCGAAAAGCGCAAAATAGTCCAGCGACTGCGGGACCTGCTGCAGCTTGCCGCAGCTTGAGCAGAAATGCGTGCCCAGCGTGCGCTCGTGGCAGTTCCAGCAGACCAGGGGCGGATTCGTCGATGTAGGGGCGGTGCTCATAAAATGTTCTTCAGCAAATCACCAAGAGGCACAAAAAAAGTGGCTGGCGGGTGCGGCTGCCAACCACTTGTCAGACTCGCCTGCGTTCTTCCCCCACCGCGAACCGCATCAGAAGCGAAGAGCACCAGCTAAAGCTTGTGCTACTAGGCCGTGAAAGAGCTGCCGCAGCCGCAGTTGCGCGCCGCGTTGGGATTTTGGAAAACGAATCCCTGGCGCATCAGCGTCTCTTCGTACTCGAGCGTCGTGCCATTCAGGTACAGCAAACTTTTTGGGTCGACAAAAATACGTGCGCCAAATTCCTCGAAGATTTTGTCGCGGTCACGGGCCTGAGTGTCCAGACGCATGGCATAAGAGAGGCCGGAACAACCGCCACCCTGCACGCCCACGCGCAGCCCGCCGACCTCGGGAGACACGCCTTCTTTTTCGAGCAGCGCGCGGATTTTTTTCGCGGCACGCTCGGTGAGGTGGATCTTCGCGATATTTGGTGCTGCGACTTCCGTTGCCATTGCAAATTGCTCCAAGAACGTCTGAAGATCGCCCCTACCAAGTAGGAGCGTCAGCAAACCTGGCCAACTAAAGCCTTAGTGCGACGCTTTTTCGTGCACCGGCACTTCGACGCCGTGCTTCTTCTTCCAGTCGCCAATGGCGGCCTTGATGGCGTCTTCGGCGAGCACGGAACAATGAATCTTCACTGGCGGGAGCGAAAGCTCGCGCACGATGTCCGTGTTCTTGATGGAAAGCGCTTCTTCGACGGTCTTGCCCTTTACCCACTCGGTAGCGAGCGAGGAGCTGGCGATGGCTGATCCGCAACCGAAGGTCTTGAACTTGGCTTCTTCAATGACCTGGGTATCCGGATTGATCTTCATCTGCAGCTTCATGACGTCGCCGCATTCCGGCGCCCCGACGAGACCCGTGCCGACATTGGGGTCTTCCTTCGAGAGGCTGCCGACGTTGCGGGGATTGTTGTAGTGATCAACCACTTTATCGCTGTATGCCATTATCCATTGCTCCTTGCCAGATTCACGAGATTGCCAAATCCGGCGCTCTTGACAGCTTTGTCCGTGAGCGAAACGTTCGGCACGGAAGCCGAACGGCCCGCGGTCAACTGACGAAGAGCGTCCTTAATGAACTCCGCGCCAAGACCGAGCATTTTCAGAAAGGCGCGCACTTGCTGAAGCTCGTGGAAAGAGCGCTCGCCGGCGACGGCAGCTTCTTCCCCTTCTCCCCCGTAAGGCACAAAGGTGACGCGGAAAGCCGCGCCGGTGCCGCCGATGGAGCGATGAATGCGAATTGTTCCTTCATTTGCCATGTTCTTTGTTCCAGTCCTTTAGGCTGTTTGCCATTTCACTTTAGAGATATCGATTCCCTCTTTGGCCATTTCGTAGAGCGGGGAAAGCTCGCGGAGTTTGGTGACGACTTGCACCATCTTGTCGATGACGTAGTCGACTTCCTCCTGCGTGTTGAACCGGCCTAACCCGAATCGAATCGAGGTGTGGGCGAGATCTTCGCCAACGCCTAATGCTTTGAGTACGTAGCTAGGCTCCAGGGTTGCCGAAGTACAGGCCGAACCGCTCGAAACCGCAATGTCGTTGATGCCCATAAGCAGCGATTCGCCTTCGACGTAAGCGAAGCTCATGTTCAGGTTGTTCGGCAGGCGGTGCTCCATCGAACCGTTGATGAAAACCTCGTCTAGCTTGGCTTCCAGACCCTTGCGGAGACGCTCTCGCAAGCCGAGCATGCGGGCCGACTCTTCCGGCATTTCTTTCTGAGCGATTTCGCAGGCTTTGCCGAGGCCGACGATGCCGGGAACGTTCAACGTCCCGGAACGCATGCCGCGCTCGTGACCACCGCCGTCAATAATGGCGGAAAGCTGTACGCGGGGATTGCGGCGGCGAACGAAGAGAGCGCCAACGCCCTTGGGGCCGTAAATCTTGTGGCCGCTCATGGCCAGCAGGTCGATGTTGTCTTTCTGGACGTCGACTGGAACCTTGCCTACCGCTTGAACGCCGTCTACCGCGAAGAAGATACCATGTTCCTTGGCAATCTTACCGATTTCCGCAATCGGATTGATCACGCCAATTTCGTTATTGGCGTACATGATGGTGATCAGAATCGTTGTGGGCCTGATCGCCGCTTTCAAATCCTCGAGGCTTACGCGGCCGTCGCGCTGGACCGGCAGATAGGTCACTTCAAAGCCATGCTTCTCGAGGTTCTTACAGGTATCCAGGACCGCTTTGTGCTCGATGGCCTGGGTAATGATATGGTTGCCCTTTTCGCGAAACATTTCCGCGATGCCCTTGATCATCAGGTTGTCGGATTCCGTGGCGCCGCTTGTGAAGATGATTTCTTTCGGCGTGGCGTTGATCAGCGAAGCGATCTGCTGCCGCGAGGTTTCCACGGCCTCTTCGCCCGCCCAGCCGAAGGAATGGTTGCGGCTGGCGGCATTGCCGAATTTCTCGGTAAAGTACGGCAACATCGCTTCGACGACACGGGGGTCCACCGGCGTAGTCGCGTGATTGTCCATGTAAATCGGCAGTTTGACGGGCATATTCCCTCTTCTCCTAAGTCCTCAAGGCAACGAGCGCAGGCTCGTAAGGCTCTTCGCTCATCTGCGAAATCGTAACAGTGCTCAATACATTCAGAATGCTTTCGTTCACGCGGCGCAGCGGCTCGCGGACCGAACACCTCTCGGTGGCATCGCAATTCCCGTGACTGGTCACGCACGAAGTAATCAACACGGGACCGTCAATCGCGGAGATCACATCGAGTGCGCTAATCTGCGAGGGCTCCTTCGCCAGTTGATATCCCCCGCTGGAGCCGTGCTTGGCGGCGACCAGCGAGCGATGCGCTAATTTCTGCAGAACCTTGGCCATCAGCGTCGCGGAGATGCCGTACTCTTCGGCAATTTCACTGGCGCTGCAAGCGTGCTGCTGGCGATGCATGGCCAGGTGCTTGACGGCAATCAAACCATAGTCGGCCTTCTTGGAAAGCTTGAACATCGTTCGAGTAATTCTCTCCGCGCTCCAGAATATACGACCGATTCAGTCGCACATAGAGTATAGCCCCCGAGGTTCGCAAAAGTCAACCTAAAGCTTCCCTTGCCACAGTGCAACCCCTGTATTTTTAGCAACTTATAGTGCGACTGAAATAGTCTTAGTTCCTAATGAATTTCAGCAACGGGCACCAGGAGAAGCGAACGGCCGACCCTCGTTGAACCGCGATTCAGGAAGTTGCCGCCGCCTCATGGTAGCCTAGACCTTCGATGGGGGAGAAGGATGCTCGGATACATGCGCAATGGTCAGCGCTTCGGGAACGGATACCTGGTTGCGCTGGTCCTGCTGGCCATCATTACTCCCCTTGAAGCGCGGGCCCAAACACAAGCGGCGCCGGCCGACCCATCCAAGCAAGCGCCGGCCGGCCTGCAGCACAAGCCGGGGCGGACTTTTGTTCTCGTCGGGGCGGGCGACATTGCTAGTTGCAAGAGTCCGGAGGGCGCGAGGGCCACAGCCAAACTGATCGAGCAGATCCCGGGCACGGTTTTTGCCTCCGGGGATCTCGCTTACGAAAATGGGAGCGCCGCAGAATTCAAGGATTGCTATGACCCGGCGTGGGGGCGCTTTAAAAGCCGTACCAAGCCGGCATTGGGGAATCATGAGTATGGCGATCCCCAGGCGTCGGGCTATTTCCAATACTGGGGAGAACAGGCGGGGCCGTGGGGTAAGGGCTACTATAGCTATGAACTGGGCGACTGGCACGTTGTAGTGCTGAATACTAATTGCGGCGCAAAGAACCTGGGAGGCTGCGGGGCCGGCTCACCGCAAGAGATTTGGCTGAAAGAGGATCTCGCCAAGCGTCCTAACGCCTGTATTCTGGCGTATGGCCACCATGCGCTATTCAGTAGCGGAGTCTTCAAGAAGCACGCCGTTCATCCCGAGTTGCGGCCGCTTTGGGAAGACTTGTATGCCGCGCATGCTGACTTGGTTCTCGCCGGGCATGAACATTCCTACGAAAGATTTGCGCTGCAGGATCCTGAGGGCCAAGCCGACGCCGCGAACGGAATTCGCGAAATTGTAGTAGGAACGGGAGGGCGTAGCCATGATCTCTTGGGCTTTGCTACCCCGAACAGCGAAGCCCGTGAATGGAATACTTACGGGGTGCTGAAGCTAACGCTATCTCCCGGGAAATACGCGTGGGAATTCATTCCTGAAGAGGGGAAGAGTTTTCATGATGCTGGAAGCGGGGAGTGCCACAACTATCCTTCAGAAGCGCACTGAGCAGCGGACGGCCCAATCGTTGGAGCATCCAAGTATCTTCAGGTGGGTGAAGTAGTTGAAGTTGAGATTCTTCGGGCATCCTCGTCGGATGCTCGAAGAAGGACACCATTCACTTGTTGCTACGGTTTTGCGCTGGAGCAAGCGCCGCCCGCGGCGGTGGCTTCGATTAGCCTCTCGACGGCGGGCGCGGGCATGAGCAGCAGTTGCGCTTTCGGCTTTTTCATTTGATCCATGATGGCAAGCTGTTGCGCTTTCCACGACTCGGGAGCAGGCTGATCTTTTGCAAGGGCATCGAGCGCGGAGAGCCCCGCCGCGCCCAGCGCCGCGAGATCCTGCGAATTCGCGGCTACCTCTTTTACAAAGGATGAACGCTGCGCGAGTGGTTGAAGTATCGCGTCGTTATCGCGCCAAACGGTGAATTGCGCGCGCAGCCGGGCTTCCACGGCGGAATCGCGACAAGCGGAAGCAACGAACTGATCTACTAGTTCCCCGAAACGGCGTCCGGCATCGCTCTCAAGAGGAATCGCGTCCACGACGCGGTTTAGCGGAGTCGCGCTGCTCGGCTCGGCGGGAGCAGTCTGCTCGCGCGTGTAATCTTTCACCGGCTCGACAACATCCGTGAGGGTGCGCAGCGCGGCAAATTCCGCTGGCGAAGCGGACCCGGCGAGGCGCTGGAGCATGTGACCTAAAGCCGTCCGATGCGTGAGGCCCAGCCATTCCAGCCTTGCGCCTACAAAATCCAACCGCGCGTACATGGCAGCAGGGTCGCGGACTTCCGGTGGAGACCACAGGCGCTCGGCAATGGCGGCGTTTCTGGGCCAGATGCGCGAATCCACGTTTTCGGGATTCACGTACTCGGCCCACATGCACGATTCACCGCCAAGAATTCGCTGCTTCTCCTCATCAGAGAGGTTGGCTGCGTCTCCACTCACGGGGTCCACCGCATAGTGGCGCGCGGCGGGCCACCCCAAATCCAGGTAGTATCCGTTCGACAAAATACTCCGATAGCCGAGTTTGGCGGCTTTCGCCAGCGAAGCTTGTCCGCGCCAAGACTGAATCACGATGTCCTTGGGGACTCCCTCGACCAGCACTTCGTCCCAACCAACCACCGCTTTTCCATGCTTGGTGACCAATTTCTGGACGTGAACGCTGAAATAAGCTTGCAGCGCTTCATTGTTCTTGAGGTCATGAGCTTTCTTGAACGCCTGAATCTTGGGATTGGCGTCCCACTCCTTACCGTTCACTTCATCGCCGCCGATATGAAAATAGTGGTCGGGAAAAAGTCTGGCCATCTCGCCGATGAAGTCATCGAGAAATTTGTAGACTTTCTCGTTCGTGGGATCCATTGCCGGATCGAAAATCCCCCAGTGGCGTTCAATTTCGTACGGTCCTTTTCCGCTGGCCAACTCGGGATGGCCCACGAACCAGGCGGTGCTATGTCCGGGCATGTCGAATTCCGGCACGACGCGAATTCCGCGATCCCTTGCGTAGGCGATCAGGTCGCGGATTTCATCCTGGGTATAGTAAAGAGCGTCGGAGCCCAACTCATGCAGCTTCGGAAATTTTTTGCTCTCGACGCGAAAGCCCTGGTTTTCCGAAAGATGCCAATGGAAAACATTCATCTTCACGGCTTCCATGCCGTCGAGATTCCGGCGAATGACGTCCAGCGGGATGAAATGACGCGCGGAATCGATCATCAGCCCGCGCCAAGGAAAGCGCGGTTGGTCTTGAATGGTCACAGCCGGGGCGGCAAATCCGCCGGGCGATACTTCCACGAGTTGCAGAAAGGTCTGTAGCCCGTGCATGGTCCCGAGCGGCGTAGAGGCTCGGACCCTAGCGCTGGCGGTGCTCACGTCTAGGATGTAGGATTCATCTTCGCCGACTTCCTGAATTTCTTTGCTGGCGTGATCGGTTTGAATCACAAGCGTTGCTTTGGGAGTCTTGGCCAGCTTGAGAGAAAGCGGGAGGCCCGTTTGGCGCGCGAGTTGCCGCAAAAATCGCTCGCCGGCGCGCTCCAGCCGCGGTTCGGTGTAGCCTGTGAACGTCACGGAAAAAGACAGGTCCACCGGCAGGCTTCCCGTCCCGACCTGCGCGCTGGCGGGCAGCGGCATGAGATTCAATGCGGGCTGTTGAGCGGTAGTCATCGCGGGATGCAACAAAACGCCAAGTACAAGTATGCCAAGACCTCGCCGCCGCGCATGCTGAGCCATGTTCTGGAAAATCCTCCCACCCCAGGGTATCAAATCTCAAAGAACTGCTATGTAGCACCAGCCTTGGCATACTGTCACATCTTCGTCATCTCGCGAAGAAGATTCGTTCGGCCGCCAAAAGAATCCACTTTGGCTTCCCGCCAAGTTTGCAAGCTGAGGTTTTCCCCGCATGGGTTAGAATAAATCGAAGTCTTGCGGAACGATTGACTCGACGATGAAAACTTCGATTGCCATTTACCCCGGCTCCTTTGACCCGGTTACCAACGGCCACCTCGACCTCATCGAGCGCGGGGAGAAGATGTTCGATTTGATCATCGTGGCGGTGCTGAGGAACGCCGAGAAGCAGCCTTTGTTTTCCGTGGCCGAACGCGTCGAAATGCTTCGCGAAGTTACCAAACAATGGGCGGGCGTGGAGATCGACGTGTTCGACGGACTGCTGGTAGATTACGCCCGCAAACGCGGGGCCGGCGTTATTTTGCGTGGAATCCGGGCCGTCTCCGACTACGAATATGAACTGCAGATGGCGCTCATGAACCGGAAACTCGAGCCGCGGCTGGAGACGGTTTTCATGCTGCCGGGCTTGTCGTACAGCTACTTGAGTTCGAAGCTGGTGCGCGAAATCGCGCAGTTGGGGGCGTCGCTGAAAGGACTGGTGCCGGAAGTGGTCGAGCAGCGCTTGCGCGCCAAGGTTTCGTAGTGAATTTGCAAAACTTGAACTGTTAACCTTTTTCGAGGGAGCAAAGGTGCAACTAACGGACCGCATCAATCGCATACAAGTCTCGCCCACCGCGGCGGTCATCTCTGAAGCGGAGAAGCTGAAGGCCCGCGGAGTCGATATCGCAGATTTCGGTCCGGGCGAGCCGGACTTTGCCACGCCGGACCACATCAAAATGGCGGCGATTAAGGCCATCGAGGAAAACAAATCGAAATACACGGCGACGGGCGGCATCATGCCGCTGCGCGAAGCGATTTGCGCGTGGCACAAACGGGAACTCGGTTCGTCGTACGAGGCGAAAGAATGTGTCGTGAGCGTCGGCGGGAAGCATTCCATTTTCAACGTGATGAACGTGCTGATTCAAAAGGGCGACGAGGTAATTGTTCCCGCGCCTTATTGGGTGAGCTTTCCGGACATCGTGAAGTACGCTGGAGGAACGCCGGTTTTTGTGCCGACCCTGCCGGAAGACGGCTTTGCGGTCCGCGATTCCGCGATCGAGAGGGCCATCACTCCAAAGACAAAATTGTTGATTCTGAATTCGCCGAGCAATCCGACAGGCGGCGTGGTCCCGCCGGCTGAGTACGAGCGGATTCTGGCAGTCTGCAAGAAGCACAAGGTCTGGCTGATGGGTGACGAGTGCTATTCGCATTTCACCTACGAGCCGCACAAGCCGTACTCGATCGCCAGCGCGGCGGGGGCCAAGGATCACGTCATCATTATAGGTTCGGTTTCGAAAACGTTTGCGATGACCGGATGGCGCATCGGCTACACGCTGGGGCCGGAGGCGTTGATCCAGGCGCTTATCAAGCTGCAAAGCCAGTCCACTTCGAATGCCACGTCGATCGCACAGTACGCGGCTCTCGAAGCGATGCGCGGCACGATGGAGACCGTTCCGATAATGTTGGCGGAATACGCCAAGCGCCGCAAACGCATCGTGGAAGGGTTGCGCGCGATTCCCGGAGTGAGTTGCGAATGGCCGGGCGGAGCGTTTTACGCTTTTCCAAATATTTCCGCGCACCTTTCGGGCGCTAACAGCAGACCGGCGCTGGCGAAGACGTGCACGGAAATCTCAAAAATGTTGCTGGACAAGGCGCATGTGGCGGTCGTGGCGGGCGAAGCCTTTGGCGCGCCGGGATACTTGCGGCTTTCCTACGCCACCTCCATCGAGCGAATCGACGTAGGACTGCGACGGCTCGAACGTTTTTTCTCACGCGCCGAAGCGGCGTCGTAAACCGTGAGTGCTTGGCCAATCGCTCCCGAACCTTTTCGCATCGAACCCAAATTCGTACAACGCATTTGGGGCGCACGTTCGCTAGCGCCCCTTTATCCCGAAAAGTCAGATTTGACTGAGCCCATTGGTGAAGCCTGGCTCACGGGCATCGATTGCCGCGTTGCCAACGGTCAGTTTGCCGGGCAGACATTGGGCCAAACTTGGAAAGAGATGACAATTCCATGGCGTGGCTCGAAATTTGAAGGCGAAGTAAATTTCCCACTTCTCCTGAAATTCATTTTCCCTGCCGATAAGCTCTCCATCCAGGTTCACCCAGACGATGCCTACGCCGCCGCACACGAAGCCACGGCCGGAGGCCGCGGAAAAACTGAAATGTGGTACGTCGTTTCAGCGGAACCCGGCTCTCGATTGCTTGTCGGACTAAAGCCAGGCGTAACCAAGGAAAGCTTTCTCGCGGCGCTTGCCAAACACAATTTGGAAGACCTTCTTCAGTCGCACGAAGCTCAAGCCGGGGAGACGTTTTTCATTCCGGCGGGAGTGCCGCACACCATCGGTCCCGGCATGATTATCTGCGAAGTGCAGGAGTATTCTGACCTCACCTATCGCCTCTACGACTACGACCGTGTCGATGCCCAAGGTAGACCACGCGAACTGCACATCGAAAAGGCGCTAGACGTTATCAATTTCAATTCCGACAGCGGCGGAAGAGTAATCCCTCGCCCGCAACCGATGGGCGAAAGAAAATTTGGGGATCACTTAGTAGATTGCCCGTATTTCTCGACATCGAGGCTTAATTTTGAGCAGTTACTCCACTTCAATAATAGAAAGATGGTCCCCGGCCCGCCCGACCAGTTTTGTTTGTGGGTATTTTTGGAGGGCGAAGGCGTGGTTGGATGGTCTGGCAATCCAGACGACATGTTTCGGTACCGCTCTGGCGATTTTCATTACCAACAGGGGGAGTGCTGGTTTGTTCCTGCAGCTATAGGAAGCCATGGCTACTACCCAAGGAAGAAAACAAGCGTGCTGGTAGCTTCTCCGCGCCATCCAAAGCACGATTTAGAGAATAGTGATGCCGACTGAAAAGCTCGCCGTGCACGCGGTGATCCTTGCCGGGGGGCGCGGGACGCGCTTCTGGCCGCGCAGCCGCATGCGCACGCCGAAGCAACTTTTGAACATCGTCGGCAAGGACACCATGCTCGAGCAGACGGTGGCGCGCTTGAAGCCGCTGATTTCCGCCGAACGCATCTGGACGGTGACGAATGCGGAACAAGCCGCCGCGGTGCGCAAGCAGGTTCCGGCCGCGGCCCGCAAGCGCGTGCTCATCGAGCCGATGGGACTGAACACCGCCGTGGCCATTGGGCTGGCGGCTATTCACGTGCGCCATGCGGCGCGCGGAGACGCGCTTCTGGCGGTGCTCCCCGCCGATCACTATATCGAGCAGCAGCAAAAATACTGTGAAATCGTGAGCGCTGCTCTCAAAGTGGCTCGTGAGCCGGGCCGCATGGTTGTGCTAGGCATCCCTCCGACCCAGCCAGAGACGGGGTTCGGCTACATCGAAAGAGTTGGTGAACCGATCGATTCCCAAGGTTTCCCCGTTTATGCCGTGCGGCGATTCACCGAGAAACCGGCGCTGCATCTCGCGCAAGAATACGTCGCGTCTGGAAATTATCACTGGAACGCCGGGATGTTTTTCTGGCGAGTGTCGACGTTTCTCGAGAATCTTAAAAGTTTCCTGCCCAAGACGCATGCTGCACTCGGAAAGCTTGCTAAATGCATCGGCACGAGCGCTTACGAGCGCCAGCTTGGCTCCACCTATCACAAGCTCGAAAATATTTCCGTGGACTACGCCGTCCTCGAGCCCGCCACGCGAACGGAAGGGCCGCCGCGGGTATTTGTGATTCCCGCCGAAGTCGGTTGGAGCGATATCGGCTCCTGGGCCGCGGTGTACCAATTGCTGGCAAAGAGCGCCGGTGAGAACGTCCTTGCCGGGCCAGGTCAGGCGCTCGATGCCGAAGGCAATTTTCTGTGGAGCCCGTCAAAATTCGTGGCTGCGATTGGCGTCCGTGATCTCGTTCTCGTGGAAACACGCGACGCGCTGCTCATCTGCCCGCGTGACCGCGCCCAGGACGTTGGCAAGATCGTGAAATGGCTTGAGGAACAGCGAAGGAAAGACCTCCTTTAGCAGGCCAATCCGGCTGTTTGGCGGCCATATCACATCGCGTATACTTTCCTCTGCTTCCTATGACTGCTATCAAATTTGGAACCGATGGCTGGCGCGGTGTGATCGCCGAAGATTTTACCTTTGCGAACGCACGCATTGTGGCGCACGCGATTGCGCGTTATGTGGTGCGCAATGAGAACGCGCGCGAGGGCGTCCTCATCGGCTACGACCATCGCTATGCCGCGGATCGCGTGGCCGCCGCGGTCGCCGAAGTGATCAGCGCCACCGGAACACCTATTTGGCTGGCCGACAAGCCTTGCCCCACGCCCGCGATCTCTTATCTGGTGAGGCAACGCGGGGCGGCTGGCGGCATCGTCATCACCGCAAGCCACAATCCGTATCGCTGGAACGGCATCAAGTACAAAGCCAGCTACGGCAGCAGCGCGCTCCCTTCCATCGTGGCGCAAATTGAGCAGGAACTCGAAGCGGTTTCGCAAAAAGGGGTGCCACCTTTGCCGCTGCGCCAAGATCTCATTCACGCTCTCGAGCCGCGCGAGCCTTATCTCGATGCGCTGGAGAAGCTTGTAGATTGGAAAAGGCTTCGCAACGCTGGATTTCGCTTCGTTTCTGACCCCATGCACGGGTCCGCCGCGGGCCTGCTGCCCAAGCTCTTTCGCCGCAATGGCATCACCTGCGACGAAATTCGCGGCACGCGCGATCCGCGTTTCGGCGGCGTGCACCCGGAACCCATCGAGCCGCACATCGAAGCTTTGCGGCAAGCCGTACGAGCCGGAAAATACGAAGCTGGTTTTTCCGCCGATGGCGACGGCGACCGCATTGGGGCGATCGACCGCGACGGAGCGTTCATTAACCCTCACCAGATTTTTGCGCTGCTCGTCTGGCACCTGGCTGGAACACGCAATCTGCCGGGCGACATCGCGAAAACCTTCTCCGTAACAAAACTCATCGACAAACTGGCCGCGAAATTCGGCCGCAAAGTCCACGAAGTGCCCATCGGCTTCAAGTACATCTGCGAGCTGATGCTCGAGCAGAATATTTTGATCGGCGGCGAAGAAAGCGGCGGCATCGGCACCAGCTTGTACCTGCCCGAGCGCGACGCCACGGTTTCCGCGCTCTTCCTCGCGGAATTGATGGCTTGGCACGGCAAATCCCTGGGGGCGTTGCTCGGCGCGCTCCATGCAGAATTCGGGGAGTATCATTACGGGCGCGTCGATCTCGACCTGAAACCTGGCCAAAAAGAAAAAGTCATCGCCCATTTTTCGAACGGCAAGCTCAACCGCATCCTCGATTTGCCAGTGGTTCGCCGGGAGGACCTGGATGGCATCAAGGTTTACCTCGGCGAAGCCGGCTGGGTGATGGTCCGCGCCTCCGGGACGGAAAATTTGCTGCGCGTATATTCGGAAACTTCAAAACCGGAAACCACGCGCCGCATTCTAGAGGCAGTAACGCAAATGGTTCACAATCTCTAGGTGGCCCATGAACACGATCAACTTGAAAGAAAAATTCACCCTTATTTCCCAGCACTACAAGCCTTGCATCCTCGGCGAAGTCAACGATTGCCTGGTGAAAGCTGTTAAGTTCAAAGGAGAATTTCTGTGGCATCATCACGATAACGAAGACGAACTCTTTCTCGTCGTGAAAGGTTCCTTCCGCATGAAATTCCGTGACCGCGAGCGCCTGGTGCGCGAGGGCGAATTCATTGTCGTCCCGCGCGGAATCGAGCATTGCCCCGTTGCCGACGAAGAAGTCCACGTTATCCTGATTGAACCAAAGTCAACGCTGAACACGGGAAACATCACCAACGAAAGGACGATTGCCCAGCTCGAGCGCATATAATTCTGCTATTGGCGCCCGCGGCGATCTACGGCCAGCCATGGAACACCGCTTTTACACGCTCGATGTCTTCACCAGCAGCCGCTTTGAGGGAAACCCGCTTGCGGTGTTTACCGACGGTGACGGACTTTCCGACGACCAAATGCTGGCCATCGCGCGGGAGATGAATCTTTCGGAGACTGTCTTTGTGCAAAAACCGACGAATGAAGAGGCGCTCGCCCGCTTGCGCATCTTTACCACCAAGGAAGAACTCAAGCTCGCCGGTCATCCGGTGATTGGAACGTGGTTCTTGCTCGCGGAACTCGGTGTCGTTCCCGCGCAGGATGGTGGCGTGCATATCCTTCAGGAAACCGGGGCAGGCATCCTACCAGTGGAAATTCGTTTCAAAGATGGGCGCCCGCAGCGCGTCACCATGACTCAAAAAGAAGCTCTCTTCAAACCCGCCAAAATCGACAAGCAGAAGCTTGCCGCCGCGCTGGGGATTTTCCCGAAAGATTTCGACCAGAAGCTGCAACCTGAGTTTGTCTCCACCGGCATCTTTAACCTGATGGTGCCGCTGCGGAATCGCGCTGCGCTGGGCAAAATCACCATGAACATGGGCGAACTCAGAAAACTGCAGGGAAAAAACGCCACTATGGCTTATTGTTTTGCTCTTGGTGGCAACGGCAAAGCTTTTTCCCGCGGCATGCTGCCGTGGGAACTCTATGAAGACGCCGCCACGGGCTCGGCGGCGGGTTCGCTGGGCGCGTATCTTGTGCGAAACGGGAAGCTGTCACCAGGCCACACGCTCAGTATTCTTCAGGGCGTGGAAATGGGGCGCCCGAGCCACATCGAGGTGGAAGTAACGCAATCGGGAAAAAAACTGATTCCCCGTGTGAGCGGTGCCGCCGTGAAAGTGTTTGAAGGAACGGTTCGCGTCTGAAGTGATCATTCGTGGGACAAGAAGGCCCTTAGCAGCCTTCTTGTCCTATCCGGAACTTACGACTTAGAACTAACAACTAAAAACTGCTCCTACCGCCCGCGTTTGTCGTGGCGCAGATCCTTACGGTCCTTGTGCAGATCTTTCTTATCCTTGTTGATGTCCTTCTGGTCCTTGTTGCGATCCTGGCGGTCCCTAGAAAGGTCCTTTTTGTCTTTGTTAATGTCTCGCTGATCGGCATTGCGATCGGTGCGGTCTTTGTTCAGGTCCGTGCGATCGTGATTGATGTCCCGTTGGTCCTTGTTCCGGTCGACGCGGTCGGCGTGAAGATCCTGGCGATCGGCCTGCGCTTGTGTGCTGTTGGCCCCGTATTTGTGGGCGTCGCTGGCAAGCTGAGACTTGTCTTTGTTGATGTCGCGCTGATCCTTATTGCGATCGGTGCGGTCCTTGTTCAGATCGGCGCGATCGTGGTTGATGTCCCGCTGGTCCGCGTTGCGGTCGACACGATCCTTGCTCAAATCGCTTTTGTCATGATTGATGTCGCGCTGGTCGGCCTGGCGATCAGAACGATCTTTCGCGAGATCTTTCTTATCGTTCCGAATATCTTTCTTGTCGTTCTCTAGGTCCTGTTGTTGCGGGGTCGCATCCTGGCTCTGGGCGGACGCACCACCGGCGAACAAACCGGCAAAAGCAATCGCCAGCACACCTCGACGGACTAGGAATTCTGCCTTCATGTTCTTCTCTCCTGATGAAAATATTCCTGGAGTCACCACCACACTTACAGGATCGAACACCGCGTGGGCGGCGAAGTTGCAGAACGCGCATAGTTGTTTTGGAGAAGGCTTGGATGGCCCAGAAGAGGTAATAACTAGCTTTTTTTCAATGACTTATGCACGGAGTCAAGAATTCCATTCACAAACGCCCCGGACTCTTCGGAGGAGAATTTCTTCGCCAAGTCGACGGCTTCGTTTAGAACGACTTTGGGCGGAGTGTCCGAGTTGCTCATTTCGTGAATGGCCAGCCGCAGAATCGCGCGATCGATGGCCGCGAGCCGCTCGAACCGCCAATTGTCAGAATGTCCGACGATCAGGGCGTCGAGAATGGCAATGTCTTTCGCCGCACCTTCAAAAAGCTTGTTTGCAAAAGCGCGCGTTTTGTCGGCGGCCTTGGCGCTTTTCCAGAACTTGGACTCCAGCTTGGTGAAATCCTGCTGGCTCATGTCCCATTGGAACAACATCTGCATCGCGAACTCGCGGGATTTGGTGCGGAGGGACACGTTACTTGCGCGGCTTTCCGGCGGCTGACGCGTTGGAGTGAGCGGCGCGGAGCTTGCGCGATAACTGCGCCATTTCAATGGCTGCAAGTCCCGCTTCAAATCCCTTGTTTCCGCCCTTGAGTCCCGCGCGGTCGATGGCCTGCTCCAGCGTGTCGCAGGTCAGTACACAAAAAATAATTGGCAATCCGCTGTCCATTTGCGCGAGCTGCAGCCCGCGCGCCGTCTCCGAACAAACGTAATCGTAGTGCGTCGTCTCGCCGCGCAGCACACACCCGATGGCGATGAGCGCATCGTAATGCCCCGTGGCCGCCAGTTTTTTCGCCGCCAGCGGCAATTCGAACGCTCCCGGAACGTGAACGACATCCACATCCTTGCTGCTTGCGCCCGCCCGCTCCAAAGCGTCCACTGCCGCCAGAAGCAGGCGCTCCGTAATAAAGCTATTGAATCGGCTCACCGCGACACCAAAACGAAAACCCGCAGCGCCTAGATCGCCGCTGATTTTTCCGGGTTGTAATTTTTCCGGCATCGCTCCTGTGAACCGCCCCAGCTTTTCCTATTCCTTGGCTTCTTTTACTTCATTTACTTCCTTCACTTCCCTTTGAACTGCGGCGCCCTCTTCTCCAAGAACGCCTTGGTGCCTTCGCGCATGTCTTCCGTCGCGCAAGCTACTCCAAACAGTGTGGCCTCCAGAAACAATCCTTCTTCTTGCGCCATTTGCACGCCGCGTTCGATCGCTTCCATCGTGAACTTCACGGCCAGCGGACCGTTAAAGATAATCTTGTTGGCCATCGCTTCCGCGGCGGGCATCAGCTCGGCCGGCTCGTAAAGGTGATTGACCAGCCCGATACGCAGCGCTTCCTCGGCCGTAATCATCTCGCCGGTAAGGCAAAGTTCGTGAGCCACGCCCTTGCCGCACAGCCGCGCCAGCCGTTGCGAGCCGCCATAACCGGGAAGAATTCCCAGTTTCACTTCCGGCTGTCCGAGCTTCGCCGTCTTGCTGGCGATTCGAATGGTGCAGGAAAGTGCCAGCTCGCAACCGCCGCCCAGCGCGAATCCGTTGATCGCGCAGATCGACGGCTTGCCCATTGTTTCCAGCAAGTGGAAAACGCTTTGGCCGAAAAGCGAAAATTCCTTGCCGTTGACTGGCGTTTGCAGCGCTAGCTCGCTGATATCCGCACCGGCCACAAAAGACTTCTCGCCCGCGCCAGTAAGGATCAACACGCGCACGGAGTCATCGGCGCGCGCATCGAGCAGCGTATGCTGCAGCTCTTCCACGGTCTTGCGGTTCAGCGCATTCAGCACCTTCGGGCGGTTGAAGGTGATGTAGGCAATCCCGTCTCTCTTCGCGTACACAATATTTTCGTAGCCCATCTCAGCTTCTCTCGCTCCGATTTACATTTTTTTCTTGTAACGGCGCAGCATGCTGCGCCCTTACTCGGCAAGATCTAGAATTTCATCGCTTTCGGATTTTGCGGATCAGAATAATCGTAAAATCCACGTCCCGATTTTCTCCCGTTCCACCCCGCCAGCACCATGCGCTTCAGCAGCGGCGGCGCCGCGAATCGCCGCTCCTTGAACTCCTCAAACATGATCTGCGAAATATAATAAGTCGTATCCAGCCCGACGAAATCCAGCAGTGTCAGGGGCCCCATGGGGTGGCCGCAGCCCAGCTTCATCGAATTGTCAATGTCCTCGATGGACCCCACACCCTCTTCCAGCGCCCGGATCCCATCCAAAAGATACGGCACCAGGAGCCGGTTCACAATGAAGCCAGTGCTGTCGCGAGCTCGCACTGGCGTCTTGCCGAGTTTCGCTCCGAACGCCACCATCTCTTCGTAAACGGCGGCATCGGTGGCAATGGTCCGCACCACTTCGACCAGCTTCATGACCGGCACGGGATTGAAAAAGTGCAGTCCCACAAATCGCTGCGGCCGCTTTGTCGCCGTGGCGATTTCCGTGATCGTCAACGACGATGTGTTGCTTGCAAAAATCGTCGAAGCCGGACAAATCGCATCCAGCGCGCCAAAAAGTTCGCGCTTCATCGGCAGTTGCTCGATGATCGCCTCAATAATGACTTCGCAATTCTTCAAATCATCAAGGGAAGTAGTTCCCTTCAACCGTCGGCGAATTTCGTCTCGCACCGCTTCGTTGGTCGTCCCCTTCTCGACCAGTCGATTCAGATTCTTCTCAATGCCCTTGATTCCCTTTTCCACCAGCTCCGCGCTCACTTCGCGCACCACTGTTTCGAATCCCGCCGCAGCCGTCACCTGCGCGATCCCCGAGCCCATCAGCCCACACCCCACGACTCCGACTTTTCGAATCGCCATTTTTTTCCTCTTGGAAATGCCGCCCACCGCACCGGCAGAAGGAGTCACTCACTCTTGCGTACCATCGGGGCACCGTACATTACGCCTTCTTCGTCCGCGCCCAAATTCTACCAGAGACGAAGTTCCTTTACGTGCTTTACTTCCTTTGCCTCATTTACTTCGGCTAGTTCAGTGCCTCGACAATCATCGCAATTCCCTGCCCGCCACCAATGCAAGCCGTCGCCAGCCCATATCGCAATCCATTCCGTCGCAACTCATTCAAAATCGTAATCACCAGCCGCGTCCCTGAAGCCCCCAGCGGATGCCCCAGCGCAATCGCCCCGCCATTAACGTTGGTCTTCTCGCGCTTAAGCCCCAGTACTTTTTCCACCGCCAGATACTGCGCCGCAAACGCTTCGTTCACTTCCACGCGGTCCATCTGCTCCAAGCTCAGCCCGGCCAGTTTCAGGGCCTTCTGCGAGGACGGCACCGGCCCAATTCCCATGATGCTTGGGTCCACGCCCGCCACAGCCCACGACACGATGCACCCTAACGGTTTCAACCCCCGCTCCTTAGCGATTTTCTCTCGCGTTACCACGACCGCGGCGGCGCCATCCACAATCCCGCTGGCATTTCCCGCCGTCACGATGCCATCTTTCTTGAACGATGGCGGCAATTTCTCCAGCGTCTCTATCGTTGTTTCCGGCCGCCGGTGATCGTCTTCGCTCACCAGAATCGTTTTCTTTCCCTGTTTCACTTCCACGGGAACCAGCTCTTCCTTGATGCGGCACGCCTTGTGGGCCGCGTCCGCCGTTTGCTGGCTGCGCAGCGCATAGGCATCGGCATCTTTTCGCGTGATACCATGCTGTCCCGCGAGCTTTTCCGCCGTCAGCGCCATTGGCAACCCGCAATAGGTGTCCGTCAGCCCGGCCATCAACGAATCTTCTAGCGCGCCCGCGCCCAGTTGCAATCCCCTTCGCGCCCCGCGAATCACAAAGGGGGCTTGCGTCATATTTTCCATCCCGCCTGCCAGTACAACGTGCGCTTCGCCGAGCAGTAAGCGCTGCGCCGCTTGGGCGATCGCTTCAATCCCCGAACCGCACAACCGGTTCACCGTCACCGCTGGCGTTTCGATTTTCAGCCCGGCCTTCAACCCCACGTGCCGCGCCCCATAAAGCGCATCAGCGCTGGTTTGCATCACATTCCCAAAAATCGCGTGGTCAAACTCCCCTGGGTCTAGCCCCGACCGCCGAATCGCCTCTTTCGAAGCGTGCGCCGCCAGATCAATCGCGCTAATCTCGGAAAACGCCCCGGTATACCGCGCCATCGGCGTCCGCGCTCCCGCCACAATCACCACATCCGTAGGAAACATATTTTCCTCACGTTACAGAGTCGTCGCATTACAAAATTTCAGAGTTTCGGCGTTTCCAATGCCACTACGGTATCCCCGCCGCGCTTCCGCGCTTCTTCAATGGAAAACTCCGCGCGGTTGATCAAATCCGTCACGATGTCTTCGCTATCGTAGTCGTGCTTGGCCACCGCTTCCACAATACCCGCGCTCAGCGTAATCTGCGTGGAGTCCCATGGCGGCCGCAGCCCGCTCGCTGCCCGCCGCAATTTATCCGCCAGGTTCTGCGCCCCGGCCAGCGTCGTATCCGGCAAAATAAACGCCAGCGACCACGAAGTGTACTTCACCGCCACATCGTTCTGCCGCACGATCGGCTGCAGCGACCGCGCCAGTTGTTCCAGAAATCTCTCCAGCGGCGATTCCCCTTGCTGCCGCAGCAATTCCGCCCCTCGATCGATCTGTAAAATCGTCAACGCTAGCGGCGTCCCTTGCGACCGTGCACGATCCGCTTCCGTCAGCAAACAACTCTGATACGAGCTGCGGCTCAGCAATCCCGATCGCTCATCCGAAACACCCATCCTGCGCACCAGCGACCGCAGCCGCGTGTGGCTGACGCTCATCAGCATCTGATCGCCGATGGCCTGCAAGAAATATGCTTCGTTCGGTTTCCACTTGCGCTCGTCCGCGTGTCCGATAATCAGCATCCCCGCCGGCATCTGCGTTTCTTTATCTGTGATCATCACGCCCAGCGCCGTCTGCAGCCCCAGATCGCTCAGAATCGATCCTTCCGTTGCGTTTACCACGAGCCCGCCCAGCTCATCCGGCTCCGCCTTCTCAATGTGCGCGAGCAGCAGCACCACTTGTGCCCCGGGCGCCGGTTTCACTCCCGGCGCGCAAAACTCCGCCGCGATTTCCGGCGGACGTCCCGGCGCTCCCACTACCGCCAACGCACGCGTTCCGCGCAAATACGCGCCGACTTCGCTGACCGCTGTGTTCAGCATGGCCCGGGGCGTCTGCTGCCGGAATATCTTTTGATTGACCTCGGAAATCTTAGAAAGATCCCGCAGCGTCTCCGCCGAATAAACTCCGGTCTTTGAAGTGATGGGCGACGGCGCTTCCACCACCGGCGCTGGAGGCGCCACGGGCGACGCCGGCACCACGGGCGGCGCGGATTCCGCCTTCAGCTTCGGCGACCCCGGCGGCCACCAATTCGCCATTTGGTAGAGATTCGAAAGCCGCGCGCTGCGCTCTTCTTCCCCGGGGAACATCGCCGCGATTCTTTGCAGCCGCTCCAGCGCCTTGTTCTGCAGCGAGTACTGCAAAAAAATCTCCGTCTGCACGATCAAATCTTCCAGTGCCTGCAACTGCCGCCCTTCTTCGCTGGCGGGAGAAGTACCCCCAGGAGCCTGCGCCGCAGGATGCTGCGAAGCATGTCCCGGCGTCGGCGTGCCCGATTTCATCAGCCGGCTGGAAATCCGCTTCAGCTGCGTTTCATCCACTTTGCCGCGCAGCAGCTCCAGCCGCTCCTGGTTGCGATAATCGTACGCGTCGATGTCCACTAGCCGCTCGAGCGACTCCGCCGCTTTCTTCACGTTTCCCGAAGCCAGGTACACATCGAATAGCTTGATTAGCACTTCAAAATATTGCGATTCACGGTTCAATTCGCTGTGCACCGAAGCCCAGAACTCCAGAATCGTTTGCGAGTGCGCATGCTTTGCTCCTACTCCGTCCATCAGCGTGGCGAAATCATTCTGCCGCTTGTCCGCGAACATTCTTCGCTTGACCGCCAGGAGAATCTCCGTGGCTTTCTGGTCCTGGCCCGCGGCGACATAGCGGTCCGCAAGGTCGAACAGCTGCGTCATGCCTTCATTTCTTTCTCGCAGCAGCCGCTCGAGCAGCTCGCGCGCCTTCTCGAGATTTCCCGAGCGCATGAGCGCGTCGCAATAGGTGGCGAGAAACGCCGCGTCAGTTTCCAACGTGGCAAAGGGTTCCAGCAACGCCGCCGCGCGGACGGCATTCCCCGCTTGCAAGTTCGCCTGCGCGTAAAGCATGGCCACGCTGCGTTCTTGCGGCGCCAGCTTGTAGGCCCGGCCAAGAAGGTTCAGCGCATCGGCCGAAGCTCCGCTGGTCGTCGCCAGCTGCCCGGCTCTCAAGAACGATCTTGCAGCCAGCGCATTCTTGCCGAAGCGTTCGGCCCCTTCGGCAAGGCGAAGCTGCCGCGAAAGATTTTCCGGATCGAGGTGCGCGATCCGCTCCCAGCAGAAGAGCGCGTCTTCTTCGCGGTTCGCCGCCGCAAATAGCTCCGCGGCCTTCGTATACTGCTCGATGGCCTCATCCGGATGATTTTGTTTTTGTTGCAGAAAAGCGTATCGCGCGATGCGCTCGGGAGACTGCTGGCCCAACCCCGTGCGCAGAAACCGGTTGTAGATCGCAAGCGCTTTCGACTCGTCCTTAGGTTCAATCAACAGATCGAACAGCAAGCCGTAGTAAATCGCCGCCCGCTCCGGCTGATCCATTCGCGCGTACAGATCGCCAAGCGCTTGCGTTGCTTCCTGATGTGCTGGCGACTCCTCGAGCACCGCCAGATACGCCACTATCGCGTCTTCGACGCGGTTCTTCTCGAGGAAGCGCTTGGCGCGATCCAGATGTTTACTTACGTCTGCGGCCATCCCTTAAGGTTGCCTTTGACGGAAACTAAAAGCTGTCATTCAGGTGCTAAACAAGTGCCAACGGCGCGATGTTTGCGGGCTGCACGGTGCGTCAACTGCGGACAGCCCATGTTAACTATATACCTCTGGCCGGAAGCGGCAAAACAAGCGAAATAGGCGGATGCATTATGCGTCACCGCAATCACCGGCACTCTGAAGTTGCTCCCTTCTGCCGCGAATTTCTTGTAGGGGCCGCCTTATGATGCGACCCGCTTAAACCCGATGCACACATGCAAATGCCATCGCGAATCCGCTCACGCACCCGCCGATTCTCATGCAGCGCTTCCGCGCAATCTTCTCGGAAGCAACAACATCAGCGTCGCTGATGCCAACAAGGAAACGCCTGCAACCGCCAGCCCGCCATAGAAGCTTCCTGTCTTCTGGCTAATCCATCCCGTGGCATACGGCCCGGCAAATCCACCAAGATTCGCCAGCGAACTTACCAACGCAATCCCCGAGGCCGCCGCAAATCCCGTTAGGAAATCGCCTGGCAGCGAGTAAAAAGGGCCATAGACGCTATAGATGCCCAGCGCGGCCAGGGACAGCAGCAGGATCGTTGGAAACATGGACGCAGTTGCGCCCAGCGACGCCAGCGCGATTCCCGCAACGATCGCCGGAATCGCCGCATGAAATCTTCGCTCCTGTTTTCGGTCGGAACTCCGCGACACCATCACCATCACGGGCAAGCCGACCAGATGCGGAATCATCACCAGAAGTCCGATCAAGCTGTTGGAGATTCCGCTCGAGAGAGACTTCACCAACTGCGGCATCCAAAAATTCATCGAATACATGCCGGTATTCAGGGTGAATCCGATCAGTCCCAAATGCCAAACCCGCTTGTTCCACAGAGCTTGCCTCGCCGAGATATTGTGACTGGCCAGTTTCTTCTGTTCTTCGCGCGCCAACTCCGCCGCAATCCACTCCTTTTCTTTTTGGCTCAGAAATTTGGCTTCTGAGGGCCAGCTCGGCAGCAGAAAGTAGGTGATCACACCTCCCACGACGGCCGGAATTCCTTCCAAAATCAGCAGCCACCGCCAACTGCTGAGGTTCAGCCAATGCACGTGGTCCAGCAGGAAACCGGAGACTGGAGAACCCAATATGCTGGTGACGGGTATTCCCGCCAGGAACAGTGCGATGGCCTGCGCTTGATCACGTTGGCGAAACCAATATGTCAGATACAGCGCGATTCCGGGAAAATAGCCCGCTTCCGCCAGCCCCAACAAAAAACGCACCGCGTAAAGTTGCTGTACCGAATGCACCAAGCCAGACAGCGTGGCCAGAATTCCCCAGGTAGTCAAGATGCACGCGATCCAGAAGCGCGCCCCGATCTTGTGCAGCATCAGGTTGCTGGGAATTTCAAACAGGAAATACCCAAAAAAGAAAATCCCCGCCACCCATCCAAATTGCTTGCTGGTAATTACCAGCTCCTTGTTCATGGTCAGGGCTGCAAAACTGATGTTGATGCGGTCCAGAAAAGAAATGATGTAGAGAACGAACACAAAAGGAATAATCCTCATGCGTAATTTGTGAATCGTTCGGGCTTCGTCAAGCAGAACAACTGTGCCTGCTTCGTTCGCCACCGTCACCGCAGTACGCCTTTGTGCCGATCACGCACTTGTTTGCCTTTCTCGAAACCGCTGCACGCTGTTCTTTTTCGGGAGCAGGAGAACCAGCGCCGTGGAAACGAGCATGCATATTCCTGCAAACGCGAGGCCGCCACTCAGACTGCCTGTCTTCTGGCCTATAAAGCCCACTACCGTCGTTCCGGCAAGTCCTCCAAGGTTTCCGGTGGCATTGATGAGCGCGATGCCACTGGCTGCCGAGAATCCCGTCAAGAATTCGTTAGGCAACGCCCAGAAGGGACTGAGAGAGCTGCTGAAGCCGATTACCAGGCACGACAGCAGGATTACCGTAACCGTGGGAGAATAAATTCCAGCCAGCGCCAAAAATGCAATTCCCCCCAACAACAAAGAGAAGGCCGCGTGATACCTGCGCTCCATCCGCCGGTCCGAACTCCGGGAAACCAGGATCATTCCGGCAAGCCCGGCCACGTAGGGAATCATCACCACGCTTCCCACCAGGCTGTTCGAATACTTGCTCGACAAGGCTTTCACCATCAGCGGCACCCAAAATGCCGTCGTATACCCGCCGATCATCATCCCAAAGTAAATCAGAACAAGGCGCCACACGTTCGAATTCGTAAGTCCTTCGATCGTTGAGTGCTCCCTATGTACTAGCTTCGGACGTTCTTCGCGATCGAGTTCCGCTTGCAGCCAATCTTTCTCCTCGGGCGTCAGAAACTTGGCCTCTTTCGGCCGGCAAGGCAGCACCAAGTAGGTGAGAATTCCCAGGACCATGGCAGGCAATCCCTCAAGAATCAGCAGCCATCGCCAGCTTCCCATTCCCAGCCAATGGGCATGATCCAAAATAAACCCGCAGACGGGAGCTCCTACAATGCTGCTAACCGGATTGCCCGTCAGAAACAACCCAAGTGTCCGCGCTTGATGTCTCTGTGGAAACCAATACGTCAGGTACAAGACGATTCCGGGGAAATAGCCCGCTTCGGTCACGCCCAGCAGGATGCGCGCGATGTAAAGTTGATGGACGCTCTCGACTAGTCCTGTGAGCGTTGCCACTAAGCCCCAACTCAAGAGAATGCGGGCAATCCAGACGCGCGCCCCCACTTTGTGCAGCATCAAGTTGCTGGGTATTTCAAACAGGAAATATCCGATGAAGAAAATGCCGGCGGCCCATCCATATTGTTGGCTGGTGATCCCTAGCTCTTTGTTCATCGTCAGCGCAGCGAAGCCGATGTTGATGCGGTCCACGTACGCCACGACGTAAAGCAGGAAGAGAAACGGAATTAGCCGAAGCTGCAGTTTCCGAATTGTCCGGGCTTCGTCGGGAAGCACAGCCGTGCCTGCTTGGTTGGCCACCATCACCTCAGCATCTGTCCGCCCCGGTCGAAGCGTCTCTTCGGCCGGTGACTCGGCCGAACGCCTGTGGGGATTGTCGAGACTCTATGGTGGGAATCATCACCCGTCAAGGCACGCCGCCGCTTGATAGTGGGCTAGTTTCCTAGCGGCCCGTGGCGCGGCCAATATTTTTGGCTCATTGCGCGGCTGAGATCGGTTACCGGTCCGCCAAAAGCGTCAAACTTTATCGTTTGTGCTGCGGCTGCGATCCGGATCTCGACTCCGGAAAAGCCCAGACCACCTTCGCAACCGATGCTGGAGCTCAGTCGAAGAGTTCCGCGCTCGCGAGGTAGCCGATATTGTCGCCGCTCCCGTCATACCCCCCTCAACCAGCACTTCTCCGTCGGTCAGCAAGACTGCTGCGTGCTCCCTGCGCCCGGTGTTTTAGTGTCATCTGCGCCTGCATGATCCCTTTGCTCCTGCTGATGAAGCGGCCCCTGAAAGGAACACAAGCCGCTGTTCACTAACTTCGTTCCAGCGCGGACGCACAGAATCCGCCCCTTCACGCAATTCTTCGTTTTGTTCGAATGGACCGGCAAGGCTGACGCGGCCTTTGAATTGTGGCAAACTGGATGTTCATACGGCACGGTTTTTGCGCTGCGTGTGTCGCTCGTTCGATAGCAGCTGGCCCGCCGGAAAATCGCGTGGGTCATTCGCATCCTGCCCGCAATCGAGAAAATTGGTAAGCGAGAAAAATGGATCCGACGTTCATACGGAATTTCTGCATCATCGCGCACATCGATCACGGCAAATCCACGCTCGCCGACCGCTTGCTCGAAATGACCGGCGCGCTCTCCCAGCGCGAAATGCACGAGCAAGTCCTCGATTCCATGGACCTTGAACGCGAACGCGGCATCACCATCAAAGCAAAAAGCATCCGCTTGCATTACAAAGCGAAAGACGGAAATACCTACCGGCTGAATTTGATTGACACGCCTGGGCACGTGGATTTTTCTTATGAAGTTTCGCGCGCCCTTTCTGCCTGCGAAGGCGCGCTCCTCGTCGTTGACGCCTCGCAAGGCGTGGAAGCCCAGACCGTCGCGAATACATTTCTCGCCGCCGGGCATAACCTAACGATTATTCCGGTTATCAATAAAATCGATTTGCCCGCCGCGCAGCCGGATTTCGCAAAAGAGCAAATCGAAAGCGTCCTCGCGATTCCCGCGGAAGACGCTCTGCTGATCAGCGCGAAAAGCGGCCTCGGCGTCGAAGAAGTGCTCGAAGCCATCGTCGCGCGTGTCCCGCCGCCCAAAGGCAGCGCGGAAAATCCGCTCCAGGCGCTGATCTTTGATTCGTGGTTCGACATTTATCGTGGCGCCGTCGTTCTGGTGCGGGTGATGGAAGGCCGCATCACGAACCACATGAAAGTTCGCCTGGTTTACAGCAACGAAGTCTACGAGGTGGAGCAACTCGGCACGCTGACGCCCAAGCCCGTCGCGCTCGACGAACTCGAAGCCGGCGACGTTGGTTTCGTCGTCGCCAACATCAAGCGCGTGGCCGATGCACGCATGGGCGACACCATCACGGACGCGAGCCGTCCCGCGGCCGCGTTGCCGGGATTTGAAGCCATCAAGCCGATGGTTTTCGCGGGATTATTTCCGGTGCTCGCCGATGACTACGAGCCTTTGCGCGACGCGCTTGGCAAATTGCAATTGAACGACGCGGCGTTTTTTTACGAACCGGAAAATTCCGTCGCGCTTGGCTTCGGTTTTCGCTGCGGCTTCTTGGGCCTGCTGCACATGGAAATCGTGCAAGAACGGCTGGAACGCGAATTCGGTCTGAACCTCATCACCACCGCGCCGAGCGTGCGCTACCGCATTACGCGCGTGACCGGCGAGGTGATCGAAGTCGACAGCCCCGCGAAATTTCCGAATCCCAGTGACATCGAAAAAATCGAAGAGCCCATCATCAAGGCGATGATCATCACCAACGACGATTCCATCGGCGGAATCCTGCAGCTCTGCCAGGAAAAGCGCGGCATTCAGAAAAAGTTCGAGTACTTGTCGCCGACACGCGTCATGCTCACCTATGAACTGCCGCTGAACGAAATCGTGCTCGATTTCTACGACCGGCTGAAATCCACTTCACGCGGCTACGCTTCGCTCGATTACCACCTGGCGGGCTACAACGAATCCGACTTGATCAAACTGGACGTGCTGGTGGCCGGCGAACCGGTCGACGCGCTGGCGCTGATCATTCATCGCGACTTTGCGGCGGAGCGCGGCCGCGACCTGGTGACACGCTTGCGAAAATTGATTCCGCGGCAAATGTTTGAAGTGCCGATCCAGGCCGCAATCGGCAGCCGCGTCATCGCCCGCGAAACGGTGGCGGCGATTCGCAAGAATGTTCTCGCCAAGTGCTACGGCGGCGACATTACCCGAAAACGCAAACTCCTCGAAAAACAAAAAGAAGGCAAGCGCCGCATGAAACGCGTCGGCCAGGTGGACATCCCGCAAGAAGCCTTCCTCGCCGTCCTCAAAGTGGCTTCCGCCTCCGATGACGAATAGCTCGTGATGAGGCGGCTCCGGATTCTGCCCTTTGCTGCCATGCTTATGTAAACAACGTCGTATTTGCCGACACGTCGTCGAAGTTGCAGCAACGCATCAATACCTCTGGGCCGCGCGGAACTAGCTTGGCGTCTCCTTTAGGAAGCCATGGCGCACGCTTCTCAACTAATCTGCGGGCTAGCTGGCATAGGTCACGCTTCCTTCTTTTTGACTTCGCTGGTGAAGCGGCCGCGGTGGAGCTTGATGGATACGGAGTCGCCTAAAGCGACTTGGACGGAGTCGCGAAGAAGATTGCCGGCGGCGTCGGTGGCGATGGCGTAGCCGCGTTCTAAAACTTTCAGTGGGCCGCGCTCGTTGAGTTGCAGAGCTAGATGTTGCCAGCGTTCGCGCTTCGCGCGGAGCAGGCGTTCGGCGCGGAGGCCAAGATCGGCGGTGCCCTTTTCAAGGCGCAAGCGGAAGGCGGCAATCTTCACGCGAAAATCGAAAGAAGCGATCCGCAGGTACGCGGTGTTGAAACGCTTGCGCGATTGTTCGAGGCGCGCTCGCAGCCCAAGGGCGAGGCGCGAAGTCATTTCATCGGCGCGCTGGCGCTGCTGGCGGAGTAGATCGAGCGGTCGGCGAAACCCGCGGCGAGCCGAAAGTTCGTGGAGGCGGCGGCTCAGGACGAGAATCCGGTAGCGCATCTGTTCGGTAAGAGCATCGCGGAGGACAGCGATGTGCTTGTCAAATTCACTCCGCGTTTGGACGACAAGCTCGGCAGCGGCGGATGGCGTGGAAGCGCGGACGTCGGCGACAAAATCGGCGATAGTGAAATCGGTTTCGTGGCCAACACCGGAGATGACTGGAATTTCCGAAGCGAAAATGGCGCGTGCGACGATTTCTTCGTTGAAGGCCCACAAATCTTCCAGGGAGCCGCCGCCGCGCGCGAGGATCAGCACGTCGACGAGTTTCCCTTTATTGAAAAACTTGAGCGCTTTGACGATTTCTTCGGCGGAGCCTTCGCCCTGCACGCGCACAGGATAAACCATTAGGTGAACGTTCGGGAAACGCCGCGTGAGGATGCGCCAGACGTCGCGGACGGCAGCGCCCTTGGGTGATGTGATAATGCCGATGCGGCTGGGAAGGAGCGGCAACGGTTTTTTGCGCGCGGCATCGAAAAGCCCTTCCGCTTCGAGGCGCTTCTTCAATTGCTCAAAAGCAAGCTGCAACGCTCCCTGTCCCACCAAGTCAATTTTCTCAACGTAAATTTGATATTCGCCGCGCTGCTCGTAAACGCTGATGCTGCCACGCACGGTAACTTGCAAGCCGTCTTCTGGGCGGAACTTGACGCCGCGCTGCTGCTTGAAATAAACACAGCGAACCTGAGAACGGTCGTCCTTGAGGGTGAAGTAGATGTGGCCAGATTGGGCTTCGCGGCAGTTGGAGACTTCTCCCTGCACCGAGATGTCAGTGAAGTTTTTGGCGAGGAGGTCGCGAACTTTACCGGTCAATTCGCTGACGGTGAAGGTTTTGCGGTCGGGCATGAGGTTGAAGGTCAGTTGTTGCGTCATTTTGAGCGATCCGAACAGAGTTCACTAGGCGGACAGTTTGACGAACCACTTCGGCAAAATCACACGAATCCGATGAACCGGCCTGCCGCTACAATGCCAACCCATAACAAGAGCGAAACGAAACCCGCAACTTTGGCCCCCGCAGGCAAAACCTCGCTTTCGTCCCAGGACGCCACATCTCCATAGACGCTCCAATGGAAAACCAGCGCATGCAAGCCAGCCAAAAATATCAATATCATCTTCAATCGAAATGCGGGATTGGCATAGACCTTAACCGCTTCCGAACTAAACAGCAGGGCTCCTGTAACCACCTGCACGGCAAATCCCGCCCAAGACCAGGGAAGCAGCCCCTTTGCCAGTTCCGTAACGCGGTCCCGCCGCCACATCCAGCCCAGAAGGCGCAAATCAAAAACTGCGATACTCCCCACCAGCACTGCCATCCCCAGCAAATGCACAGTCTCAATCGCCGGAAACAGCCACAGCGATTCCCGGATACCGGCACCCACCGAAGTTTGTTCCAACCACCTACAGAATGGCAGCATGTTGGGCGTTTCTATGGCGACCCCCGCATGGACTGACCGTTGGGAAGATTGATGGTTACCAAACACATATAAGCCGAGCCGTCTTTAGCCCGAAAGCCCTCAGCGGTTACCCAATCCCCGCGCTTCACGGTATTGCGGTTCCACCCGAACCGGCTCAGCATCCCCAGGCTCCCTAACTCCAGCTTCCAGTTCTCAATTTTACCGTTCTCGCCTTTCAGATCCGCATGAATCAAGGCATGTGGGTTGATCCACTGAAAATCAGTGACCGTCCCTTGCATCCTCACGGAATGCGTCATATCAAACGGTGCGTTCCCATGGTGGGCCCGAAGGGAAGCTGCGCCCGACAAAAGTCCTGCCACCAGAACGGTCCCCACTTTAAGATTGATCACCGTCCTCGACGATGGACGATGAAGGCTTCGCATTAGTCCCATATTCTGTACGCTCCTCTGGGCCGGAATCTCTGATCTCGAAGCGCCAGTTTACCACTGGTAGGAACCGCATAAATAGAAGGGCTGGGCGGAAGAATTTGCCAAATTGTGGTTGACGGAACAGGAAGGGACCAAAACCTTTATTCGCGCGGAGTTCGCGATGGCGTGCCGAGTGAAAGGCGGCGCGCGATCGCGGCGACTGAAGCGGCACTCTAGCGAGGTGCCGGTTCGGCAGGGGGTGACTCTTTCCACGCACCTGTACGGTGGACGGATGTCCCGGCGCGACTTTTGTGGTTAAAAAGGGTTTATAGGAAAGATACCGCTATAGGGATTGTGCAGCGCCCGCCGGGCTGTAAAGCAAGGCCAGACCCGGCCCCAGAAAGGTGGGATTCATGCGCACCGTGAAAATATTTCCTCTATTGCTCGTGGCATTGGCACTACTGGCCATCCCGGCCCAGTCGCAAGCACAAATTGCTGTTGGAATTTCCGTGCATATTGGTCCACCGGCGCTCCCGGTGTATGTACAGCCGGTTTGTCCGGCGCCGGGCTACATCTGGACGCCCGGTTATTGGGCTTATGGGCCGGACGGTTATTACTGGGTGCCCGGAACCTGGGTGATGGCGCCGGCCGTTGGCTTGCTGTGGACCCCGGGTTATTGGGGCTGGGGCGAAGGAGCTTACGTTTGGCGCGCTGGCTACTGGGGACCGCACGTGGGCTTCTATGGGGGGATTAACTATGGATTCGGATATGGCGGAGTCGGGTTTGCGGGCGGCGAGTGGAGAGGCGGCGTTTTCAATTACAACCGGTCGGTGACCAACGTAAACGTAACGGTCATTCACAACACCTACAATCAGACGGTCATCAATAACAACACGACGGTTAACCGCACGAGCTTCAACGGCGGCACGGGCGGAACCACGGCTCGGCCGACGGCGCGAGAGCAGGCCGCGGCGAGAGAACAACACGTGCAGCCCACCTCGGCACAAGCGCAACACGAGCATGCCGCGAGCACCAACCGCGCGCAACTGGCGTCGGTGAATCACGGGCAACCCGCGGTGGCGGCCAGCGCCAAGCCAGGTGTATTCAGCGGAAAAGGCGTAGTGGCAGCCAAGGCCGTAAGTTCGAATCGGCCGACTAGTGCCAACACCGCTTCGACGAAGGGTGCCGGTGGGAACAATGCAGCTGCGGCCAACAAAAACCGGAATGATCGGCCTCCGACAGCCAACACTTCTTCGGCGAACCGCCCGAACGGCAGCAATCGAACTGCCACGAACGCCAATCGGAATGATCGTCCGCCGAGTGCAACTTCGAGCAATGCTAGTTACGGGAAGCCGACGCAAAACAGCTCACATAAGGATATGGCGAATCCGACGGCTTCACATGCGAACCGGCCGCAGGAGCCGCAGCATCAGAACGCGCCGAAATCCAACAACAAGCCTGAACACAACAAGCCCTCCCGCTGATAGGAACCGTAGAGGGAGCGACAGCAAGGAAAATGAGGTTGCGAGGTATCCGCGAAGGCCGGAAGCAATACTTCCGGCTTTTCGCTTTTTTTGAGGCCGTCGCGTGGACGTCGCCATTCAGCGGCGAAAATGGGAAAAGAGCCAGAGGAGCAGGGAGAGAGCGAGGCTCAAGACCAGGCAGGTAACGATCGGGAAATAGAAGGTGGTGTGTTCGCCGCGATGGACGATGTCGCCGGGAAGTCTTCCCGAGCGAAAGGGGAGTTTGCCGCCGAGAAAGAAGAAAGCACCGACAAGGACAAAGAGGGTGCCAAGGAAGAGCAGCGTGCGGCCGAGTTCGCGAAGGGGCGCCATGGCAGAATTCTACCGTTGCTCCATCCATGCCCAAATGAGACATGGCTGATTCCTGCTTCAGCGAGGCCGGTTTCACGCTGGCCGTAAGACCAGCGTCAGAGCCTTCCTCTCCACAAGCGTTGATTCGGGCGCGACTCGCCCGATCGAGTGCATAGCGGCGGAGATTCCTCGCCGCGTTAATATCCCGGTCGTCGAACGCACCACACCGGGCAGGTCCACTCCCGGACGGACAACGGTAGTTCTTCCGAGAGGCGACCGCAAGCGGAACAAATCTTGCTGCTGGGGAACCACCGGCTGGCGGTCACCAGCTCCGCGCCGTTGAGCTTGCTTTCCTACTCTAACTGGCGGCGCAACTCCTAAGAGCCAAGGTCTGCAATGTTCCTGGCCAGTTTCTGGTTCTTCAGCATGCCGCCGACGTGCAAGTCCTCGATGCCCAGCACCGCAAACTCACGCGCCAGACTCCCGACCATCTCTGATTAGGCCCACGCAGATCATCCTGATGCGACCGGTCGCTTCTCCGGCACAAATTAAGCCGGAGGCGAAGGCCGCGGAAGCGAGGAAAGCGCCGGTATCAGATAAGTTCAAGGCCGGAGAAGAAGTAGTCGATCTCGAAGGCAGCGGTTTCCGGACCGTCGGAGCCGTGGGTGCAATTGTTACCGATGCTGGTGCCGAGGTCGTGGCGAATCGTGCCGGGGGCGGCTTTCTTGGGATCGGTGGCGCCCATGGTATCGCGCCACTTGAGTATCGCGCCATCTGCTTCGAGGACCAGGGCAAATATTTTGCCGGAGCTCATGAAGTCGGTGAGCTCGCCAAAGAAGGGGCGCTCTTTATGCACAGCGTAAAATCCGCCAGCTTCTTCTTTGGTCAAGCGCATGGACTTGACGGCGACGATTTTGAAGCCAGCTTTGTGAATGCGTGAAAGAATTTCCCCTTGCTGGCCGCGACTAACAGCGTCGGGCTTAATGATTGCGAATGTGCGTTCGAGTGCCAAGTCACTTTCTCCTCTGCGATTTTCTAGAATTAAGTTTCGTCGATTTAACGTACTGCGCTGGAACCTCTGTTATTTCAAAGCAGCGGCCAAGGAAGAACCAAGATCCGCGGGCGTTTCGACGGTGCGGATCCCGGCGGCAGCCATCGCGGCGTATTTCTCCTTGGCGGTGCCCTGGCCGCCACTGATGATGGCGCCGGCGTGGCCCATGCGTCGGCCTGGCGGCGCGGTCTGTCCAGCAATGAAGCCGACAACGGGCTTCTTCATGTTGGCCTTGATCCACTCGGAAGCGCGCTCTTCGGCGTTCCCGCCGATTTCGCCGATCAAAATGATAGCGTGAGTGTCCAGGTCATCGTTGAAAAGCTGAATGGCGTCGAGAAACGTCGTCCCGATGATGGGATCGCCGCCGATGCCGATGCAGGTGGATTGCCCGATGCCGAGTTGCGTCAATTGGTGAACGGCTTCGTAAGTCAAGGTGCCGCTGCGGCTGACGACGCCGACATTGCCTTGCTTGTGGATGCGGCCGGGCATGATGCCGATTTTGCATTTGCCTGGCGAAATGATGCCGGGGCAGTTCGGCCCGATGAGGCGCGTTTTCTTGAAATCGACGACGCTCGCGACTCGCACCATATCGAGGGCCGGAATGCCTTCGGTGATGCACACAGTGAGTGGAAGCTGGGCGTCGGCGGCCTCCAGAATCGCGTCGGCAGCATAAGGCGGAGGCACGAAAATCACGGAAGCGTTCGCGCCGGTAGCTTTCGCGGCATCGGCTACCGTGTTGAACACCGGACGCTCTAGGTGTTTTGTCCCGCCCTTGCCGGGCGTCACTCCTCCCACGACATTTGTTCCATACTCGATCATTTGCTGCGCGTGAAACGTTCCCTCGCGGCCGGTGAAGCCTTGAACGATTAACCGCGTCTTTTCATTGACCAGAACGCTCATCGCGGGCCTCCCGCGAGAGCCACGACTTTTTTGGCGCCATCCTTCATGCCGTCGGCAATAGTGAAATTGAGGCTGCTTTCGCGGAGAATTTGCTGGCCCACTTCCACATTGGTTCCTTCCATGCGCACAACAACCGGCACTTGCAAGTGCAGCTCTTTCGCGGCGGACACCACGCCCGTGGCGAGCACATCGCAGCGCAGGATGCCGCCGAAAATATTGATGAACACCGCTTTCACGGCCGGGTCGCTCATCAGAATGCGGAAAGCATTTTTTACTTGCTCGGCAGAAGCACCGCCGCCGACGTCCAGGAAGTTGGCAGGCGAGCCGCCGGCATACTTGATGATGTCCATAGTCGCCATAGCCAAGCCGGCGCCGTTGACCATGCAAGCCACGCTGCCATCAAGCTTGATGTAATTGAGCCCGTACTTGGAGGCTTCGACTTCGAGAGGATCCTCCTCATCGAGGTCGCGGAGCTCGCGAAGATCCTTGTGGCGGAACAGCGCATTGTCGTCGAAAGTCATCTTGGCGTCCAGCGCTACGAGTTTGCCATCGCCGGTTAGCACGCAAGGATTGATTTCGAGCATCGAAGCGTCGGTGTCAATAAAGGCGCGGTAGAGGGCCTGGAAAAACGGGGTTGCCGAGCTAGCGACTTCGCCTGGCAAACCGAGGCCAAACGCGATTTTGCGGGCCTGGTATGGCTGCAAACCCAGAGCTGGGTGAATCGATTCGCGCAAAATGGCGCCGGGATTTTCCTTGGCGACTTGCTCGATTTCCATGCCGCCCGAGGCGCTGGCCATGAAGATAACGTGGCCCGTAGCGCGATCGACCAGCAGTCCAAGATAAAGTTCGCGCTTGATGTCGAGGCCTTCTTCGATAAGCAGGCGCTTGACGATGCGGCCGGCGGGACCGGTCTGGTGAGTCACCAGCTTCATCCCCAGCATGTGGCTGGCGAGATCGGCGGCTTCCTCGGAGGAGCGCGCCAGCTTCACGCCGCCACCTTTGCCGCGGCCACCGGCGTGAATCTGCGCTTTGACGACCACGACCGTGGCATGTGACCTCAAACGGTGCGCCGCCTCGCGCGCTTCATCCTTGGTAAAGACAACTTCGCCGCGGGGAGTGGTCACGCCGTAGCGCGCGAGGATCGCTTTGGCCTGGTATTCATGAATCTTCATCGAGGTTCCGTTTTCCGTTCGAGTTAGAGACCGTCTGCTAGTGTTAGACTTTTGAGGTCATTGGAAACATAGAAGTTTACCCGGAAGGCCAGAGTGGAGCAAGGACGCGCGAAAACGGCAATGAATCGCAGAAAAAGCTTGCTCATAATCACGTGCCCTACTGCCCTATCGGGACGGATTGGTGATGACTTTATCGCTGATCGAGCGAGTTGAGGCCGGGCACGTCTTGAAGCGCGCCGAAGCGGAAGCCGTCATGGAAGAACTGCTTTCGGGGCGCGCGGAGACGGCGGAGATTGTGCGATTGCTCACGGCGATGAATGGCCGGCTTGTTGAAGTGCAGGAGCTCGCGGGATTTGCCGAGGTGATGCGGCGGCACGCCACGCGCGTGTTTGCGGAAGGCGAAGCACGCCCCGCGAATATGGTGGACACCTGCGGAACCGGGGGCGACGGCGCGAACACGTTTAATATTTCGACCGCGGCGGCAATCGTTGCGGCGGCGGCGGGTGCGCGCGTGGCGAAGCATGGGAATCGCGCGGCTAGTTCGCGGAGCGGTTCGGCGGATGTGCTGGAAGCGCTTGGCGTGCGGATCGACCTGCCATTCGAACGGTACGGACAGGCCATCCGGGAGATCGGCATGGGGTTTTTGTTCGCGCAAGCCGGGCACGCGGCGGCGCGTCATGCGGCTCCCGCACGCAAACTGATTGGTGTGCGAACGGTATTTAATTTGCTCGGGCCGCTGACGAATCCCGCGGGCGCCCAATCGCAAGTACTCGGTGTTTTTTCCGAGGAGGTGATCGACCCAGTGGCCGCGGCGCTGGCGGAACTCGGAGTGGAGCGCGCGTTTGTGGTTCACGGCGCTGACGGACTCGATGAGATTTCGCTGGCCGGCGAAACGCTGGTCGCCGAGATTCGCGGCGGCACATCGCGGCGGTTCAAGGTAACTCCAGAAGAATTTGGCGTGGCACGCGCGCCGCTAGAAGCCATCCGCGGAGGCAGCGCCGCCGAAAATGCAGCGCTGATCCGGCGGATTCTGGAAGACGAAGTCGGACCGGCGCGCGACATCGTGGTGATCAATGCAGCGGCCGCGCTTGTTGCTGCCGGTGTCGCCGGTAATTTCCGCGAAGCTGCGGAACTCGCGAGTTTCGTTATCGCTTCCCGAGCAGCCGAGCAGAAACTGGCGAGCCTGGCGGAATTCACGAGTAGCGGCTAATTGCAACTCGCACCATCTTCGAAAAGAATTGAAAATTATGGGCTAAACGAGCACGCGTCGGACAGGTTGGATACAATCGCCAATGAGATGCGGCGAGCCGGGCCGCCTGTCATACCTTCCGGAAGTAAAGAGTGCGGCACGTCCGAGGAGGAAATACTTTGAGGAACCTTGCGGTCATTCTGTTGGTTGCCGCGCTGCCGTGTTCGGCGCTGGCACAGAAGTCCACCCCACTGGGGCCCGCCGAGGTCGCGCAGGCCGTCCGGGAATACCGGATGGACAACGAGGACCGCATCATCCGGGAGCTGCGCGAATTCCTTTCGATTCCCAATATGGCAAGGGACACACCGAACATTCAAAAGAACGCGGCGCATCTGGTGGAGATGCTCGAGGCACGCGGGATTGAAACGCACTTGCTGCCGATTGCGGGCCGCGGTCCGGTGGTTTTCGGCAAGTTGATGACTTCTGAAGCGAAGCGCACCGTGATTTTTTATGCGCACTATGACGGGCAGCCAGTCGATCCGACTGCTTGGACGGATGGAAAACCGTTTGAGCCGGCGCTTCGCGATGCGGCTATCGAAGTGAGCGGAAAGCGGATTCCCTTCCCTGAAAACGGCGCGCAACATCGCGCGGTTTACAACGATGACTGGCGAATCTATGCGCGTTCGTCCTCGGATGACAAGTCGCCGATCGTGGCGCTGCTGGCGGCGCTCGACGCGCTGCGCGAAAAGAAAATTCCTCTGGCGGTGAACCTGAAAGTTATTTTTGAGGGCGAAGAAGAAGCGGGCTCGACAAATCTGCAGCGGACCCTGGAACTGCACAAGAATTTGCTGGGGGCGGACCTGCTCATCACGGCCGATGGTCCCGTGCATCAATCGGGGCGTCCACTGATTTTCTTTGGGAACCGCGGAGACATTGGGGTGGATATCACAGTTTATGGGCCGGCGCGCGCGCTGCACAGCGGGCACTACGGAAACTGGGCGCCGAATCCGGCGATGGAGTTGTCGAGGCTACTGGCGTCGATGGAGGACGCCGATGGGCGCGTGCTGATTGATGGCTACTACGAGGACGTCACTCCGCTGGGCGATGTGGAAAAGAAGGCGCTTGCGGAAATGCCGGCAAACGACGGCGACCTCGCGCGCGAACTGGGTATCGCCAAACCGGATGGCGGCGGAAAGAAGCTGGTGGAACTGATCATGCAGCCATCCCTGAACATTCGCGGAATTCACAGCGCGTATGTGGGCGAGCAGGCGCAAAATGTGGTGCCCGATCGCGCGGAGGCTTCGCTGGATGCGCGGCTGGTCCGGGGAGAAGACCCGCAGCAGAAATTCGATCAGATTGCTCTGTTTGTGCGAAAGCAAGGCTTCCACGTCCTTGACCGCGAGCCTACCATGGAAGAAAGGCGCACGCATCCGCTGATCGCCAGAGTCATCAATGAAGGAGGATACCGCGCTTCACGGACGCCGATGGATTTGCCGGTGTCGAAAGCGCTGGTGCACGTTGTGCAGGAGGCGACGGGAAACACGACGGTGGTTGCGCCCACGCTGGGTGGCAGCGTGCCGATGTACATTTTTGAGGATCTCGGGCTGCCGTGGATCGGCGTGCCGATTGTGAATTACGACAACCATCAGCACAGCGCGGATGAAAATTTGCAGCTAGGCCATTTTTGGAGAGGGATAGAGATTTACGGGGCGATCCTGGCGGATTTGAATTGGTAGCCGCAGATTTCGGCGAGAGGTGATGATCTTCTCAAGCTGGAGGCGGGGCTTACTATTTGGCCTGATGCAGTCGCTGCCGCAGGGTTTCCACGACCAGACCGACCAAAGCGTAGGTAGCAGGCATACTCAAAACAAAACAGCCCACTGCGCGGCTTGCCGCGCCCTTACAAAGAGAGGAAATTCTTCAGGAGCCGTTTGCCGGAATCAGTTAGCACGGATTCGGGGTGGAACTGGACGCCTTCGATTTTGTGGCGGCGGTGGCGAAGGCCCATAATGATGCCGTCGTCGGTCTCAGCGGTGATGGTGAGTTCGCGAGGGAAAGATTTTTTCTCGACGATCAGGGAATGGTAACGCGTGGCGGTGAAGGGATCGGGCAACTGGCGAAAAATATTTTTCCGGTCGTGATGAATCTGGCTCGTTTTGCCGTGAAAAAGTTTTGGGGCGCGGATGATTTTGCCGCCGAAGGCGGCGCCGATGGCTTGGTGGCCGAGGCACACACCGAGAATGGGAAATTTTCCAGCGAGGCGCTCCACCAGTTCCACCGAAATGCCCGCTTCTTCTGGAGTGCAAGGGCCGGGAGAAATGACGATGCGCTCGGGCTTGCGGCGGATAATTTCATCGACCGTAATTTTGTCGTTGCGATGCACTTCAACCTGACAACCTAACTCGCCGAGATACTGGGCCAGGTTGTAGGTGAACGAATCGTAGTTATCCAACAACAGAATCATGACGGCTTTCCCGATCGATTTCCGCGATGCGCCTTTTCCAGCGCGGTGAGCAAGGCCTTGGACTTGTTCACGCTCTCTTCATATTCCCCTTCTGGCGTGGAATCCGCAACTATGCCGCCTCCGGCTTGCACGTAAGCCATGCCGTTTTTCATCACCATGGTGCGAAGCGCAATGCAGGAATCGAGGTTGCCGGCGAAATCCAAGTACAGAATGCCGCCGGCATAAATGCCACGGCGCGTGCGTTCGAGTTCTTCGATGATTTCCATGGCACGCACTTTGGGAGCGCCGGAGACTGTGCCAGCCGGGAAGCAAGCCATCAAGGCGTCGAAACAATCCACATCTTCGCGCAAGCGGCCCCGGAGGCTCGAGACCAGATGCATGACGTGCGAGTAGCGCTCGACAGTGAGCAGCTTTTCGGGCTTCACGGTGCCGTAATCGCAGACGCGGCCCAGATCGTTGCGGCCCAGATCGACGAGCATGATGTGCTCGGCGCGCTCCTTTTCGCTGGCCAGCATTTCGTGCTCGAGACGCTGGTCCTCGGCTTCGTCCTGGCCGCGCCAACGCGTGCCCGCGATGGGGCGATAGAAAACATCGCGGCCCTGCACTTTGACGAGCATTTCCGGCGAGCTGCCGACGACAGAGACGTCATTGAGTTGCAAGTAAAAAAGATAGGGGGAGGGATTCAGCGCGCGAAGCTCGCGATAGACTTCAAATGGTTCGGCCTGCGTTCTTGCCGAGAAGCGCTGGCTGACGACGACTTGAAAAATGTCCCCGGCGCGAATGTACTGCTTCGCTTTCCGCACGGCAGCCAGGTATTCGGGGCGGCGAAAGTTCGAAATTACTTTTAGGGGCGCGCGTTTTCTTGCTTTCGACGGCGTCGTGGGCCGTTCGGCGGCCACCGGCTCATTGAGCAGCCGCCGCGTCTCTTTGATTTCGCGCACAGCAGCGTTGTATTTCGCGCGCAGGTTGGCATGGCCCTCGGTGAAAACATTGCGAACGATCCACAAGCGGTGCTGCACATGATCGAAAGCCACGAGGCCGTGATAGAACATGAGCATCGCGTCGTAAAGGCCGATTTCATCGCGGAGGCGCTTGGGGATGCGCTCGATGAGCCGCACCATGTCATAGCTGAAATAGCCGATGGCGCCGGCGACCAGGGGCGGTAAGCCGGGAAGCCGCACGGGCCGAAAACGCTCGACGCGCTCACGCAGGAAGGAAATGGGGTCGCGCTCTTCCCAGACAACCCGATCGCGGCTCTCCAGGACGCAGGCGCCGTTGGCGTAGCGGAAAACTTCCTCTGGATGGGCACCCGCGAAAGTGTAGCGCGCGATTTTTTCGCCGCCCTCCACGCTTTCAAGAAGGAAGGAGTACCGCGCGCTCTGGGCGATGCGCAGATAAGCGCTGACGGGAGTCAGCAAATCGGCGGAAAAGACGTCGTAGACAGGGATGAGGTTGCCTTGTTTCGCGAAGCGCTGAAATTCGGGGAAGTCTGGTTGGATCATGGGAGTGGGTTCACAGTTCCGACCGAGTCGGAATCTTCGATCGACAGTTTATAGTTCACGGTAAAGAGCGACCTATTATTACATTACTTCAGCACCAGACCCCGCAAGGGACAGAGTGTGCGAAGGTAACAAGAACGGCCCGCCTCCCCGAAAAAAGTCGGGCAGACGTCAAGCGAGCCTACAAGCGGCCCGGATTCTGCCATAACTGTGGCATCTAAAGGAGTTAACATCCTCGTAAGTTCTTTGCTATCCACACCTACAAAAGACCTCCTAAGTGCTGGTTCTAAAGGTGGTTAGGGGCGCCATTCTTGGCCATTTTTGCAAGTGCTGCCGATAAGCTCGGCTACCGCGTCCTCTAGAAAACTCCCGGCATCTGGCAATGGGAAAAGCTCTGGAAACAAGCGGGGCTTACCACGCGGCCGCGTTGAGGGGAACCTGCAACTGGCGTTGTAGCACCAGAGAGGCGATGGCAACGCTGGGTGGCGCGGGAGTCGACGAAACGGAGTACTTCACTGAGATAATGTATTCTATTATTGACAGGTATTTTAACTGAAGATCGGGGTAGTTGGCCAGTTTCCGGCTCGTGTGTTGGCCAGGCGTTGCCGCCACCCCGCAGGGGGCCGCTTGCGGGAGAGAATCGCGTCAAACGACAGGAGAGCTCGGTAATAGAGATCAGCGATCTCTCAATAAGCGCAAGGCGGCGTGGGCTCTCTCATAGTAATCTTCTGAATACCAAGAGGGACCATATTCGTCCAGAAGAGCAATAAGTTCTGCCATCAAATCGATTGCGCGGGTCTCATCTAAATCGCGCCGAGAGGTACTGCGGGAAACCGCTTCACGATTTCCGTCATCGGATGGAGTGACTTGCATGTTCCCCTCCCTCTGCGAAAACCTAACCTGTCCGCAGCTCCTTCGACATAGCGCAAGATACCGGGTAGCAATGATCTTGCCACCATACAATCCCCCGGCTGACTTTGACGTAAAACTTAGAACCGTAATAACCAGAGCTTTTCGTGTCTGTACCATTTTGAACAGTCTTAGAAAAGGTTCTTTGAGGTACCGCCGTGGGTAAGTTATTACGCGGACGAGTGCCGGGCCGCTTTCCCGCTTCATTCCGCTGCGACGATTAGGGTGTTTATCCGCGCGGTGTTTATGTGTTTATCCGCGCTGTTGACGCGGTTGCGTAGCGCGGCCTAATATGGCCGCGCAGGGTGCACGAGCCAAACCTGGGCGCGCGGTGCTGAAATGGAAATTCTTAACCCCGAGTTAGGCGCCTCCTCCATGACGATCAGTTTGGGAGCAAAACCCAAGCTGCTGCGCTGCTATCAGGGGTTCGCAATCTTTATGGGTCTGGCCAGCATGGTGGCCGCATTGCCCGTGGCCGCGCTTTCCTTTGCATGCCAGGGCGCGGCCATGTTGCTCGGGAAGTTTCGTCCGTTAGGCGAGGTGTATGAATTTCTCTCGCGGGCGTACGACCGGGTCCTCGAGCGGCTGGGCCAAAAAGTTCTGCGGGATTCCCGAGACACGCCTGCCTTGCGACTGATGGTCTCTGTTAGCCTTACGGCCGTGCCCATTTTTGCGATGCAACTCGTTTTAGGGAAACCGCGGCTGCTGTTGGTAATCGCTTTCTACCTTGCTCTTTACGGCCCGAAGTTCCACCGCTTTGTGAGGATGTTCAGCGCCAGCCACATCGAGGCTCACCGGCGCCAAGGCTATTTTTCCGGGAAATGCGATAAAGCCTTCGGCCGCTACCTGGAATTTTTCCTGGGGTACTTGTATGGGAATATTCCGGAACTGGGCCGGACGGCGCATGTGTGTCTCCATCATAGAGAGAACAGCGGTCCCGACGATACGCGCAACACGATGGGCTACGATCGAACCAGCCGCCTCGATTTCCTGTGGTATCTCTCGGACAACACTTGGACGGTCCTGGGGTTGGCTCCTTACGCATACTTCAAAGCCCGCGGCGATGAAAAGAACCGCAGACGCATGTTAGGGGGGATGACGCGCTACTATGCATACTTCGGAGCTGTGTTTATTTACGACTGGAGAATCGGGACGCTGTTCGTGCTGGTTCCCATTCTCTGCATGAATTTCATCAACGCCATTACCGCCTGGGTGCAGCACGCTTTCTGCGACCCGGAACATGCTGAGGATTATTTCGCTAATTCCGTGACGGTCGTGGATGAAGTGAACTTCATGAACGAAGGATACCATCTCTGCCATCACCACCGCGCCAGCTTGCACTGGACTGAGATGCCAGCGCATTTCGAGCGGATTCGCGACAAAATGAAAGAGGCCGGCTCGCTGGTGTTCCGGGACTTGGATTTTATGGGACTTTTCGTGGAGTTGACCTTGCTGCAAAGAATGGATGTGCTGGCCGAGAAACTTGTGCCTTGGGAACCTATGAATCACGAGGAGAGATTGGCGTTACTGGCGAAGCGGACCAGCCTCAGGGCTCCCTGGCCGTTAGCAAAATCACTGCACAACTGACTCTGGCCGCTGGCGGGCCCCGGAGTACTCTTGGGCACGAAGGGCGGCCAGCACGGCGCGGCGTATGGCCCCCTCAGGCGCGCGCTTCCCGGTCCAGAGTTCCCATTGAGCAAAACCTTGTGCGAGAAGCATTTCGACGCCGCGGACCGCTGCGATGCCTTTCCTAGCAGCGAGCTTCAAGAGTTGGGTCACCGACGGGCGATTGATTAAGTCCATAACCAGGCGGCAATTTAGCTCGTTGTGGAAGAGCGGCGAAACGCCAGCGTGGGGATGCATGCCGACGGGGGTAGCGTTTAGGATAGCGTCGAAAGACTGCGAGCGCAAAGCGGCGCGCGGCACGACCTCCGCACCGAAGGCGCGGGCGAGTTCTCTTGCGGCTCTTTCCTGCCTTGCACAGATAGCGACGGCGGCGCCGGAATGTATTAAAGCCAGAGCGGCTGCTCGAGCCGCGCCACCCGCCCCAAAGATCAAGACGCGGCTGCCTTTGATGCGGAGTTTTTTCTCGAGGGCTCGAAGCACGCCGAGGTAATCGGTGTTGGAGCCAGCGAGAGAGCCGTCGCGACGAACGACCACGGTGTTAACCGCGCCAATTTCGGCGGCGAGAGGATCACACTCGTGTAGATATTTGAGAATGGTCCGCTTGTAAGGATGAGTGACGCTGAAGCCTCGGACGCCAAATTCGGGAACGGCAGCCAGAAAATCGCCAAGATCATGCACAAGGAATGGGAGGTAGACGGCGTCGATACGACGCGCGACAAAGCCGGTATTGTGCAGTACCGGTGAGAGGGAATGCATAACGGGTTCGCCGACCACCCCGTAGACCTGTGTACGGCGCGTGAGGGCGTCGGCGCGGTAAAGATTTTTCATTTCGTCGAGAGACACTTGGCCAGGGGCGGTAGCCGCGGCAACGGGCGCGTACGCCAGCGCGCTTCCCTCGCGCAGCGCCAGGATTCGCGCGGGCAGACCGACTTCGCCCATTGGAACGGCGACGAAATTCTTGGAATTGGCCGCCAGACGCAGGAGCCGAACGCTGTCCTGAAAGCTGTCGACTTGGGCGGCAAGTTTCACAGCAGCAATCCCGCGGTGGGCTGGCGGGTTCATCCTTCGAGGTAAGTCCGGCAAGCGGTCAAAGTCGTGCAGCGAAAGCATGACGCGGGACGGCACGGGGTATCCCTGAACGGATCGTCCTGGGAGCTTTTGCAGAGTTTCGAGTTCGAGATCGCACCATTGGCAGCCCGCTTCGCGAGCTTGCATCAGCCAGTAAAGTTCGCGGTCGATGCCGCCGGAAAATTTGCCTCCGCCTTCGCGGCGGCGACAAGTGGCGAGAAAGGTGGCGTGGCGCGGGCGGCTTTTTGCCAGCCACCGGAGGAGCCCTGCCCGTTCGGCATCGCTGCTTAGCCAGTCGAGACGCAACTCGACGGTGGGGGATTGCTGCAAGGCCGAGCGTACCAGCTTGGCCATTTCGCTAGCCGTGGAAGCCGCCACCACGGCGCAAATGCGCCGTAACCCATTGCCAAATAGGCTCATACCCTTCCCTTTGCCGCCAAGCCATTGAAAATACAGGCTAGTAGTATGCCGTATCTGGCGCTTACGCCCGTATCAAAAGTGTAAAGCAACCGCAGTCAATGGGTTGACGGGTAGAGCGGGCCCTGATACTTTCGCTAGGAAAAGTCCTGGCACGACCCTTAGGGGCGTGTTTTCGAAGGAGCTACGGAATGCGCGCTAGAATAGCTATCTTGTGCCTGTCGGTCTTCCTGGGTCCTGCCGCAAGTTCGGCACAGAACACGGCCCCAGCTCCATCCGTTCAGCAACCGGACTACAGCACGGTGAATTGTTCCGGTTTTGTGACGGACCAGAAAGTACCGGACGAGATTCGGGTCATTTCCGGGGAGCAGTCCAACTACAAGATCACTTTTATGCGCGGCGATTATGTGTACATCAATCGCGGCATGGACAAGGGTGTTCGCGTCGGCGACCGCTTTTCGGTGGTGCGGCCGGACAAGGATCCCGTAGATATTCCATGGTTCAAGTGGCAGGAAAAGCTCCTGAAAGCCATGGGCATGCTCTATAGGGACACGGGACAGTTGCGGGTGGTCAACGTCCAGCCAAAGGTTTCCATCGCGCAGATCAGTTTCTCGTGCGATTACACGCAGCGCGGGGATATCGTCTTGCCCTACCAGGATCGTCCCGCGCCGCCGTTTAAGGATGCCGCGGCCTTCGATCACTTTGCGCCGGTGAGCGGCAAACCAGTGGCGATGGTGGTGGCTGGAAAAGACTACGCGCAGGCCTATGGCAAACTCAATTCCGTGTTCGTAAACCTTGGGACCAATCAAGGAGTCAAAGTAGGCGATTATTACCGAATCTTCCGGTACGAAGGCTCGCACTCGGAGACCGTATCAATGGACAAAGGCTACCAATACATGTTGTACGGCTTCGGGAGCGCTCCCGCGCGCTACGAATGGAATGACCTGCCGCGCGAAGTGCTGGGGGAAGGCATAGTTATCAGCGTCAGCCGCAATTCCTCGACGATGATGATTACCTCCACGAACATCGAAGTGTACGCGGGAGATTACGTCGAAATCGAGTAGCAGCCCGGCACCCCATTGAATACTTCGGGCCCGCTGCGGCTATTCCGCGCGGGCCTTTTCTTTTTGTCGCCCCACTGGTTTTTCTCTCCTTCCATATCCATACGAGGACTTCAAGCCTTTTCAGAATGTGAATTTTCGGAGAGAATTTCACAAGTAAATCCGAACAGGAGCGCTTCCGGGTCGCGCCAAGCTTCGCGAGGCAACCCAGCTTTGCGGCAGGTTTCCTCGAGGAACTGTTCGCGCGTGAGCCGATGTTCAATCGCCACCTGCGGGAGAAGAAGGCCGCGTTGGGCGTGGAGACGAACGAACAGCCCGTGCCGCCCGAGTTCGATGGATTCCGGAGCGATGGGTTCGATGGGTGAAAGCAATGAGATTTCGATGCTGAGTTCGCTGAGTTGTTCCGTGGTCACGGGGGCGAATCGCGGATCTTCCAGAGCAGCGCTGGCGGCGCAGCGGACGATGGCTTCTCCCAACGGCTCTTTCGCTTCGATGACGCCGATGCAACCCTGCAGGCGGTTGCGGACGTGAAGGGTCACGAAGACGCCACGGCGCTCCGCGAAGACGCCTTCCTGCGGGAACACATCCGGCAGCTTGCGGTGGGCGACAGCTTGCGCAACAGCCGAGCGGGCAAGTTGCAGAGCGGCACACCGGTCGGCTTCAGAGAGAGACAGCATCCTCGGACTTCTTGCGGGCTTCGAGCATGCGGAGACGTCGGCGTTGCTTGATGCTGTCATCGACGTGGCTCCAGAAGCGCCGGAAATACTGAGCGGCGGAGACCAGGGCGCTGATGACCACGAGCCAGAGAAGCACTTGCGCCAGCCGATACAGCCAAGGTAGTCCGCTACGATGGCCCGCGCCGGCAATCAGGACGGCCACGGCGCACACCTGCAAGACCATCTTCGTTTTTCCAAGAGTGGATGCCTCGATGGTGAATCCTTCCGCAGAGGCAATATTCCGCAAGCCGAGAACGGTGAATTCCCGGCCGATGATGATCACCACCATCCAGGCTTTCACCAGGTGCATGTCCACCAAGGCAATGAATGCCGCGGAAATCAAAAGCTTATCGGCAATGGGGTCTAAGAGGATCCCCAGGGTGGTCACTTGCAGGCGCCGCCGCGCCAAATATCCGTCCGCCCAATCGGTGGCGGCTGCCAAAAGCAGGATCAATACGCCCCAAACCTCGAAGTGCATGGTATAGCCCCACAGCTCGACGTTGGGGCTGCGGGTGAGGAGGATCACGATGAGGACAGGAACGAAAAAAATCCGCAGTAGCGTCAGTGAGTTAGGAAGATTCATGAGCGCATGACGGCGGGGCGCCGCCTCGTGGCTTCAGCGACCGCAGTTTCACTATAGACTCGGTGTAAGGAGGCGTCAACACGTCAGAGGCGGCCCCCGGAGGACGGTGAGGAAGCGCAATCTATTGATCTTTGCGTCTTTGGTAGTTACTCCGGGATAAAGGCTTCCCTACAGGCGAGAGCCAAGAGGCTGTACTCTTCCGTAATGCGCCTGCTGCAAATCTGTGCAAATGTGAAATGTGCACTTTTACGCCGCGGCTCTTGGGACGGGGATTGGGAATACCCGGAACCACACATAAGATAGTTATTTTCAGCATGTTACAAGAATAGAAATGGCAAGTTCTCCGCCATCCCGGCAACAGTGGCGCCCAGCTCTGGGCGAGTGTAATACACTTTCCACAAAGTTTTCCACAGAAGATAGGGTCTCTCGTATAAAGCGGAAATAGCCCAGGAAGAGCCGCAAGTCAGTAAAAACAGAGGTTTTGCACAGCTTTACTTCACAGTTACCTGGTTACCTGACTCAAATGGCCCGCGGACCCCGCAAGAGCCTAATGGGGAGGAAGAAAATGGCGCTAATTAGTCCAAGCACTCCGTGAACGGCGATTCCCACAAGGCGAAACGGGAGTGTCAGCAGCCATACGATGGGGTAGAGCACCAGCGCGAGCAGCGCGAGCGGCCAGCACAAGATGAAGAGAATGATCCACAAAAAGAAAGCAGTCATGGCAACCTCGTTTGTGGGGGCTAAGGAGCATTCCCGGCGAATGGCGACAACACCAGCTCCGCCCTCTATTCTATATTACGAGACAAGGCGCGGAAAGGTTTCCTCGACGGCAAACTCAGCGAGCCGCAGGCGCTTGGCGATGGATGCGGGCACTTCGGCGTCGAGCCGCATGTGCGAATCGTCAATCTCCGAATAAAGTACACGTCCGAGCGCATGAATCATAGCTAGGGTGCGACCTTCCGCAAGCGGCAGTCGAATGGAAACCGCTACAACGGGATCGATAGGCATCTCGGCATCCATGCGTCGCAGCAAATCCTCGATGCCTTCGCCCGTCAGAGCAGACACCGGCACAGGCAGGCCGCTTGCGCCAGAACTTACCGGTGAGCAGCGGGTTACGGCATTTCGTTCTTCTGGAGTGAGGCGGTCCACCTTGTTCAGGACGCGCAGCCTGGGACGGCCGTCAACACCAAGTTCCCGCAAAATCTTGTCGACTTCCTCGTCGAGTTCCTCGTGGTGCGGATTGGAGACATCGCTGATGTGAAGAATCAAAGCGGCTTCCTGCACTTCTTCGAGGGTGGCGCGAAAAGCCGTCAACAATCCTTTCGGCAAATCGCGGATAAACCCCACGGTATCGGAAATAAGTACCCGGCGGTTCGATGGAAGGCGTAGCGCGCGAATGGTGGGATCGAGTGTCGCAAACATCTTCGAAGAAACCAGCACTTGGGCGCGGCTCAGCGCATTGAACAATGTGGACTTGCCGGCGTTGGTGTAACCCACGAGTGCGATGGTGCCGAGAGGAACGGCATTGCGCGCTTCGCGCCGCAGCGCCCGTTGCTTGCGGACATCGTCAATGCTGGTCTGGATCTTGCCGACCCGGTCGCGAATCCGCCGCCGGTCGGTTTCCAATTTTTTTTCGCCGGGACCGCGCACGCCAATGCGTCCTGCGCCGCCACCGGCTCCGCCGGCGCCACCGCCGCCGCTTTTGCCACCCAAGCGCGACATGGACGTTCCTTTTCCGGTCAGGCGCGGCAGCATGTAGTTCAATTGGGCCAGTTCAACTTGCAACTGGCCTTCGCGGCTGCGCGCATGACGCGCGAAAATATCGAGAATCAGTTGAGTACGGTCAATCACACGGCGTTCCGTGGCTTCCTCGATGTTTCGCTGCTGCACGGGAGAAAGGTTACTGTCGAAGATGATCAGCGGCGCTTGGTGCGCCGTCGCTTCGGCGCGGATTTCGTCCAGCTTGCCGCGGCCCACCAGTGTTGCGGGATCCGCGGAATCGCGCAGTTGGAAAACGGTTCCAGCAATTTCCGCTCCCGCGCTGCGCGCCAGTTCCACCAATTCCGAAAGGGACTCGCGGCCCTGTTCGCCGGCCGGCATGCCGGGAAAACGAGGCGCACGCTTCCAACCGACGCCCACGAGCAAGGCGCGCTCTGCCGTCGAAACTTGATGTTGCGTCTTGGTCACTGAGATCGGCCGGGAGTCATGGTGCGCCAGGTGTGCATTTCTGGGAGGGGGTCTCCCCTGCAAGTCATTATACGCTTCTCGACACGGCCCCGCGACTCACTTAAGAAACCGTCCGGGATTAAGGGCTTTGCGAAGCCGGCGGACTCATGTAAGAATGGTCTCATGCGAAAACTCAACATTTATCTTGCAATCTTGACTACCGGAATGCTCCTGACCGGTAGTGCCCGGGCGCAGCAGACCCCGGCGGCCACTCCTCAACAAGCTCCGGCAGCGACTTCGGCGCAGGCTCCCGCGGCTGGCGCCCAGAAGACGCCCGTGGCGAAAACAGGCGCAGTGGCGGCCAAGCCCAGGACGACTGCCGTTCCGCTTGCGCTCAAGACCCAGAAGGACAAACTCAGCTATGCGATAGGAATGAATATGGGTAAGGGTCTGGCGGCGAGCATGAAGCAGCAGGCCGTGGACGTTGACCAAGCAATCCTTCTTAGGGGATTGAAAGACGGTCTCGCGGGCGGCAAATTGCTGCTGACGGACGACGAAGTCAAGGCCATCCTCACGCAAGTCCAGACGGAAGTGCGCACGAGACAGGATGAAAAGCAGAAGGCGGTCGCGGTAGAGAATAAAAAGGAAGGCGATGACTTTTTGGCAGCGAACAAGGCGAAGGATGGCGTGGTAACGCTACCCAGCGGATTGCAATACAAGATTCTGGCCGCGGGTAAGGGACCAAAACCCGCGGCGACCGATACTGTAACTTGCAACTATAAAGGCACACTCATAAACGGAACGGAATTTGACAGCTCGTACAAACGCGGCCAGCCGGCATCATTCCCAGTGGCCGGCGTTATCAAAGGCTGGACGGAAGCTTTGCAACTCATGCCCGTGGGATCGAAGTGGCAACTCTTTATTCCCCCGGACCTCGGATATGGCGATCGTGGCGCGGATCCGCGGTCGGGCATCGGCCCCGGCGCGACCCTCATTTTCGAAGTGGAACTGCTCTCCATACAGAGCAAGGATAAGCCGGCAGAAGCCCCGACAAAATAGCGCCCCGGAAGAGTCTGGTGGTCAAGCTGGGCTAGAAGAAGCCTGCTAACCTGAAAAGCTCGGGCGCTTACAAGCCTTCCGCGCGAAGCCATTCCATTACGCTGGTTTGCGCGGCGGGATCATCTCCAAAACCGAGAAACCAGCGCACGCTCGGTTCTTTCTGAAACCAAGTGATTTGGCGCTTGGCGTAGCGCCGGGTGGCTTGCTGAATCGCTCCGCGCGCTTGTTCTAATGTAGTTTCGCCCCTCAGTACGGCGCGTAAGTCGCGGTAACCGATAAAATCAAATGGCTTGGCGTCCTGAGTCAGGCCATCCTCCAGCAGGGCTTGCACTTCGTGCAGCCATCCTTGCTGCAGCATGGCCTCGGTTCTGGCCTGGATGCGTTGGTTGAGCGTTTCGCGCGACGGCAGCAATCCGATCTTTAGAATGCGCCAGCCCTCGAGCGGAGTTCGGCCTGTCCGGTGCACTTCTGATATCGGCTTGCGCGCCAAAATACAAACTTCGACCGCGCGGATGAGTTTTTGTTCGTCCGCGGACGAGATTTTCTGGGCCGTCTCCGGGTCCAGCCTCTTCAGGACACCACGCAAATGGCCGGGCGGATGCTCTGCAGCGCTAGCGCGGAGCCGCTCGCGCAATTCTTCCGAGCGCTGCGGAACGTCCGCCAGGCCTTCAAGCAGCGCTCGCAAATACAATCCCGTACCGACCGTGAATACCGGCAAGCGCTCACGCCGGCCCAAGTCCTCTAGAGTTTGCAAAGCCAGCTGGCGGTAGCCTCCGGCAGTGGCCCGCTCCATTGGCCCCAGAACGTCGATCAAGTGATGCGGAATTTCACGGCGCTCGGCTCGGGTGGGCTTGGCTGTGCCGATATCAAATCCGCGATAGAGCTGCGTCGAATCGCAAGCCACAACTTCCCCGCCGAAGCGCTCCGCGAGCCGCACGCCGAGCGCCGACTTTCCCGATGCTGTCGGACCAACGATGGCAACGAGAGGCAAAAGGGATTTTTCCGCACTCATCGAAAAAGGAGATGCCGCGCACGAACAAGAATAAATATGAACACGAAGATCGCTAGGAGAAGGCGGCCGAGAACCTGTTGGCGCGTGAGTTTCATCGCTGTTAATTGAAGTCGTTGGGCTGAATGTTGTAATAGTACCTGTAACGCAGTTCGATATAGGGACCCTTGAATTGCGGAGGCAAAGGCTCAAAAGGACTTGACGCGCGCACGGAGGAATACGCGGCACGGTCCAGCGGTTCTTTTCCGGAGTTGCGCTCGATGAGGGGTTCGTTGCCCGGCACGCTACCGTCGCGGTTGATCCTGAAAGTGAGATACACGATGCCTTTCTCACCGAGCTCGACAGAACCCGGCATGACTGCGAACCAATTGCGTTTCACCGTATAGTAAACGCGCTCGAGATAGCTGTTCCAGTCCAATCCTTGAGGATCCGTGAGCATCTCGATGCCGCCGTACGCCGTCCCGCGGCCACCACCACCGCCGTGCCCCGCGCTGCCCTGGACTGGCCCGCCACCACCAATCGCGCGGGGACCGGAAGGCCGTGATCCTTTCAAGTAGTCTTCCATACTCTTGCCGGGCGAAAGGTCTTTAGGCAATTGCAATGCGCTTTTGGGCCGCGGAGTGTCCGGCGTTTCGAGCGTGGGCACCGGCTTTGGAGCTTCGACCTTGGCGGATAGCTGGGGCTCTGGCTGGACAGCGTTCTGCTTTGGCACTGGCGCGCTCGGCAGCTCTTTCACCGGGCGTTCCGGCTGCGGAGCAGGTGCTGGCGTTGCAATGACGGGCGGGGCAACTTCCCGCAAAACGCGCGGATCGACATGGACGACAGGAGGGGGCTGAACCGGCCGAGTCGGCGGCTTTAGTGCTTCTAGGGCACCAGGAGGAAGCAGCACGGTCATCTGCCTGCGCGCGAGTTCCATTTCGGCTGGAGTTGGCTCATGCGACGGAAACAACCTCGGTTCCAGCAAGATCGAGGAAATCAGCAGAGAGTAAACTACTAAGAGCCGCGTGATGACCTGCTTTCTGGCTTCTGCCCGCGCCTCCTTATTTTCGGGAACAGTCAGATTCACTTCGCCGGTAATGAAAACATCTGGTTCGACCAGGTCTTCCGGAACATGGACCGGGTTGGAACTCATCTCCGGTGGCGCGGCATCCACCGGCAAGACGATGCGCGAGTCCATGTCCGTGGGCTGCACGGGCGTCGAAAAGTCTTCCTTGACGCCGTAGGCTTCCCGATTTACATCGCGCGGGACCACCACGCGCGTGGCAATGGACTCCAGCGGCAGGTTCAGGGGAATGGTGGAATGTCCGTCCAACGGCACGATGGGAAGCATGGCTGGCACCAGCGTGCGGTCGTCCATCGTGGTAGGACGACGCCGCTGCGTTGGCGTATCCAAGGCAGCGGTTGGACGAGCATCGGCCGGAACTAGAATGCGCGGAATCATCTTGTTTTGTCTGGTGTGGCGAATGAGCTTATTTGGACGCGCGCGGCGTGCTCTTGGATGCTCGCCATGACGCGGCCGGCCAATTCCAGCGCCGCGCGCCCCGCTGCCCCGTTGGTGCGCGGTTCTTTGCGCGAGCGCACGGCATCGACAAACGCCGCCAGTTCGGCATGTAATGGCTCGACTGCGGGCGCCTTCAGTTTCTCAAATCCAAACTCCGGCTGCGGACCGTGTTTCTTCACGCCGATACGCAATGCGTCGCGCCGCGCATAATCCAGCGAAATGTATTCGTGCTGCTGGAAGAAGCGCATCTTGCGCACACGTTCGGTGGAAACCCGGCTGGCGGTGATATTGGCTACAGCTCCTCCCTCGAATTCCAAGCGTGCATGCGCGATGTCGACTTTTTCCGTCAGCACGGGAATGCCGACGGCTTTGACTTCGGCCACTGGTTCATTGACCATCGCCAGCAAAATGTCCAAGTCGTGAATCATCAAATCGTAGATCACGTCCACGTCGAGGCTGCGAGGAGTAAAGACTCCCAGCCGGTGCACTTCGAAAAACAACGGCCGATGGAGGATCGGCTCAACGGCGATCACGGCAGGATTGAAGCGCTCGACATGGCCCACCTGCAGAATCCGCCCATTTTTCCGGGCCGCTTGAAGCAGTGCATCAGCCTCCGCGAGATTCACGGCCATGGGCTTCTCGACAAGCACGTCGAGCCCTATCTCCAGAATCCGGCAACCCACCGTTGCGTGAGCAACCGTGGGAACAGCCACGCTCGCGGCATCCGCGCGTCCGCGCAATTCATCGAGGCTCTCGAAGACTTGCGTCTGAAATTCTGAGGCTACAGCGGCGGCGCGCTCGGGGTTTTCGTCGAAGACTCCCACCAGTTCCGCGCCCTCGAGCTCCCGGTAGACTCGCGCGTGGTTTTTTCCAAACTCGCCCGTACCGACGACGGCGACACGAATCCTCTTCGACTCTCCCGCCGCCGCGCTCATTCTTTCTTTATTCCTCTCGCCAAGTCATTTGGTTCCGCTCGGTCGAGCGGAGAGAAGGCCTGAATGGCGATTCCCGCCGCATCGGCCAATGCAATCAGCCTGGCCCGGTCGAAAAGAAGCGTCCGACCGGCATCGACCGCAAGAGCCGTCGCGCCCACACCCCTCATTTGTTCGACGGTGGGCAAACCAACCACAGGTACATCAAAGCGCATGTCCTGACCGGGTTTGCTGACTTTCACGACCACTAGCGGCTTACCGCCGGTAATGCGGGCTGCGCGCGCAATGGTTTCATCAGTGCCTTCCATCGCCTCCACGGCCACGCAAGCGCGATCGCTGATGACCACGGTCTGTCCAATGTCCAAGGCGGCAATCTGCCTAGCCACGCCGAGGCCATAAGACAGGTCTTCCGCTTCGTGCTCACTCGGTGCGCGCTTCGTGAGCACGCCGGGATCAGGCACCAAGGGTTTCAGGAACAGAGTCGAATCCACCAGGCGAATGCCTTCGTCTTCCAGCACGCGTGCGACTGCGCCGATCAGCGTATCGGTATTCTTCCGCGGCAGCGAAAACAACAGCTTCGCGAGTTTCCAATCCGGCCGAATGGCACTGAAAATCTTGTTGTGTTTCACCTGCCCGGCCATCACCGCCTGCTTTACGCCCTCTTGATGCATCAAGTCGATGGTCTTGCTCAATTCGCCGAGGCTCACCCAGTGCAACCGCTGGGCAATTTTTTCCAGCTCCGGAGACGCTTCCTCTTTCAGCGCGATCACCGCCATGTCGATTCCCTGGCTGCGCGCGCTTTCCAGGACCAGAAACGGAAAGCGTCCGTTTCCGGCGATGAGTCCCCAGCCTGTCGTGTTGGCGATGGCGTCGGGCATGAGATCAACAGTCCGGAGTCACTTCACGATGCCGCGCTCGGCGCTCTCGATGAATTTGATCAATTCCTGCACGTCGGCGGAAGCGCCCAGCGATTTCCGCATTTCGGCAAGCGCTTGCGAAGTATTCATTTTCGAGCGCACGAGCAAGCGGTAAGCGCGCTTTAATGCCTGCAAACGTTCCGGCGAAAACCCTTTGCGCTCCAGGCCAATCGTATTAATGCCAAAGCTTTTGGTCTCGCGCTCGGTGACGATCTTGCTAAACGGCGGCACATCCTGGGTAATCACTGTCGAAGCGCCGATATAAGCATAGCGGCCGATGCGGCAGAATTGATGCACCGGGCAAAACGCGCCAATGGTCACAAAATCTTCCACGATCACGTGGCCGGCGAGGGTCGCTCCGTTAACAAACAAGGTGTTGCTGCCGATCACGCAGTCGTGTCCCACGTGCGAGTACGCCAGAAAAAAATTTGCATCACCCACGGTCGTTTTAGCGCCGCCTTTTTGTGTGCCGCGACTTATGGTGACGTATTCGCGGAAAATGTTGTTATCGCCCACAACCAGCTCCGTGCGTTCACCGCGGAACGTGTAATCCTGCGGGTCGCCGCCGATGGCGCTGAACGAATAAAACACGTTGTTTTTGCCGAATTTCGATGGCCCACTCACCGTCGCATGAGGGTAGAGAACGCAGCCGTCGCCCAATTCGACATTCTCACCGACAACTGCGTATGCGCCGATCTTTACGCCTTCCCCAAGCTTTGCGCTGGCCGCTACCAAGGCTGGTGGATGAATTTCGCGTTTCGTCATTTCGCCGGTTCTTTAGCCTTCGCGGGCGGCTCGCGATCGATCATTTTGCACATCACTGTGCCTTCGGCGGCCAGTTCGCCGTTCACCGTGGCTTTGCCTTCTAGTTTGCAGAAGTCGCCGCGCCAGTGGAGCACCTGGACTTCGATGCGCAGTTGATCGCCCGGCACCACGGGGCGCCGGAATCGTGCGCCATCGACGGCCACAAAATACAGGAGCTTATTGTCGCGGTCTGGAATATCCAGCAACAGTAAAAGCCCGCCCGTCTGCGCCACGGCCTCAAGAATCAACACTCCTGGCATCACCGGTTTCCCGGGAAAGTGTCCTTGAAAGTAAAACTCGTTCATCGTAACGTTCTTGATGCCCACGATGCGCTTCAGCCGCTCTACCTCGACAATCGCATCCACCATCAGAAATGGATAGCGATGCGGCAGCAGCTTCTGAATTTCCACGATATCCAATGTCATTCGCGCTCTCCGTCGCCGCCCACCCCTTCGGCGGCGCCTGGCCTTCCCTTAGAAACCCTTGATTATATGCGAACGGCCGCCTTTCACAGAACACTCAATGTTGCTAGGATGTCCGGGCCATGCCTGATTCCGAACTCGCCAAAGAATTCTTACGTCTGCTGAAACCACGCCTGCCGCAAATGCTTGATACGCTGCGCCGATTTGTGACGGCTGAATCGCCGAGCCTGGAAAAAGCTGCCGTTGACCACTGCGGTAGCGTTATCGCCGAACAATGGCGTAAGCAAGGCGTGCGTGTCGAGCGAATCAAGCAAAAACATCGCGGCGATCTTCTCCGGTTCACCCACCCTCCTCGGGCATCTGGCTCCTCTGGCCAACTCTTGATTCTTGGTCACTACGATACAGTCTATTCGTCCGGCACTCTCACCAAAATGCCTTTCCGGGTGAAAGGCGGCAAAGCTTACGGTCCGGGAACCTTCGACATGAAGGCCGGGATCGTTCAAGCGCTTTTCGCGCTCGAAGCGCTTCGCTCAGCGCAAACACCGCTTCAGAAACACCTGGTTTTCCTTTGGACCTCCGATGAGGAAATTGGCAGCGAAGCTTCGCGTAAATTTTTCGAAGCGGAAGCGCGCCGCAGCGATGCGGTCTTCGTCGCTGAGCCTTCCTTCGGCCCGCGCGGCCTGCTGAAGACGGCCCGCAAGGGTGTCGGCGAAGCCGAATTGCTCGTGCATGGCCGCGCCTCGCATGCAGGCTTGGCGCCGCAAGAAGGCATCAATGCCATCCACGAACTGGCGCGGCAACTGACGCGCATCGAGAAATGGACTGACCTTCGCCGGGGCGTCACCATCAACGCCGGCATCATTGCCGGCGGCACGCGCGCCAACGTCATCCCCGAGTACGCTCGCGCCGTTCTCGATCTGCGCGCGCTTCGCGTTTCCGACATGCGCAACCTCGAAGACCGCTTGCGCGAACTGCGCCCCATGCAGGCCGGCGCCCGGCTGGAGGTCACCGGGGGCTTCAACCGCCCTCCGCTCGAAAGCAAAATGAGCGCAGCGCTTTTCGAACGCGCCCGATTCCTGGCAAAGCATATGAACCTCACGCTGGAGGAATGCGCGGTGGGCGGCGGTTCCGACGGAAATTTCACCGCCGCGCTGGGCATCCCCACTCTTGACGGCCTCGGCGCCGTCGGCGACGGCGCTCATTCTTCCCGCGAGCACGTTCTAATCAACACGATGCCCACCCGCGCCGCTCTCCTCGCTGCTCTTCTGGCCACGAACTAGCTTCGTAAGACTTCCGATCACCGGTGGGAGACTGGAGAGGAGCAGTGATAAACGGCGCAAGGAACAGGACTGCTCTCAGCGCCCGTAAGTTTTCCGCAAATATTCCGCCGTCGCTTGCATCAAGTCATTGTAATCGCTGTGCAGCACTTCCTTGATCGCTGCTTCGGTAGCCATGCCGGCCCCGATGCGGTCAAGTATCCGTTCGACGTCGCCCATCCCATCGGCTTCGACGATGTATTCCATGTTCGCCAACGCCCACGCATAGGCATAGCGCGCTCCGTCTCCGCTCCTGCCCATCCAGGAACCTTCCAGGCTCACAAGGGATGCCGCATGCCCGTCGCTGTAAATTTGCGCCAGGACGGCGCCATTTTCGCCGCTGCGCTGACCTTCCATCCACTGCGCCAATCCCTCTTGCACCCAAGTCGGCGCATGTCCATGGGTCTTCTGCCCAACAAAGCTGTGCGTTAATTCGTGCTTCAACACCCGCGACAATTCCTGGTCCACTCCGCTTAATCCTTGTACCGGCACGCGAATGCGCCCGTCATTCAGCGCGCCCGCCCATCCAGGAGCTTTGGTGATGTCCGCAAACGCTTCTTGGGTGTACAAAATCACGCCGATGGAATCCGGGGGTGAGTAGTTCAGCTCCGATTCGATGGCGGAAAAGTGCATCTCCAGCGTGCGCAAGACGTCGCGCGCCAAAGCCGGGGCGGCTGCTCCGCTATAGCGCAATGTAAAATGGCTGCTCTCGTTTTCCTTGTAGTTCTCTTCCTCCTTTTTGTCGCGCTGCGCCTTATCCAGCGCTGCTCTCACTTCCGCATCCGGCCGCAAGACCAGCGCCTTCTTCCATTCCGCGACGGCCTGGTCCAGCTTATTCAAACCGTAGTAAGCCCAGCCCGCCAGTTTTGCCACGTCCGGATTATCGGGAGCCACCCGCCGCGCGCGTTCCAAATATTCTAGCGACTGTTTGTATTCGCTCCGGCGAAGATGGGTGTACGCGACGTTCATCAGGAGCACCGGTTCATCGGGATCGTAGATCAGCGCGGTGCGTTCATCGGCGAGCGCGTGTTCCATATCGCCGTGCGATATTTCAAACGTTGCCGCCGCGTGATGCCCCATCGCCGCATTGAAGTTGGCTTGCTTGCTTCCCCCGCGCGCTTCGCCCTCGAGCTGGGCAATAAAGGGACGGTCGATCGATCCGTCGTGCACCGCGCCGCGCTCGATCGCATCACTGTCCGCGCCGCTGATGGATTGTGCTGCCGGGGGCGCAATCGCGAGGTTCGCCGCATCCGCTCCTGGCGAACCCGCCAGGAGCGCGCCGCCGCCCTTCTCAATATGATCAACGATGGATTTTGGCAAGCTCAATTCGCCCGCGGAGGTCAGATACCTAACCTTGTCCCCTTCTTCGAAAGCGCTGAGAGCGCTGATACGCCGCCCGTTTTTCAGGACAATGGTATCCGCTGCTGCTCGTTCGCTCATGTACAGGAGCGCGGCGCACAGCAAAACAGCGCGAATTTGGCTCGCCACGATCATAGAGGGTATTTTCCCATCTTAATCCGCCAGCTCCAATCTGCCTGCTCCTGCTTGTTCCTCCATGCCGAAAGTGTCTACACTTCTTCCATGAGGGTTTGCGCCACCTTTTTCGCGCTGGGGTTTTTCTTGGCGCCGGCCGCCTTTCCGGCCACGGAGGCATCGCCGCATGAATTGTACGATGCCATCCGAGCGCTAACCGTCGATCCCGGCAATGTTTATGACGTCGTTCCCGCCAACCGCATTCAACTGCGCCGCGGCGATGCGGTTCTCTCCTTTGAAGAGGGTAAGCTCACCTTTTTTTCTCCGTTGGAGGGGCAAATCACCGGCGCGGTTTTCTCCGGGCGAGGTCACATTCTGGCGGCTCCGCGCGATCCGGTCGAAAAACAGCAGATGGGGCGCTTTCTTGGCACACCCGTCCTCGACCAAGAGTTCTTCAGCGGCTATCTTCGTTTCACCGACGACAGCGCGGACGAACTTCTTAGCCAATTCCACGCCGCCCATCTTGCGGCTCAAACAGATGCTTCCGCTGCCGCACAATGGGAGTCCGCGGTAGCGGAATTGAATCCTGGTTACACTCTTCGCATTCTTTTTGATCGCCTGTCACCCCGTCCTAAGCCTTGTTTTTATGCCCGGCTTGATGGCGTAGCTACCGGCCCTTTCGATGTCGTGCTCGATCGACAGCGCGACGAGCAATTCCTCCTTGGCCAGTTCCACAAAGCCGACGACAAATCTCTTTACGATGTCTGGACCTCCCACCGCTTGCCGGATTCTCCCGTTCTTCCGCCGGCTTTCCGCGCCTTGCACTACTCCATTGAAACGACGATCTCCTCCAACAACTCCCTGGACGCCAGCGCTGACGTTCTTTTGCGCGCCGAAACAGGGACTTCGCGCATTCTCGATTTCCAGCTTTCCCGGGCCCTGACCATCGACAGCGTCACCGGCGAGCACGGCGCGCCCCTCTCTTTTTTTCAAAATGAGGGCTTGAATCTCCAGGAAC
>Ga0307478_10000175_pt1 | contig 74887 bp, 79 predicted proteins | sample atmos_gasesECM4C_2_FD_203713 | JGI IMG/M metagenome (GOLD analysis project Ga0307478, IMG submission 203713) | Hardwood forest soil microbial communities from Morgan-Monroe State Forest, Indiana, United States - atmos_gasesECM4C_05 | ecosystem: Environmental > Terrestrial > Soil > Temperate...
TAACTTGCCTTCGATGCGGGGGACAATGGATACCACGACAACCAGTAATGCCGAAACGGTGTGCCAAGTGTCGAAGTCCATATTGGAACTCCCCTCGAAAAAACCGTGGCTCACAAGAAACCAAGAAACCGTAGAACGCCGAAGAAAGAAAACAAAGATTTACAACAAGCGAGCTTACAAGCTCCATCAACAAGAAAAAGCACTATTCTCAAAAATTCGGCATCGGCTCATAGAAGCAGCAAAACTCGGACAACGTTACGATCACGAAGCATGGCTAAATAAAGTTTTAGAATTTGGATGGCGATGCGTTTACTGCAAAATAAAACTGAACGAGAAAACACTAACACTCGATCATATTATTCCAGTCTCGCGTGGAGGAACCTGGAACCTGGACAACCTCGTACCAGCATGCAAACCATGCAATTCTTCAAAATGCGACCGACCATTAGAAGAATTTTTGGTAGACCTCGCTTGGAAGCGTGGGGATATTCAGACCTGGGCAGAGTACAAAGTCGAACTTCATAAAAGACTAGAAACTCAAGCAATCCTAAAGGCACTCGATGAATAAAATCGAACAACTCGAAGCTCTCTACGCCACGATCCCGACAATCCCTTGCAAAAGAAAATGCGGGTTCACTAACTGCGGACCAATCCAAATGTCAAAAATAGAATTCGTTCGCATCGAAGAAAAAGTAGGGTTCACGCCGACCGAAAACGAAGACTACAAAGGAACCAATCCAGCAGTCTTTAAACAATTCTCTTTTCGCAATCTCCCGTATCTCCTACCAGAAAAAATCTTCATGGAAGAGATGCAGTTCCTAACCCCATACGACCTGCAAGGAAATTGCAGGTTCCTTGTTCCTACTCTCGGCTCCTGCCGCATCTACAATCTTCGCCCTATGATCTGCCGACTCTGGGGCACCGTGAATCATCCTTACATGCGTTGCCGGTTCGGATGTGTCCCTGAACGATGGGTAACACCGGCAGAAGCTCGCCAGTATTTTCAGAAGGTACTCGACATCCAGAAAGAAAAAGAATAATGCGTAAACCTGATTCATGTAGAGGTCCACACAACTACGAACGAATCAAGACCTGCATAGGAATCATCTTGCAATGCCGAAATTGTTGGAACTGGACAACAAAAGACAGGAGAAAACATGGGCGCACACGCAAACTTCGTGATCGTCGCGGACAATCACGACCGACTGATTATCAAAGACATCGGTCCCTGGAATAAACACTTCACAATCACCAATGACGCAGAGTGGGTTGTAAAACAACTCGCGCCACAACTCAATGGCCGGCGACTCTTCTACATCGACTCTGAAAACGAGTGCGATGAAATCGTAGTAGAAAACGGAATTTTCAACGGATTTGCACCGGGACCAAGGGAGCCCAAAAATGCCACCCATCACAATTGAGACGATCCGCAAAGCAACCCGGCCAGCACCAGAAGGGTTCCTGCCAAGCACGAAGACCGTTGCAGAGGTCATTGGCATGAACTATGACGACATCGCAGACGAACTTAACGGTCTCATCGCAAAGGAAATTGGACACTTCGCCCTTCTCAGTGGCCGATTCTCTCAACTATGCGTAAGAGCTTTTCGATTCGGAATTTCAGTGGGCTACCACTACGCCCAGAAAGAGAAAAAGACCGATGCGTAAGGGAATGTACGGACGAAAAATCGAAGTTTACACCCACCCTAAGTACGGCGGCAGCGTCCCGATCTACCTAAATAATATCGGAACCTTTCATGCCACCTTTGGTGAAGACGACGTTACCTTGTCAGCAGAAACCAAATCTGAATTAATGAAACTCGTTGATGAAACCCTAAAGAACAGAACAAACCTCGAATGGTTTCCAGTAATCGAAATCGAATTCGGAACAAACTTCAGCTTCAGTCACCGTCGAGACGAAGACGAAAAAAATTCAAAATCTTCCGAAGTACAATTACTCTTTGAACGTTTCTGGATTGCTAAAAAAATCGACAAAAAATGGATCGAAGCATCATGGAGCGTTACAAGCTATCACGAAATACACAGACCAAAAACAGAGACAGGCGACCGTCTTTCACGCTCACTCCAGTTTCGTGTTAGTGGGAAATACGACCGAAACACAGGAAGAGAAATAGACCTAACCGAATTCTCTCTTCCACACACCATCAAAGCAACCGACAGAGACGAAATGCCAAAATATTACGTTCCTTACACCGAAGAACTATGGCTCGCTCTGAACAACATCACTAACCGAATGGAAGAGCTCCAAAAGAAAATCATCGACGTCCTAAAAACTCCTGAATCACGCGCGAACCTCATCGCCAACGTATCAAAGCTTTTACCTGCACCTAAACCAGAACCGAAAGGGAAAAACAGTGGGAAACTCTAAACCAGAAGAAATGCCGGCACACATGCTTGATCCAGCCATGAAGAAGAAAGACTTTGTTTGCAAACTCTGTGGAGAGTCTCGAACCCACGGAGGATGGGAGGACACCGAAGTACGCTTCACAGAAAACTCCGATGTTGTCCACCTGGGCTGCCTGACTAGCTACAGTCAGACTCTCACCACACAAGCAAAACTCGCGCTGGAAAACCTGAAATCCGGAATCCAAAGTCTTGAAAACTGTGACCTAACCAGCACCGCAATGAAAAGTTTTCAAGACGCCCTAAACAATCTAAAAACGGGGCTCCACTGTGACTGATCCAATCACAACAGGAATACTCACAATCGGATGGTTTGGAACGATGTTGGTGTTTGTCTTTGCACCAAAACTCAGAAGTAAACTCAAAAGGAGGAAACAATAAATGGGGAGCGGTCGTTTCGACAACGTATCATACACATCAGCACGCAACACCAGGGCGAGTAAAGGAGAAGATGATTTTCAATACTCCAAAACCTCAACCATAGGCACAGGCGTTCACTCCAACCTCAATCCACGCCGGATCAAAACAAAACCGTTCAAGAAACTCGAAAGCCGGGACAGCGCCGAGCATCCAAAATCAAACGCCGTCTTCGTCTCCATCGACGTAACCGGATCGAACATTTCACGCGCACAGGAAGTCCAGAAAAAACTTCCCAACCTGATGGAAATGCTTCAGTCCTACCTGAGCGATCCTCAACTTCTCATCGCCGCAAACGATGACTTTAACGTTGAAGGACGCCGATCAATCCAAATCTCTGACTTCGAGTCAGACAACCGGATTGACGATCACATTCGAAATATCCTGCTCACCAGCAACGGCGGCGGGAACGACGGAGAGTCTTACGATCTGATTCTCTTGGCGGCAGCACACATGACCGTGCTCGATTGCCTGGAGAAACGCGGTCGAAAAGGCTACTTCTTCATGTACGCCGACGAACCAATTTTCTCCCATGTCAAAGCCGATGAAGTACGAGAAATTTTTGACATCGACACCGAGGGGCGCCTACCAGTCAGCGCCGTAATCGAAAAACTCAAAGAGCAGTACCACGTCTTTGTGATCTGGCCAATGGGCGGCTATCGACACGCCCGCGAACAGTACGAACACCTATTTGGAAAAGAATGTGTTGTGCAACTCCAACAGCCGATACTTTTCTGCGAACTCATTGGTTCGCTCATCGGAATCACCGAAAAGAAACTGAAGCCAACCAACGTCGTCAAAGATCTGGTCAAGGTTGGAACCAGTTCAAATGATGCCGACGAGGTTCTCAACGCGATCACTCCATACCTCAAACACCGGGAGGCTACCGGAGCGTGAGAACAGCGCACATAGTGGCCGGCTTAGCGTATGGCGACGAAGGAAAAGGATCGACAGTAGATTTCTTAGTCCGCCAACGTCAGGCCGGCCTCGTTGTCCGTTACAACGGCGGAAGTCAGGCAGGACACAATGTTGTCCTGTCTGACGGCCGTCACCACTGTTTTGCTCAATTCGGCAGCGGGACATTCGTCCCTGGAGTCCGAACGCACCTCTCACGATTCATGCTGGTCAACCCTCTGAACATGAAATTGGAATATGAAGCCCTAAAAAACAATGGGATTTACGATGCTTACAATCGTCTTTCGATCGACGGCAAATGCCTGATCGTCACACCCTTCCACCGCGCCATCAACCGAATGATCGAACAATTCCGCGGTAACGCTCACCACGGTAGTTGCGGCCAAGGGATAGGACAATGCCGTTTTGAACACCTGAAACACGGAGAGAAAGTTCTATTCGCTGAGGACCTACTTGACGAAACCAAAACAAAAACAAAACTGAAATTTATCCTTTCGGAGATGAAAAAGACCTCTGACTTCATCACCAAGACAAACCCATTCATCCCGAAAGACGAATTTATCGAAGCCGGCAATGCCGCCATTGATCTCATCTGGAGCTTGTATAACGAATGGCCAGCCAAGATCGTGAAACCTACCCACCTCCAATACCTCCTCAACCAAACAAACGATACAGTCTTCGAGGGAGCCCAAGGCGTCTTACTGGACGAACATCACGGATCGGCCCCTCACAACACCTGGACAAATACCACTTTCGAAAACGCTTTAACTCTCCTCGGAGAGAACAATTTCGAAGGCGATATCCATAAAATTGGCGTGCTCCGAACTTACTTCACACGCCACGGCGCCGGCCCATTCAAAACAGAAGACGAATCTCTCAAACCTCTCCTCCCAGAGCCACACAACGACGATATTGGCTTTCAGGGAACCTTCCGCGTGGGATACATGGACTACACCGCCGTCAACTACGCTATAAAGGTCTGTAAGGGCGTCGACGGAATCGCGTTAAACCACCTCGACATCGTTGGAGCAACTGCCCAGGGGCGCAACGTGAAGAAGATCGAGACCATCACCAACACCCCGGTTTGGATCGAAGGGTACGGTCCTACCGCCAACGATCGCCATTGGAGGAAGAAGTGAAAATCAAGATCGCAATTCTCCTCTCTTGCGCTTTCCTGTTCGGTATCAGCGGCGGAGCAGACGGCTGCTACAAAGAAAAACTCCATCGGGAACTGATTAAAAAACACTGGAAAGAATTGGAAAAGCAACTGTCACACCAAGAGATTTTCGATCCCACCAAAGAGATCATTAAGCACGCCTAAATAACACCTTCCCAATTGGGACGATAGGGCCGGTTTTTATACCGGCCCTTCTCTTTTGCATTGATAACCCGCTTGACAAATCTTAACTGCAAGCGATACGCTTGCTGTTGAAAACGCGGGAGTGAAGCCGGCACTGGTAACTGTCCACTAATAGCCACCGGGATTAAGTTCAATATGGATGCCCGCGATAAACCAAAGGAGGCTTCATGGATATTGGATCACGACTGAGGCAACTCAGGGAAATGAAGAAGTTTTCCCAAGGGGAGGTTGAAAAACGAACCGGGCTCTTGCGTTGCTACACCTCGCGCGTAGAGAACGGACATACCATCCCCGCGCTGGAAACCCTTCAGAAATACGCCAACGCCTTCGAAGTCCAGTTGTATCAACTCTTCATCGAAGACGGCGCCAAGGCCCAACCACTCATTCCACCTAACCCGAAGACACCACTCTCCAAACATCAACTGAACGTTCTGAAACAAATCGCCAGCTTCTTGCCAAAACTGGATGATCGCAGTATTAAACTCCTGCTTTCCACGGCAAAACAGATGACGAAGTAACCGGGCCAAATCCAAAACAAAGCGAGAAAAAAAAGAATGTCACAAAAAGATATCGTTTCAACGTCAGACATGATGCGAGCCTTGGAAGATGAAATCGAACTCGTCAAAAGCGGAAAGATCACAGAAGCCGTAGGACGAGTCGTTTTCCGTGGCCGCGCACTTCAGATTCAAACCGCTTCCCTAAACCTCCAGTACAAACGGATGCTCCAGGGGAAGAAGCCAACCCAGGAAATGAAATTCATCGAAAACAAAGAACCGGACAAACCGGAAGAACCGAAAAAAGACTGAGCGGCGAACCACTACATGATCGGATTCGATTTGATAAGGTGACACAAAATGAAGCGGCGAGACGGTTCACAACAAAACAAAACGACGCGGCTCAACTTGTCCCTTTTATCTCTCGACAATCCACGATCCAGCGGCGGCACATGCACAGGACAACACTCAGACGACGCGCGACAAGGCGGCGGCACATGCACAAGACAACGCGCGATGTGATGCGACAACGCCGCGACTTGACGCGGCGGCAAGACAGCGCAACACAGCTTCTTACTAAGCGGCGGGACTATTCTTTACTGGATATGACTAGGCGGCAAGACAGAACAAAGCCGTGTGCAACGGGGCGGCGATCCGGAGCACCATCAACCGATACGAGACCACACAGAGCGGCCCGACATATTTCGACAGGACTATACGGCACATCACAGGACTAGGCGGCAAGACAACGTGGGACTGGACCAAACACAACTCGACTGGACGCAGCGGCATGATTCGACCGCCACACGAACGCGATTGCACTCGGCGCAGCGGCATGACCGGGCGAGGTGACACCTTACGGTACGGCACGAGACTACGCGGCAAGCCCAGACACTACGTAGCGGCTCGACCTCTCAGATCAAGACCGTTTTTGACCTGACAGGGCGGCATAACCTGATAGCACTTGATCTCTACAGGGCGGCGGGATTAGTCCAATCATGCACCCTAGCGGCAGGCCCAGACGCTACTTAACATCACATCACCAGACTTAGCGGCAAAACTGAACACATGAAGTAGAAATAAAAATCTAAAAAGAAAAGAGAACAAAAACCATGGCTGTAAAAGAATTAAAGTTTCAGGACCTACGAAGTATTTATGATTCAATGACCTCAAGTATTCGTTGCGACTGTGTTGTTTCCACTAAACTTGTCGGTGGACTCCCCGCAGATCGTAAAGCTCTCACCGCTTTTGCAGAGCACCATTTAAAAATCACTGATCCAATTGAACGAGAAGCCGCTGTAAATCGAATCCTCCGCGAAGAAATTGGCGAAAAAGACGTCACTCCGGAAACCGGTGAAATTAAAGAAAAAACGGTTTATGGAGTCAACGTAGTGCGGCATGACGAACATGGCCGACCATTTCTAGGAAATTGGATGGTGAAAGCATGTTTAAAACAAGCAGCCAGCCGCGTTGGGCTCTTCACCGAAACCAGAGGCACCAAGGGAAACATGAGCGAAGCCGGCAGCGTAAGCGCGATCGGCCAGAGCCTCCTCGATCCGGAGCACCCGGAAATCATCTACCTCATCAACAAAGACGGATCCGGACCTGCCAAGACCTACTTTGAAGAATTTATGGGGCGGGTTCAAAGTCCGCAAGGACCTGTCTCAATCATCCACCACTCGGAATGCGTGGAACCGGGCTCGAGATTTTCTTTCGAGTTTCAGTTTCTCCGCGGAGGGCTGGATGAAGATGCCATCGAGAAAACCGCAGCCATGGCCATGATTTGTGGACTCGGAAGTATTCGATCGTTGGAGTGTGGCAAGTTTCGTATCGAACGTTGTGTTGTCGATCTAAAGGAAAAAGCGAAGAAGCCTGAAAAACCACCAAAGGAAAAGAAGGACGCCGCTAAAACAGAGGCTCCTCCTATGACCCCTGGTGAAAACATGCAAGCTTCGCCTATTCGTCACTGAGCGGCGAAACACTGCGCGATATTCACAAAAACACGACGTAGCGGCTTGACTTGACTTGCTTGTACTGAACGACACAAAACAAAACGATTACAAAGCGGCATGACTCGATCAATTCCGTTACGACATCACTGCAACCGGACATAGCGGCTGGCCCACACTACACCCGGCATAGACAGGGTACGACTTAGCGGCACGGCTGAACAAAATTAAATTAGACGCGATCCCACATGGCGGCATAACTAGACAGGATCGTATCGAACACTATTCAGCGGCCCCATATGACCCGCTTACGATTCGGCATGACAAGACGGAGCGGCTTGACACAACGGGACTTTACTTGGCGGCAAAACCTCACCTCACAGAGCCTCGCAAAATGGAGCGGCACGATTTGATTTCGCGTCGCGAGATTTGACAGTACGGGACTCAGCGGCAACACATCACAAGATGACCATCAGACGAGACCAGACAAGGCGGCGTGACATCACGCGACTACTTGCGACTAGACGTAGCGGCTGGACTGGACGAATCTTCTTCAGACGCGACAAACACCGAGCGGCTGCACATGGCACGGCAGGATTGGATCCGATAACACTCGATTGAGCGGCACAGTTCAATCAAACTGAACAGAACAGAGCGGCGCAATCAGATTGGACCAAATCTGAACGGAGCGGCAGAATGTAGCCCCACAAGTCCCCACGAAGCGGCATAACTCAATGAAACGTAGCGGCATGACGAAATGAAACCTGACGTGGAAAAACTAATACATTGCGGCATGACGCGGTTCAGTACCTTGAAACTCAATCTAACGTGGCGGCGTAACAAGACGGGACATAACATGATCGAGCGGCGGGACTGGTCGTAACTGCACACCGTCAGAGCGGCGGGACTGAAACGTGATTGGACACCGCTGCACGCTGCGGCGAGATCAGACGGGACATAACTTAACCGAATTCAGCGGCACGACTCCATTTGTCAGTACGGCACTTGGCGTAACTTAACGTGGCGGCAAAAAGAAACTAGACGCAGCGGCAAGACGGAGCCTTGGACGACCATTGGAACCGAATCAAAACCGATTACATGGCACCGCGGTTCAAGGATGGGGACTTCGCCGGGGGGATGATTGCCACACTCAATCAACTTTCAAGCCGGCTAGCAGCCTCCAAAGACGAAGGATTGCACCCTAAAACCACTACCAATATCACACAGGAGGCTCCTACGGACCTTTCTTGGGTTTGGGGGCTTCTGATATTCGGAACCCTGATTCTCGGGATCTGGGCGATCTGGAAGCTGTTTGTCTCTAAAACGGCCAAAAAGGAAAAAATCTCCACATCGCAATCCAACGCCATATCCCAGAGAAACCAAGCCGCTCAAAAGCTTCGAAAGCTTCAGAGCGATATCGAAGACGTAAAAGCAACCAATACACAAACAGACAGAGATATCGCTATAATCCAAGCCACTGTGGATTCAGCAAGCGAAGTATTCTCTGACCTTTCGAAATCAATTAAAGGAGATCCCAATACTCCTAATCTTCTTTTTTGGGAATACGACAACATAGCTGGACAGTACCAAACCGTTTGCGCCCAACTCGACCAAGCCAGCAAAGAACTCTACTTACTCACACATCCATTCACAAACCCAGGATCTCAGGCGCAGGCGCAACCTGGAACCGCTGGAATTTCTTCCGGATCCACACAAAACCAAATTAAGCACAAAAGACATGTTTCAAGATCAAGAGATCGGGACGTCGCCAGATCTACAGGGGTAAACAATACTGTGATTACTGGTGGAGGCTTCCCTGTTCCTGTTTTCATTCCAGAACCGGAACCAATTTACGAAGCTCCCACTCCAACACGCGATCCGGACCCAACCCCTGAACCAGATCCAGAACCTTCCGGAGGATCCTCAGACTACGGTAGCGGTGGGGGAGATTCCGGTGGCGACTCGAGCGGCGGCGGTAGTAGTGATTTCGGAGGAGGAGATTCAGGAGGGGGTGACTCAGGAGGAGGTGGCGGAGATTCTGGCGGCGGTAGCAGTGATTTCTAAAATCTAAAATCGAAGGAGAAAATAAAATGGCAACATTTTTACAAAAAGTACGACTCGTAACACTCGGCAGCGTCCATGATCTTCTGGACAAAGCCATCGACGCAAACTCTCCAAGTGCTTTGCGTCAATACGTTCGAGACCTGGAAGACGCACTCGACCGTATGAAGACCGAAGCAGCAGTACAGGCCGGCCAAGTTCGCACTTTGTTCCGTGAACAAGCAGACCTGGAAAGCCGTATCGAAACAACCAAGGCAACTGCCAAAAAGCTCGTGGACAGCGGACATCCGGACCTCGCGCGTCCAAAGGCCACGGATATCCTTCGGATGCAAGAAGAATTGAAATGTACATCCGCAAACCTCGTAACCCAACAAGAGACCTCAAAGAAGATCGATATCGCGGTTGGTCAGCTTGAGTCCAAACACGAACAGATCGTCTTTCGCGTACGTGAACTGGAACGCCTCGATCGTGACAGTAAAGCCAAAGAAGCGGCGGCAACATCCCTGGCAGCGGCCGGCAGGCTCATCGGTGGAGGTACGGACATCTCCATTGACGACATCCAAAGCAAAATGCTGTCCAGAAACGATGCCGCCTCAGAAAAGTTCGATCGAGCAGTTGGCGACGTCAAACAACCAATCGATCCAGAGCAGGAAGCTAAGGTTGACGATCTGCTAGCTTCGCTGAAATAAAAATGAAAGTGAGTAGTTGGCTCCGACAGTACCAACTGACCGGCGAGGTACCAGAAGGCGAGAACGCTGAATTCGCCTTCTGGTGCGGCTGGCTGATCGCCCATGCAGGAAGAGCATCACAAACAGCCACCACGTTTGACGAACAAAGATCCATGGCCATCAAAGCCGCCGAATTCATCGAGGAGCAAAAATGAAAATCAAATATCAAACACAAACAGTCAGACAAGTGGAGTACTGCTGTAAGGATATGGAACAAGCAGAAACAGGAAAAGCGATCGTATTTCCAATTGAACCAACCAGAGAACTATCAACACCGTGGATATTTGGACCTCACAATTCCAAACTAGGCGGCGCTGGCAGGCCATTCGCAATAAAATTTTGTCCGTTTTGCGGGGAACGCATCACGTTTAGTCAGGAAATTAAACAATGAACCGTATTTTCGTGGATATGGACGGAGTGATCGTAGATTTCGATTCCTACAAAGACAAACACGCACTAACAGGGGAAGATACGAAACGCCGGCAGGGAGCTTACTTGGAAATGGAACCGATCCCAGGCGCACTCGAGGCTGTCCACAGTCTCATTGGTATGGGATTCGAAGTTTGGATAGCTACAAAACCACCAACAGGAGTAGTGTTCGCGTACGCCGACAAAGCAGCATGGGTTATCAAACACCTTCCAGAACTCAAACGCCGGATCATTATCACACACGACAAAGGGTTACTTGGAGAAGAAGGAGACTTTCTAATTGACGATCGTCCCCACAAAGCAAACTGTGAAAAATTTCATGGGACACTTCTTCACTTTAGTAAAAACATGCAATGGCCCGAGATGCTAAATTTCTTTAGAAAAATAAAACGTATTTGAACAGAACAATAGAATCATTGAACTACTGGAGCGTATCGCCAATGTCAAAAATCATCATCGGAAACTCAAACGGAAAACCAATCGGGTTCGACCTTAAAATCCTGATCCTCACCCGCCTCCTCATCCAAGCCAACTCTGGAGGCGGAAAATCCTGGCTCATCCGCGTGCTCTGTGAACAGATCTTTGGCAAGATCCAAATCATTATCGTGGATCCTGAAGGGGAATTCTCTACCCTGCGCGAGAAATTCGATTTCGTCCTCGTTTCAAAGGACGGCGACACGCCAGCAGACACCCGATCAGCCGCAATGCTGGCCACCAGACTCCTAGAGCTAAACGCCAGCGCCGTATGCGACCTGTACGAGATGAAAACGGCCGACAGGCACCTTTGGGTCAAACTCTTCCTAGAATCGCTCATAAACGCTCCCAAGAAGCTCTGGCACCCCGTAATCGTGATCGTGGACGAAGCCCACATCTTCTGCCCAGAAAAGGGTTTTGGGGAGTCAGAAGCCTCCGAAGCCATGATTGCCCTGACCACCAGGGGAAGGAAGAGAGGATTTTGCGCTGTCTTCGCCACCCAACGCCTCGCAAAGCTAGACAAAAACGCGGCCGCGGAGCTTATGAACGTCCTTGTCGGGCAAACCTTCATCGACGTCGACATTAAACGAGCTCTCCTGGCCATGGGTATATCAGCAGACGATAAAGCAGAATTCATCCGGCAACTGAAAACCATGGATCCTGGAAACTTCTTCGCTTTCGGACGAGCTATCACCAAGGAACGTCTACTCGTCTCAATTGGGAAGGTGCAAACCACCCACCCCGAGGGAGGCGGAAAGAAGTACGCGGCCGCTCCTCCCCCGGCGCCCAAGAACATTAAAGCTCTCCTCCCAAGCCTTTCGGATCTTCCAAAGGAAGCAGAGACCAAAGCCAAGACCGAGGCGGAACTACGCACAGAGATTCGATCGCTAAAAGGGATGCTCAACGCGCGGCCGACAGCGCCAAAAGAAGTTCAGGTCACTGATATTCAAGCAACCCAAAAAGCAGTCGAAAATGTCCGTAAGTTCTATGACGAACAGTTAAAACAAGCAGAAACTTTCGTCACACGCATCGAACGCAATATCAAATCAATCTCCACAGTCGTAAACGACATCGAACTGCTAATTGTTGGTAAACCTGAATTTAAAACCTACAAAGCAGGAAAACTAATTCCGGCCGGGAAAACCACAGACAGAGGAGAGCTTCGCGCGGTGCCACTTTCTACCGCTAGACAGGCGGTGCCGCAACCGTCTCCCCGGCCGGAACCTTCTCCAAACGGTGACATTAAGCTAGCATCCGGAGCCCGTCGACTCCTGGCTGCTCTGGTCTCTTGGTTCCCACAGGGGATGAAGGAAGGACAATGGCGATTGCACGCCGGCCTGAAAAAGAGTGGGACCGCGGACACCTACAAATCAGCCCTCAAGACTGCCGGGTTCACCGAACAACGCGACGGAATGTTCTTCGCCACGCAAGCCGGCGTCGACTACATCGGGGACAAAATTGAAAGCGCACCAACAACCACCGAGGAAGTCTTGAAACTTTGGGAACCAAAACTTCCTTCCGGAGCCCGTAGGATCCTGAAAGTCCTGGTCGATGCAGCCGGGGAACCTGTTAGTCAAGAAGAGATCACTGAAAAGACTGGTTTACAGAAATCCGGAACGTTCGATACCTATATCAGTGCTTTGCGAACCGCCCAACTCGCTAACAAAAAAGACGGACAGTACTACGCGAACCGTGAGACACTGTTTTTGTAACACCAAGCGGCACGGCAAGACGGCCTCGCTCAAGACCGATTCCACACTGAGCGGCAAACTACAACACAACACAGAAACACGAAGGGCCGGGAGATTAATCCCGGCCCTTCCTTATGTGGGAACGTCATTTGGGTGATGGAGACCTTCCCTGAACAACATCCGCGTTATCGTACGCGCTTCTCTGCGCCTTCTGCCTTCAACTTAAACAGAGAAGACCTTAACGGGCCAAACTAGCGGCCTTTCTTGCCGCGATGACGCTTGCGGTTTTTTACTTCGATGGATCCGAACATTTGGGTTAGTCCTCCTCTTCTTCTTCCCCTTCTGGGGTTGGCTTAGAATCCGCTACGCGGCCTTCCTTCGACCGTCTCGCCACATTAGCTTTGCAGACTCACTACGAGTACGCATCCTCTGACCACATTCAGAAAGCCCTTTTTGAAGGGCTTCTTGGCTAATGTGAAATCTCTTTTTAACTTCTTCCATCGAAACACCAGTCAAATACAATCTCGCCGCTTTTCTGCGCTGTTCCTTGGTAGCTGCTACTCGCCACTCTCTTTCACTTATCTCCTGCAACGCTCGAGCGGCAGAAACTTGTTTAACAATCAAAAACTGATTCACAGCTTCCAAGAATCTCTTTACCGTCTCATGTTTAAAAGATGAAAGAACATGAGTGTTTTTCAATCTCCGCACAGGATAAAGATTTAATTTAACTCCCTCAGAAAGACAAAAAGCCTGTATCTTTCTCAAAACCAAATGACCATTATTATCTGTTTGCGCTACGGAAACATACGCACGGAACCCATGACCTTTCCTTGGCGTAAACCCAACAGTCCCTTCGCCATCAAAAAATCCAGCCACATAAGACCAATTCACTTATCTTCCTCCTCTAAAAGAGGATACTCCTTACTGTCTTTTGTGAAAAAATCACAAACATAACCAGGGTTAACGCTCTCATCCTCACCTGAAGGTCTAAAAATCTCACAGACCGTACGTCGATCACCACCACCCTGAGTAAAAAAATGAAAGCATAATTTACACTTTTCTTCACCCTCTGCTTCTCGATAATTCACTTCCTCCTGACTAAACTTCTCCGGTCTGTCAGAAAGAAGCTCCTCGTACTCGGGGAAAGAAACGCGGCCCTCGGGGGAAGAGCCGCGTTTCCGGGGTACATCATCGGGGGTATTCCGAAAAATTTCATGAGCGACAAGTTTCCCGCTCTTCTTCTCAGTTTCAACCGGAGGCGGATCTAACCCTCTTGGCACGTCCCAATTGTTATGAAATCAGGAGAATTCAGTCAAGCAAAAGTTCCTAAAGCTAACCCCTGGCATGCTTCTTGTAAAAGACGTTGCTCCTCTTACCTTTAGCACCAGAATTATTCAAATCATGGAGAGGACCGGGAAGAATTAGAAGATGAAAATCCTGATCACATTCCGGATTACCGCACAAATGATCAACCTCAAAATCCGGAGTCAGTGTTCTCCCACTGGCTGCCATACACTTTCGCGCCTTAACCCGGTGTGCATACTGATGGCGATCGGGACCTTGTGTGATCCTCACGTACCTTCTTTCGGTAATCGTGAAACCAAGACCTCGACGTTTCCCTTTTGGAGGAAAATTAATCGTTGTTGCCATGATAAATCGGAACCTCCTCGCAAATTCCGGTATACGGATTGTACGTTCGCCACCAACACCACTTTCCATTCACCCAGAAACCCCACTTCCTTTTGCGGCCGCTCACAAACACTAAACTCCATGACGTCTTCCCAGGATCAAGAATTACCCGGTGCTTCCACGTCGCCGGCCGGTACAAAATAGATCCTGGTCGACGCCATGCAGAATCCTGAAACTCTCCGTACTCGCAAGCTGGACTACACCGTTCAAAAACCTCAGTGTAGCCACCCCTCAGAATGATGCTCAGAAAGTTCCACGGATGATCATGCAACGCACGTTCATGGTCACTCCGACAAAACTTGTGGATGAAAATTCCAAAGGAAGGTGTCCGAAAAACAATCCAACGAATCATTAGCAAATCGTTTGGATCGTCACCAATCAACCGCTTGCCACCAAACTGCCACTTCCCGATCGTAAACATTACACCGCCTTTTTATACTTATTACTTTTTGAAGAATTACAACTCTTACAGGAAGGAACCAAATTAGATGCCCAATCTGAACCTCCATTACTAATTGGCTTAACATGATCTTGCGTCAAAGTCTTCGGTGTCAAAACAACCTTACAATACACACATCTCCAACCAAAAAATTCAACTCGAGCCATCCACTGTTCGTAAGTATGAAAACCAGTAGCCCCTCGCTTCCTTGCAAAATATCTACTAATTCCGTCTCTATACCTCGTAGGATTATTTACTCGCCAATTTCTCTGATACCTACGCCTAGCTTCTGGATGCAATTTCTTCCAAAGACAATTGAAATCGTTTTTCTTCTTCTTGTTTTTCTTATACGACCGCTGCCGTTGAGCTTTAACTAATTCAGAATTATTTTCCCTCCATCGCTTTATCGCATCGTCAGAACTCTTCTTATGTCGTTTGTAATGACGACGATCATAAATCTTCTGCTTTCGTTTTCGAACAACAGGATCCTTGTAAGGCATTTCAAAAAATATGCCTTCCAATCAAAGAAGCGACAACAAAAACATAGAACCATCTCGCGTCAAGACCATGCTGAATCATCTCGGAAAAGTGCTCTGCAACCGATTTGCCGCGAAATTCAGCTTCCCCTTGCAGAAACGAAGCATGAGGATCTGGAATCATCACAGTGACCTCCAGAGCCCCACCAGGAGCCGGTTTAACCGCAACGTGAACCTTATCAAGTACTTTTACAGGCTCATTCAACACAGCCACAGAAGACGGTTGCGGAGCCGTTACCGCAAGCTCCGCAAGCTCCTGTTGCTGTCGCGGCACCGACATCTTGCTTAACGCTTCCTCTTCAACGGCAACCACAGCCTTAGCCGTTGCACTTCCCGGAGGCGGTGTCATCTCCAAGAGACCTGGAGGCACCTCACCACTACGTTCCGCAGCACGCTCAAACCCTCTCTCCATGTCCTCGATCGTCTCTTTTGGGACGCTTGGCATCTGAAGGAATGGTTCTTGTTTCTTAACCGGAGCATCTTCCTGGACAGTAATGTAATCCTCGATCGTTGGCCCTGAAAACGAATGCCCTTCAGCACAAGAAATCTTTTCCGGTTCACTAAGATCCCGATGTAACCGACTCTCTTTGTTGCTTTCCTTACAAGTCGGACACATAGCGGTATACGTAATTTTCATTTCTATTCTCCTAGTCCAAAATTTCAAGATCTTGATATGGGAGCTTGAACTTTCTCTTCACGAACTCTGCCATGAGAAGCGCATCAGCTTTCCCATGGTCTTTTTTCCTTGGCAAGTCTACGCCCGGGAATAAACGGCGAGCAACAATGATTGAAGCATTTTTCCCTGCCGGCATCCCGTCCAACATAACTTTCTTCCACCGCCGAGGAGGAATTTTTTCAAACGAAATCCCCAAAGCTGCAATAATCCCTTCGAAAATTCCAGAGGACCGGCCAAGAGAGAAATTCCCCATTACGCTACACATACTCTTCGGCATCGCATGGAGAGCCTCGAGACCAACAAAACAAGGCATTCTACTTTGGAAAAACTTCACAATGTCTGGGACAGAATACTCGTGTCTTTTACCAACCTTGATCACAGGAATATCGTGGAGTGTTATTTTTGAATCCAAACCATTGATACAAGCAAATGCCCCACTCAGACCAGGATCTACTCCGATAAAAATCATGAATTTCCTCGATCAAGCGGCTTCTGAGCTTCTGGCTTCTGATCTTCCGGAAACAACAATTCATGCGGTATATTCCCCGGTTTAGACCTCCATCGATCATCGATCGCTTCCTCAAGAATATCCCGCATGTTCGCAAAACCTATATCTGCCAAACAAATCTCAATCGGTGGAGACAATTGATTCCCATCAAGTATCGAATGTTTATCAATCACCTTTCCACGAACCAAATCCCTGAAATCAACTGCGCTTAACACGACTCGCATTCTTCTTGTCCTCCTCACCTGGGAATTTTGGAAGAGCATTCTCGAAAATCACATCCAATTGCGTTCGCAACCTACGGATCCCTGCAATCAACGGCAACACCCTGTCAGAATTTTCACATTTCCTAAGATTATCCAAAGCTCCCTTTAAACCAGTATCGACCCGGCGCATCCTTTCCAGGTCATTCGAAAACCTCATTCGATGCCGAGTCCCTTTTAAGGCACCCAAGAGTTATGCCTTTCCATCGAAAATCGCTTTACGTGTTTCGGTATAGACCTTCCTAAAAAGATCTGGAGTATCAATCAAAAACTTCCTAGACTGCTCCCGACCAACACCAAGCCGCTCACCTTTGTAAAGATAAGAGTTACCGGACTTTTCAACGGTTTTGTATTTCGTCCCAAGATCAATCAATTCCGCCGCTCTCGATATCCCTTCACCAAAAATCAAATCGTACTCACATTCAACGAACGGAGCAGAGAATTTATTCTTGACGATTTTTACTTTCGTCCTCGCCCCAATAGTCTTCTCCCCATCCTTCAACGCAGCAATCCTACGAATGTCCATACGAACAGATGCCATATGCTTTATCAGGTGGCCTGCCGGCGTCGTCTCTGTCGGTCCCCAGGTCACGCCGATTTTGTCTCGAATCTGATTGATGAAAATAAGAGCCACGCGAGACTTGCGAACATCGTTATTCAGAAGCCGAATAGATTGAGTCACCATTCTAGCCAACTGGCCAACACCAGCGTCCCCAATCTCCCCCTCGTACTCAGACTTAGGAACCAGCATGGCAACCGAATCCACCACAACAACACCAACAGCCTCATTCTTGATAAACGTTTGAGCAATCTGAAAACCTTGCTCACCAAAATCCGGCTGAGAAAGCGTCATGTAATTTACATTTACACCGATGCGCTCTGCATACGCCCGATTGAAACTATTTTCCGAATCGATGTACAACGCCTGCTCACCTCTAAGATGAGCTTCAGCAATAATATGAAGACAGAGCGTACTTTTTCCCCCACCTTCAGGACCAAAAATCTCCGTCATTGCTCCGCGCGGAACTCCACCAATTCCAAGAGCGTCATCCAACGTTAAAGATCCAGTCGGAATATACTCTGTCGGTATAGGCTTGTCACTAAACTTCACCACGGCGCCCTTGCCGTGCGTTTTGATTACTTCCTCTATGCTATCCTTTGCTCTTCGTTGCCGATCACGATCCACTTTGACTTGCGATTCCTGTCCGCTGCTGGATGGCATTTGTGGCATACCCCTCTCGTTTCCAAATCATTTCTGAAGCCACCGCCAATACCTCGACCAGATTCGTGATGTAACTCCATTTCATCTAAACCCATTGGATTACCGCAATCGGAGCACCGCCCCTCCTGTTCAACGTACCGTCGATCCTTGAGAGCTCGATACTCCGATGGCGGTAAAGCTATCCTCATTGACAAGTCGACGCAGGGAATCCGTACGCTTGCCCACACTCAAGACCGTTCGGATACAAACTACCAGCCGCAATATAGCCATAACCCTGCACGGTTCCATTTGAGTAAAAAATAGCTACAGGACTGCCCATAACCTGACCACCATCAACCGACTGCCATTTATTTCCTGTTGGAGCATAAATTACCTGAACATCAGGAGTTTGATTTAACGTGGTTGCATAGGTCAGAAAATCTAACGAGGACCAATTGACTTTCGGAGTTGGATCAATATTCCTTACAACCATGTCGTAATACTGTCCAACGACGAGCATACTCGGAGGAAAACAAACCAACGGAAAACCTCCATGCCCATTCTCTGTTGGCATAGGAACAGTAAACAAAGCCGTCGAAATCAAATTCCCAGGAAAACCACTATTGTCCGCGTGAAGTTCATAAACAAAACTTCCACCAGTTCCAGATGCGTAGCCGGATTTTCCAGTTGGATTTTCTGTAATCCAATAAACCCTCACAGCCGCCAACACAGTACTATTTGCTTGAAAACGAATTGCTACTTGATTGCCCCACTGACCACCAACGACCACGTTGTCCAATGCCGTAGCTTTCAGACCAACGGAAGTTGTCTTTAAACTTACTGACGCTGATTGCGGTTGCGGCTTCTTATTGTGACAACCTGAAACCAACAACAAAACTGCCAACATCGCACTGATAAATACTCCACGCTTCATAACGCCTCCCCAATTCATTCTTCGATTTTGAAATTTATGTTTCCGTTTACGAAAGCACCTGCCTTCTCCAAACGTTTCAACGTCTCCCGCTCTTCCCTACCACTCAAGAATTCCTGGCAAAGACTAACCAGATGGAGCCCGCGGCCTGACGCTGCTTCCGGATTTTTTACCGGCTCCAAAGCTTGCATGACGGCAAATGCTTTCTTGACCTCATCAAGATCCTCTACTTTGATTGCAAAATCCATACGCTCGTAGCGGCCGCTGTCGAAATGATGACCGGCAATCGTATTCGCAACCATTTGCTGAAGGGAGAAAAACGGCAAAGCTGGATTCTTCTCGATCTCTTTGACGAATCGTGCAAGCTGCTTCGGTTTTTCCTTGGCAACCTTCACAAGTTCAAAACACCTGGACGAACCGATCAACTCGAGAGTTTTATCCGGAAGCTTCAAGTGTTCCTTAACACCGATAAACCGATAGACACTGGCTTTAGACTGCTTCACGTCGACGCGAATCCAATCCTCAAAACTATTGAACGGTTTCCGTGTCTCCGGATTAGTCCACTCTCGAAAAAGCTGTCCCTTCTGAACCTTGTGAACCAAATTCGAAAGCTCCACAAGTTTATGCTCTGCCTTGTCGTGAAGCTGCTGAAGCTCGTCTGATAAATCCTTGATCTTTTTTCGAAGCGCAGAATGATCAATCTTTTTTGCTAGTGGCGTCATTTTCTCTCTCACAAATCAAACACTCACCAACATGGTTTTCATGCTGGCACAAAGGGCGCTCGTTTTTCTTAACATTGACATTCACATCTATATCAACACGATCCCTTCTGTAATACGGACCATCACTTCCCCCAGGAACACCGCCTCCTCCACTCATATCAATCCTCCAATGCAAACGAAGTTTGGTTCTTCGGCACACTATCCGGTGTCGAATCTTTTTCACTCGGCGGCATATCCAGCAACCGCACAAAGTCAGAATCGAATTTCAAATCGACCTTAGCAACCCGGCCGTTGCGAGCTTTAATTACAAACGCAGTCGCCTTATCCTCGAACTCTTTCTTGAACCCATGCTGAAAAAACTGGCGTACAACCCAAACAATCACATCCGGAGTATTCCGGATCGAACTATCCCCGTAAATATCATCAAGCTGTGGCCGGCCACCTTGAGCAACTCGATGAGAAACCTTTCTCAATTGAGACAACATAATCACGCAGATATCTTCGCTTTCAGCAAAATGCTTCGCGTCTAAAATAAATTTTCTCTGATGACGAAAAAAACGATCTTCATCCTCTTCCGGATCAATACCAGCCTCGATCACAAGTTGATCATAGTCGATAACGATAAAATCAAGCGGTCCAGACTTCTTCCTAGCCTTACTAATAGCCCAAATATTCACCGGCCGGATATCACTCTCAACGATGATCAAATGTCGAATGTATCCAGCCTGAAACTTCAAAGCGTCAAACTGCTGCTCATCCATCTTTTCAGGGAACCGTGTCTTCCAAAACGGGATCTTTGCGTCGAACGCAATTTGCCGAAGAACAATCTGCTCCCCAGGCATCTCTGCGCTAAAAATAATTCCGGTATACCCATCTTTCTCAGCTTGATCAGCAAACTGCGAAGCCAATAAAGTTTTTCCATTCGACGTCGGACCAACAATCACCACAAGCTCTTTCTTTCTAAAACCACCAACCACATCATCCAAATCATCGAGCCCAGAATTTATCTTCGCCGCGTTCTCCGGATAATCACGCTCCTTCTGAACTTTTTGAATCGCACTTTGAGCTACGTCATACCACTTCCGCACCAACGGACCCGACGTGGAAGAAGCTAACCCAAGAAAATCTTCAATCGCTTTCTCAACGATCCCAGAAGCATCCTCGTTGTTAAATGCCTTCTCCCAGATATTGTGGGTTGCATGAATCAAATTACGAAGAACAGCCTTCTCCCGAACGATCTTCGCGTAATGCTCAACGTTTGAAACTTTTGGCATCCCATCACACAACGACGCCAAGTACGGAGCCCCACCAGAAGATTCCAATTCCTTACTCGAATTCAAATATTCAGTAAGAGTAACTAGATCAATAGACGATCCCTGACCAACAAGAGATTGCATCGCCACAAAAGATTTTCGATGCTGCTCAAGAAAAAAATCTTCTCGCTTCACTAAATTGAAAACTTTAGGTGCAGCGCCATTATCCAAAAGAATCGCACCGAGGATAGACCTCTCAGCCTCAAGATTCATCGGCAAAGGTCTCGAGAATACAGGTTCTTTCTTCACCTGTTTTTTCACTGACCCTGCCTTTCTTTACGAATATCCGCGGCCGTTGGCATATCATCATCCAAAATCGCCTTAACAGTCTCAGAAATACCTTCAGTAATCTGACCATCAGGCGGAGGCACAACAGCCTCCAAATATTCATCAGCGTTCTTCAGAAACAACGCGATCGGGTACTGAATCTTCTTCCCCCCGGCGCCAAGCTCGACAGCCCACACCTCCATAGCCTTGAGGACCATATCCTCGCCGTACTGTCCAATCAAGGAAGCCCAACTCTCCTGCTGGCGCTCCCCAGGGTTGCCTAGATTGCCCTTACAAAACCTCCGGTACAACCTTTTAGCCATACGGTAGGACGCTACTGGATCTTCGTTCCTGATGGGAGGGGTTGAACTTGAAGTTGACGTTTCCTCATCTTCCGTACGTACAGGTTCCTTAGAATGGATCAGTGGTGGATCACTAACGGATCGGGTGCCACCAGTGGCACCATTAACTGTTTGATTTGGCACCATAGATTGTTCAGTTTGGCACCCTTCCTCGTTCAAAATGGCACCCAAGGACCTTATTCCGTACGGTGCCATTTTGGCACCCTTCTTCATATTGCATTGTTTACAAGAAAGCGTGATGTTGACAGCTTCATACCCACCACCACGACTACCAGGAACAATTCGATCGATCTCCCATGGTTTCCCGTCAGGTCCTAAAAATTCACTACCTTCTTCTTTACAGTAAGAACAAGTCTGCTCAAATTTTTCGATAACAGCTTCACGTAGAGCTTGAGGGCAATTACTATAATCCGGTTGTGGCATCTTTGGAATTCCATCGAGTTTTATTCTGTAATGAAGAATTTTTTTATAGCGGATTTTGTCAGTTGGTTTCCAAAACGTCTCCAGCCAATCATGTGTTTTTAAATACCCTAAAACTCTTTGGAGGGTTCGTTCAGGAATAGAAGTCATTCGTGATAGTGACGTTATACCTAAATAACAAACTCCATAATCATCGGCACTATCAGCTAAACATACCAATACAAATTTGGCTTTTGTTGGAAGGTCGCAATTGAAAACCTTGGAAATAAGCTGAATCACTTCAGCCTCCCTTGGACGCTCATTTTTTTTACTATTGACAAAACAGGAAGGAGGTTGCGAAAATCCACCCTGCTAGTTGACCACTCCACTCCTGCACCGAACACAGGGCGCCCATCACGGCGCCCTTCTTTTTTTTTTACTAAAGCTTTGTGAAAGTACTCCGCTGTACGCTAGCTGTCAAGATCGAGATTTATTTTCAGGATTTATTTCGACATCCAATAAAAATTTGTAAACATCGCGGTTCCAACGTGCATCTTCCAAGGCGTTATGTTCCGTCGAGGTTTGCTTCGGAAGCTTCGGATTGCCGAGCGAGTCGCACCACTGCTTCAAATCGCGGCAGTACATCGGCCAGCCTTTCGGCAAGTTCATCATCGTTCCAAATAGCTGGCAGAAGACAACCCAATCATAGTCAGCGTAGTAACCCCAGAACTCCGGCTTCTGACTCCCTATCCATTCTAAAATGTGAGGACCGATCTGTTTGATTGGGATCTTGGGACCGCCAAGGTGCGGCAATACATTCGCTTTAACCCAATCGTTTGCTAGTTCCAACGGCGCGTCTTCGTTTACAACATAAAATTCCGTCCCATGCTCACTAACAATTCCAATCGAGAGCAGGATTAGCGGAAACTTTGGCCCATTCTCAAGAAACTCCGTATCGAAAAAATATCTCATCTCTCACTTCCTCCTCTCGGGCAGCCTGCCTGCTCTCAAACCTTCCGCTCCTCTGGCGGCAATCCCTCGTACGGTGGCATCGGGTTGTACCAAGGGAACTCCCCACAGTTAGAGTCGTAGCCGCAAATCCGACAACGCGAGCGGATAGCAAAATTCACCGCTCCACACTTGGGATTCGGACAAGTCCAATCCGGGTCCTTCCATAACTGTTCTTCAAGTTTTACATCTCGCGTGGTCATCGCTTCCTCCTCGCACTAGCCATGCTTCCTCCGCCAACTCTCGGTTTGCTCAGGTGCCCCACTGCTCGGCCATTGCGTCGGCGATGCCTTGAAACGTCCTGCTCCGCTCGCGCTCTCCGTACTTTAAGGCAGTAGGCAGCTTGCTGACCGTGCGCGTGCCGTCTGCTTTCTTCCCGCCGCGCCGTGCTCCTCCGTGCCAGTGCGCTATCGGCGCGACTATTTTCGTTGGTTGCAGCGCCGGCAGCCCCTTGAGCCACAGGCAGGTTTTCTTCAGGTAAGGGTCGCCGAACTGGAACGGCTGGATAATCTGGTCCGGCTTCCGCCATAGCTTGCTAAGGATGCCGACCGGATTCTCGATTGCCCACGGTCCCGGCCAATCTCCTAAAGTTCTGCTGACGAAATGAACGGCCATTTGCTGAAGGCCGATAGCTTGCTTTGCTTTCCAGTATTGCGCACCCGAAGAGCAGAGATGGGTACACGGCGGGAACGCAATCATCATGTCCCAATGTCGTACCAGCAAAGCTTCGACAACATCGCACTGGAAATGGTTAGAGCTACCGTCCTCCGCAGGCTGAAAGTCGCAACTCCACGCGTCGTGCCCGCGCTTCCTGAACGCCTCGCGCACCACGCCGGAGAACTCGCAGGCTACCAGCACCCTCATTTCCCCTCCACCGTGCCTGGGAGCTTCTGTAGGGCCTCGCGCACCAGCACAGCACAGGCCAACAAGTGCTGCCCGCAAACAGGGTCACACTTTGGATTCTTAGGGTCCTGCAACTCCGTGCCCCACTTTTCTATTCTGCTCACGGCCTCCGCCAGCTTCGTCACGTCGGGCGCAGCGAGGGGTTGAGCCAGCGCGCGTTCGTTAGCCATTCTCACGATTGCCGCTTCGATGCGCTGTGCGATGACTCCCTTGAACGAGCGGACAATGGTTAGGCAGTCGTGATAGGCGACCTGTTTCAAGTCAGCCTCCCGCGTCCCTGCTTCGAGGGGCCGAGGGGCGGCGGCGACGCAATATTGGCTGCTACGAGAATCCTTGAAAGCGCATTCCTGCGAGTGGATTGGGTTACAGGAACACTTCGCCAGACCTCCTACAGGCTCGACTTCCCGCTGACCGACCCACGCTATCATCGGTGTCTCGGCGGCGAGCAGCTCGTCAACAATCGCCTCCAGCAAGTCTCCATCCAGTTCTTTGCTGGCGTTGTTTTAGTGGCAGTAACCTCGCGCCACTACCCCGCGCAACTCTTCTCTTTGTGTCTCGCTATTCATCACCCAGCTCCTTCGGTCGGACACTCAGCTAGAACCTTGCGCTGGGCCTTGACCTGCTCGTTGGCGTTGACCATGTTCATCCATGCTTTTGTGGCTCCGTGATAGCCGTGCCTATAAACTTCGGCGATGTAGTGCTCCGCCGCGCTCGCCTCGCACAGCATCAACTTCGTCAGCAAATCCATCTGGTCGCTCATCGGCTCGTGCCCTCCTTGGCGTCAATAATTTCTTTCCACGGCCATTGCTCTCGTTCCAGATCGTAATCGTCAGCTTTATTTCCAGAGTCGTGGAGAGTGCCATCAGCGGCCTTGTACTTGCCGAAAGGCGCATCGCCATCGGATTCCCATATGAACGGCATACGCGGATTACGCAGATAGCTCATTGTGGTCCCTCGTTCGTTGGCGCTGCCTGGTTAGCCAGCCCTATTGCTAAAGCCGCCTGTCTCGCTTGCTCAACGAGCACGTTTAGCGAATCCCGCTTGTAGTCCCAGTATTTACACCGCTTGCACTGCATTTCACCATCGTCGCCGTACAAAGCAGGCCCGCTGTGTCCGTGCCCTTCCCATAGGAACATGCGAATCAACATCTCGGTAGCGGGTGTCAGCGCCTCCCGCGTCCCCGGCGCTCCTTGGGCGGCCAATTCTTCCCATCCCTCGCTCAGAACGTCATCTGGGAGCTTATAGTGCGACTGAACTTCGCCAGTTTTCTTATTCCGCACTGTCACCATGCGCGGCGTGGGCGCTCCTTGGGCGGGAGGGGCAGCGCGTCCAGCAATTCGACCGCAACCTTCGCATGGATGCGAAACGTGACTCAGGCAGCCGGGATGATCGCAAGGAACGCCATCGGGCCACGTTTTGACAGGCAGCGGCGTGCGCTCCGGCTCCCCGACAGGGGCAGCGGCTTGCCAATTCCAAATCTTCCCCCAATGCGGCCCGATGTGGCCTTTGCTCAATGTGCAGTAGTCCGTCGTGTGCCCTTGCGTATCAAAGGACTCGCATATTGAAGTGGGAGGCTCCGCGCTATCGAATACTTTTTCCATCTCGTCAGCCAATTCAGCGTGCAAATTTCTACTTTCAAGCAGGACTTCCGGGTCACTGCCAATTTGCCGCCACTCATGAATCTTCTTGAGCACGGCTTTGCAAATAGCTAAGGCCCTCGTTTCCTCCTGCGGCGACGCGACAGACGGAGTAGCGAGCGCCCGTTCGACAGCGGCCCCAAGTGGGGAACGTTTCCCGAAATAACCCAAGGTCACGCCAAGCAAAGTGACGATGTATCCTTTGCCATCGATTTCCAGTTCAGCCGTCCAGGCCCGCATCTCACTCGTCGTCATCGCGCACCTCTATCAATCTCGTTCTTCGTGTGCCGTGAATGCCTGAGCAACTGAAACTAGATGCTCGACTCCATTGGCGTCTGCGAAGCGCAACATCCCAAAATATCCTTCGTCCCGGTCGAGTAGCTTAGAGCCCCTGAAAACATCCGGCTGCGCGTTCTCGCCATAAAAAATGCAAACCGTCCACTTGCGCTCACTCGTCGTCATGCCCTGGCTCCTTTGACAGGTTCCCAAAAATCCATGTGGTAGGTATGCCCGCTTGACTGGCCGTCTATCATCACGCGCACAAGCGTGTCGCTGGACAGGCTAAAGCCGATAACCGTTCCAAACTTCAACCTTTTCTTCCGTATGAGCCCTTGGGCGATAGCTTCGGCTGTCATTTCAACGCGCTGCCCTTTGTCGAATTTTTCTCTTGCTGTCATCACTCCGCTCCTTTGAGGAATGCTGCCTTAGCGGCGTTCCAGGCCGCCGATAATTTCCTCTGCTCAATGCAAAGTTCGCAACCAGCGCCATGGCACATCGTATGGTCCCAATGGCTGTGCCCATAGCCGCGCTTCATCGCATCCCCTGCCTCCACTAGTTCCGGCAGATGGGACTCGCGGAGCACGCGGTCGGCAACGTCCGCAGCAGATTCGTAAACGCCGTTTACAAGCACGGCATCTTCCCTGACTATTTTTTCCGCCAGCTTCCGCACCGCGTCACGGTCACTCGTGTCCATTTTTGGCATTCCTTTTATTCACTATCCAAAGATGCGAGTGCTCCGATTGTGGCTTTAGATTCTTTAACCCGAAGAGTCTTCTTCACTAAGTCTTCGTTACCGAGACACTTCGGCAAATAATCACACATCTTGCAGTGATCGTTAGGCCACCGAACTCCAGTACGCATATACAGTCTCTTGTGAAGAAGTTTTTCATATTGTTCTTTCAACCAAGCGTCGACGGACTCCACTGCTTTTTCAGTGGCCACGCCTTTTACAATGTCGATTTTCGGAGAAGCCGTTTTCACCAACGCGATAAACCCAACCTTTCGAATCCCTGATACCAAGGCTCCAGTCAAAAGTTGAGGATCTAACGCAGCGTAGCCGGCAGTTTCTTCCTTTTCCGCATAGGTTGAACCGGACGTTTTCATGTCCCAGATTTCCAAACCACCGTCTTCTCCATCAGTAACCATATCTGCGACATAATCTAGGCGCGTCCCGTTATACCAAGTGGCATAAGGATCTTCTGGAAGAACGATCCCGAACCGCGGATTACGCTCGAGAATTTCTTTCAATGGCGATTGAGCCCGTTTAATAAGCCACATCCGCATCAAAGCCTTGCCAACCTGAAATAGGTGACTCCAACTAACATCCTTCGCTCCATAATCGAGATTGATATCCTTCCACTTAATCCATCGAGTAGAGAAACCTTCCTCTGGATTACCACCAACACGAACGTTCTCAACCACCGCTTCTTCACAAGCGATCCCGAACTTCATCGCAGCCGACTCCATAAGACCTGTCAGCCCAACAAAACGACTATTGATGGTGTACTCCCCACACTTCGCTACATCCGAAGCAATGGAGTAACTGAAGTTGTAGACCGGATAGTTGGCCCACGATTTATAAAGCAATGGAGCCCCAGGTGGGACTACCGGTTCACGAAATTTTCCATCAGACATTCACATCCTCCAATTTTGGAAACTGCCGAATTCTAAGATCTAGTGGCCACTCATCCATGTCGCCACCTTTTTTATCTTTCAACAAAACCTTAAAAGTTCCCTTACCGGTATCTTTAGCGTTTACACCAATATTCCTTGTAGGCCACCTTGTAGTAGGAGTAGAAATTCCATCCCACTCAACGTTTGATCCAAGCTGTTTCACAAAAACAGGAACAGAAACTTCTTTACAGGAAAGAACAGTTTTGCGAGCCCAGGAAATGTCAAACGGCCGCGCGTTGAAACCACTCTCCCCACCAACAACAATCCAATTAACACCCTTGCCCCAATTAAAAGCGTTCACCAAAGCCCCGTCATGCTTATAACGAGCTTCCCAAAAATCTACAGAACCTATCGCCGGTTCATAAGACACCCATCGAATCGAAGCCGGGGTATCCAATAAAACAGGAATCCTGAAATCTGCTGAAATCTGATCCTCGACACTCACACCCCACCAAATCCCATCGGTCATATGAAGTGGATAAATCTTCCGGAGGATCTCTCGCATCCGTTCAGGACGCTTTGTAAGTACCTGAAAAATATGAGGCTGCTTTCGAAGTGCTCTGATCATCACATCGATCATTTTAACGATATCCTCTTCAGCAAGCGCCTCGTGGAAAAAATCGCTCATCGAATTCACAAAGATTACTCGTGGCTTAGTCCAACGAAGAGGATCTTCAAGATGTTTAGGGACCAAACGAACAACCCCGGTCCATCGAGGACCGACGCCATCTTTCATAATTGCCAATCCCTCGTACGGCATCCCGGGATCACTGAAACGGGCTGCTACACGCTCCGCATAGCAATTCCGGCAACCCTCGGATACCCGGCTACATCCGCGGATTGGATTCCATGTTTCAGTACACCAAGCGATACCATGAGATCCTTGTTTAGCCATCCCTCTTCCTTTTCATTTCACGATCTATGTGACAAACGGAACAAACAGATTGAACCTTTTCATGGTTTTCAGCCGCATATCCAAGATAGTGATCGTACTCATGGCGTTTTCCACCAGGTCTCCAAACATGACCACAATCAACACAAGAAAGTTTGTTAGGATGAGGAATGATTCCAACTTCAACAAAATAATTGATTCTTCTACGAGCTTGTAAAGCATCCCCCTCCCTAGCTGGAACAAAAGAACGCCCTCGAAGATGTGCCCTACCTTTTTTAACGTAAGAATAAAAACCTTTTCTACAAGAAAGACATGCACTAGCAAACCCATCGTAACGACTACTGTCTTTCCCAAAAAGCTTTTGATTGAGCCATTTTTTGCACCGATAGCACCATTTCTCACCACGTTTAACTCTACGTTGAAACTCTTCAAATGAAACTCCAGCTTTTTGAGCAACTATTTTTGAAGCACCTTCTTTGGTTTGAGCCATGAATTCTTATATCATGGACTTATTTCCTCTGTCCACGATATTCCGTGCTTGCCTTGCTTTGCCATTACGATGGCCTCTTTAGCTCATATCCAAAACGTTTTAATTCAGCTTCGAGCCTTTCCATGTTTTCTTCGAACGTTTTTCCACACTCATGACCAAGAATCCAACAGATCGAATCCAAGGAACATCTCAATCTTCCACGAACATCATCCGGGATATAAGGACCATCCTCACCTGTCGCAAGAGGATGAAGTAAATCGTGAACTCGCTGGATTTCTTCCACTGACCTTACGATTTTCGGCTTGTGCATCAAATTCCCCCACAGTAAGTTCAAAACCACCAGGATGATGCCGTTTTAACCAAATCTTTGCCGCTGAGATTACTGCTTCTCGTTTTTCGAATCGGATCGTGGTTCCCAATTGAGACGGGTTAACAACATCCTGAATTGTTAGGTCTTCACTTCGGAGCCGGCCGTAGTAATGTTTTGCGTCTTCGAGGATCCCTCGGAAGGTTGAGATTGTGAGGGTCCATCTAATTCGTTTAGCCATTCTTCACTCCTTAGAACGTCGCTGGTTACGTAATAAGTCTCCCGCTTCGCCCTGGTCACTGCCACGTATTGAAGGTTCACTTCTTGCTGTTTCTGCCATAGCTGCCGCGCGTATTTACTTGGCATAAGAAACGGATCCAAAATGAAAACCCGATCGTACTCCAACCCTTTTGCCTTGTGGATCGTGCTCAACGTTAGCTTACCCATGCTCGTATCAGAAAAAAGCGCATCGATCGAGGCAAGTAATGTTGGGATATCCGCTTCAATCCCAACCTCGTCAATGAAAACATCGATCGTATCCAGCTTGTCATCCAAAGGAGCAATCTTGTCTTCATCACCTTTCAATTTAAACTTGATCAACTCCTTCTGACGGTGAAGCTTCATTTTTGAAATCAGGTCCGGAATGCTTACAGCCTTCAATTTTTTGACCAGTTTGATCAACCCCTGGCCGATATCGCGGCCGAGGACCTGACAAGGGATTTTGTTACGAATTAAATAGAACGCAATCTCAATCAGCGGTCGAGAATTCCGACAAATAATGGCATCGGTCGACAAAAAATCTGCCACTTTCCATTTGGCGACGTCTTCAGTAACCTTTCCCTCGATCGCAGACTCATGCGATTGAATATGTTTCACAAACTGTTGTGCTTTCTTAACTACCGCTCGAGGACAACGATAAGAAACACTTAGCGGTAGAGACCGGCACCTGAAACGCTTTGCAATCTGATTCATAGAATCAGACAGAGCCCCACGAAACCCATAAATCGCTTGGTTAGGATCTCCAACTGCAATCACTCGTGAGGTAGGTTTCCGCATCCGATCAACAATTTCCATCTGGATCCCATTGACATCCTGAGATTCATCCAAAAAAATCACGTCGGACTTGTCAAAAACTGCTCCTCCAACGATCGGCATATAAAGCATGTCGTCATAATCAATCGTTGTCGCAGAAATACCAATTGAAAATCCGAGAATTTCTCTAGCAAGCTCAATACTGCAACCATCTCGATCAAGCTCGTAAAAATCAATCATCTCTTCCCAGATAGCATCATCATCCTCAACAAGCCCGGTGTAGGTTTCCTTATGCGAAGCGGGAACAATTCCTGCTCCCTTAGCCAATCCAACCAGCTTCGACATCTCCGCGCCGTATCGCCACTGATCCTCTTTTTCCAAATATTCCCTGATAATATTCGACGTCTTCCTAGAATCAACTTTGCACTCAAAAGAATTTCCGCCAAGGTATTTTCGCCACGCAGAAAATCCAGCAGAATGAAGAGTCATGCACCGCGCATTAGGCGCCGTAATCCGTCGCTTCAATTCATCAGCAATCGATTTGTTAAACGCCAAAAAACACACACTCTGATTCGACGGAACATGTTTAATCGCTTCAACGATCGTCGTAGTCTTACCAGAACCGGCCACAGCTTCAATAATCAAGGAGTCTTTAGTGCGAGCTACCGCTTCAAAAATTGCAGTCTGAAACGGGCTCCACGGCAATTTTACTTGTCCAGCCATGCCAACTCCTCTTCTGTCAGCTTATCCAAATCAATCTCAAGCTGCGGTCTAATTTTGTGTTTTCTCCAAAGATGAAGAAGGATTCCTTTCCTAGTTCGAGTTACACGGACACAGGGGGAGGTACCGCACTGGAACGCTCGCGGTTTCCCTCCCTCTGCTGGATACAATGGAACGTACAGTGGCATCTAGTCGTCCAAAACGCTGGCATCTCCAGGAGTTTCCTGTGCCGGGACGTCCTCAGCCGATTCACTCACAAAAAGATCATCGACCGGTTCATCCCCAGGCTCACGTCCCGGAGCACTTCCGGGAGTACCTTCAACATCTGCATTGACGTTAATTTCCCGAGTAGGTTCAGCGTCAGTTCCGGTTTGAAGAGGAAGCTCTTCTTGCGTCCCTTGTTCCTTTGCCAACTCATCTTCAATTTCAGTTCCGCCAATGTGATCAAACTTCTTCACTTCGATCTTCAGCATCCCGAAATTGTCAACGGACGCATCAGCAAGGATTTTCCCTTGCAACCCCTCGATCTTTGCCTTTCTCAAAGTGGGAGGTTGCTGTTCGAGAAGGTCAGCAGGGTAATCGAATTTTTTGAGGAAATATCGAGCACGCCATTCAGCTTTTTTGCTGATATAAACACGCTCGTCAAATTCGAACCCTTTCATTTCGCCATCAATGACAATGAAGGCGATTTGCATGTACGCTTTCTCTTTTTCGGTGTCTTTGAAACTGCACTTCTTGACCTCGACACAAAAAGCGTACTTCCCGGGTTTGATTTCAATCGGAACCCAATCTTTTGGGCGGAATTCATCCATCTCGGCCATAGTTACTTGACCTCCTGGGCTTTATTTCGTTCCTGAGCAAAAATCATCAGCATGTACTCAGCAAGTTCTTGAGTCTGGTCAAGCTCACCTTCGGGAGCCTTCTCCGATTTGATGAGCATAGCGGTTGGAGCAGACCCGAAACGAGCAAGGGTAGCGGTAATCGCGGCGATCGTCGCATCGATTTCCACCTTTGGTTTAGTTGCCAATCCACTCGGATCCGTGCAGTTGAGAGCCTTGGCCATGTACGCCAGAATGTTCGCGCTGGAGCACCCAATTTTTAGTGCCAATTCAGCGACGATCTCAGAACGCTTCTTCGGTGCGTTCGGAGTAGGTTGTTCAGGAGCTTTTACAGCTTCCTGGCGAGCCTTTTCATTTATTTCCTTTTCGCTTGGGATACTGGCCTTCGGAACGCCAGTTTCAGCCGGTTTAGCAGCCGGGGCTGCCGCCTTGGGTGCCGTCGCAGGCTTTGGTGCTTCAGCCGGCTTTTCTGCCGGTTTCGGCGCCGCGGCCGGGGCTTGTGCTGGCTTCGCAGCGTCTTTCTTTTGTTCCTGGGGCTGTGCTGTGCCAGTAGAAGGAAGAGGAGAATGGTCAGAAAGCAAAGCCACATCCCTGGCTTCGCCATCGATCTCTTCCGGATCACGGAATTCCATCGACAAAAGTTTCTTGTGTAGGCGTCCTTCCGCTTTGGTGATACATTCGCGTTCTGCGAATCGCATCTTCCTGTTCATCAACTGTTTCAATTCCATGATGTCAACGATGTCTTCAAGAACAGGAATACCATCTTGAATAACGGCCTTCCCATCCTTTTTGACAAGTGGGCATCCGTTTTGATGGCGCTTACAACCCTTGGCAACTCGATCCCACACATACGACTGAAATTCCATGTCGAATACGATGGTCACAACATCTTCCTTCACCATCGAAGGATCTTTTCTCAGCCACGCCTGCACTTTAGCGGTAGCCTGAGTCATGTTCACACTGGATTCGAGAACCTTAGTGGCAATCCCTCCAGCTTTGTTAGCGTAGTACTGCAAAGCTTTACTATCGGGTTCCATACGTTTTCCGCCGCCACGAGCCGGAACCTCGTAAAAATTCGCACTGGTAATTTCCGAAAGTTCCTTCTCCATTTGCTCAACGAGAGTAAGAGTTTTCTTCTCGTCGGCTTTTGAAGCCGGGGCCGGAAGTGCTGCTTTTGCTTTTTCTGCCATTTTCCCTTCTTTCTATGAAATCTAAATTCGCCCTGCATTCTCCATGTAATCAAAAAATCAATCAACTTCCCGCTTGCTGTTTGTTTTATACTCCGCTTGCTGTTAGGATGCAAGGGTTATTTTAACTTGCTTCATACTCGCTTGCTGTGGCAAAATCATCCAGTATGACAACCGCTCAATTATCAAGAAAAATGTCGAAGTTAGGCCAAAAAGGTGGAACCGCTACAAAACGGAAAAAAGGTAAGAAGTTTTTCCGTGAAATCTCTTTAAAGAGAAAGCACTTCCGCGGTGGCAGAAAACCCTCAGTCCCCAAACCATTCGACGCAACAACTCTTGACGATTAAAGAGGTTGCCGCGCTGTATGGCCTCGATATCACAACTATCCGCCGTCGTATCCATTCCGGTGAGCTTCAAGCAGTAAAAAAGCCTGGAGCTAAATCAAAAAACTCACAATGGTTCGTTATCGATCCCGGTTGGCAACAGGTCTCCCTGAGCGATCACCACAAAGTTGGTGAATTCTCGGTTGACGATACACATATCTTACTCGGATCAGAAGTGGCCTTACTCCTCGGAGTGATACCCCGCACTGTTAGGAAAATGGCTGAAGATGGACGCCTAGGATTCGTAAGGACCGGCAAATACGGCCGTAGCCACCGTCGCTACAGCATCACAGACGTTCGCAAAGCCCTCGTTACCATACAAAAGGGATCCTTCCAGACAAAACGACCGAAACGGACAGAGACTAGGGCTGCGGTTCTGAAGTGGGCGAAGGAGCGATTGGCAGCGGATCTACCGCAAACTGAAACTCCTTCCACACAGCCGGAAGCCCCCCCTCAGTAAACAAATAACGCATATTGTCGTCCGGATCTGGTTCAACCTCGATCGGGTAAAGATGGGGATTATCCGGGAAGGTTCTCCATTGCGCCCCTTCGGACAATTTAAAAATCAACGCTGTTGCTAGAAGGTTTTTCCAATTGGCATCCCCAATCACCCAATCAGGTTGACCATTCTGAAGGAATGGCGCCACGTCGACGGCAAGCCCAAAGTTATGCATTGAATAGCCGGCTTGAGCATTCGTAACGATCTTTCCGGCCGTGGTACGACCCTGCTGGTAGAGAGCATTCTGTTGCGGCCACGTTCGAAGACCTTGGATTACACGGATGTCGACACTCGGAGTACTTGCAAGGAGAAAAACTGACAAAGCCCTGACACGTCGAGCTAGTTCTGGATGAACCTGAGAAAGCCGTGCTTCAGAAGTGAGATCCATTTAAATTTTCTTTGGACCGTATCGAATACCACCGCTAGTCAACGGAACACTCGGACCGTCATCATCCTCAATGTGAATGTGAGGAGGATTAAACTCCAAGGTTTTGTTGATTTTTTCTAAAGCTTTTTGATTTTCACTATGCCGTCTATTCTGTTCCTCTTCACGAACTTCTGCCAATTTCGCATTTGCTTTACGATCACTGCGTTTCACCGAGGCTATATAAATCATCACAGGAATTACACACGAAGCGCCCGCAGTAAGAGCAACTCCAACCATTTCCCAAAAATGTGCAGAAGCAGATTCAGTAAGAGTCTGTATCATTGGCCCTCTTTTTTATTTTGTGGAGGAGCAATAACCAATCCACCGTCAGGTTGACGTTGGGCAGAGGGATTTGCAGAGGTTACAGACCACTGCAACAGGATTGGTCCCCAAACCATCGCTTCACGGACAGCAACAGTACTCAAAAACGACCAGCCAAATTGAATCCAATCATGCCTGGAAGTAAAATTGAAACTTCCTGTGAAAAGAATCTTCAGTATTCCACTGACCAAGATAGCATTGACCGCATTTTTCAACGAAATAACCAAGAAGTTTTTCACTTGAGCGTTCATCACCTTCTCCTTTTATTGAGGCAACGGCTCGAACTGAAATTTCTCGGCCGGTGGAGTCTCGAAATCAACGTCTCGATGGTGTTTTCTTGGTTTAGTAATCGTCACTTTCTGATATGGATCGACCTGCCTTGCAGCGAAGCCGGCACCAGGAGTAAAACTTCCAAAGAAATCAAACGCCCAAGACTTCCATTCATCTTCCTTGGCGGTGCCATTCAACGTCTTACGAATTAAATCTATCGTATCGGCAGCAAACATGATCGGAGGAGATAACAACCTGCCCATATGAAAGGGCCAAAAACGACTAAAAAGCGGACCGCCGATACCGGCCGCTACTGCTGCCGCCCCTGCTAATGAAACCAGAATTCTTCTGTATTTAGCAACAGCATCTATGTACTCATAGTTCCCTTTAGATACCTGTTCCTGAATGTACGCTTCAGGATCCGGATGATCCTTAACTTCTTTAGCGACTTTTCGGATCGTTGAAACGAACTCAGCTTCGCGGAACAAGAAATGTTTGAACATTCCGAGAACCGGATGCTCACGTTGCCACATCTGAACATGTCCAGGTGTGTAAAGAAATTCGCTACGTGCCATAACACTGCTGGCGTAATCAAAAGCTTTCTCTGTATCCACACCATTTGCCGCTAACTCGTTCAAACGCTTCCAGGTAATCTCACCAACAGCTTCTTTCGGGCCAAGGAAACCCATATCTTTTGCTTTTTCTAATGCCGCAAGATACGACACACTACGATCGATGAAATCACTCATCGACGTCGTAAGCCGCAACCAACCCTGTGGTCTCTTTTTCAATTCATAAAAAGTTTCAGGGAATGCCCAAAGCCGATCCATCAACAAACCAGAACGTGCAACGAGCTCTCGGCCTTCGTCCGTCATCATTCGTGAGTATCCTTTTCTCAAATACTCACCACCATTTTTCCCAAGTTCAGGCAAGGTATTGATCGGGACTTTGGTCAAATGCATGGTGTACCAAAGCGGATTCAATTCAAGAGCCGAAGCATACGTTAAATTCGTGATCGTTCTGGCAATGTTAAAGCGAGCCCGATCCATACGCTTGTATTCACTCGGAACACCAAAAAAGATTCGCGCGTACTTTGTCGAATATTCTTTCAGCATTGAATCCGGGATCTCTGCTAGATTCCGTGCTACCTGCCTCGAGAGTTTTGTGTAGTGTTTTACTCGCAACATGCTCGGCAAATAGGCTTCCAAAACATCATCGATATCCCAGGTCTTTGGAGGCTCACCGCGACGCCGCAAAGTATGAGGAGAAAAAGGATCCCGCGTCATTGATCTACGAACATCCAAACTAAATTGAGAAATCAAATCGGCAGGAACCTTGCCATTCAACTCTGGATACAGCGACGAAACCATGTCTTCCATGGTCTTGATAACAGCCGAATACTTCCGGCGATATCCAACTTCAGGACGAACATTTCTGACAGCTTCAATCACTGGCTCATAAATCATGTCCCGAAGCTTTTGTGCAGCGGCCAACTCATTCTCTTTGAATAGGCTTCCATCAAGCCACTTCGACGGTTGTCCCAACAGAGACATCATCGACGTTCCCTGGTCAGTCATACGAAGGGCTTGATCAACTTTACGTCGACCAATTGGATCGTTGATCAGATCATATTCCTGCAAGATCTTAGTTTTTTCGTACTGCATATTCCCAAGATCCCGCTTATAAACCTGTTCCGCGTGAGTGATACTGTCGACCATCTTCTTGGTTTCTGGAAACTGTCGTAAAACGTACGGCGCGGTGTGCATTTGAGCAAGCCAAGAACGAACTCCGACTTCCGCTTTTGCAAGACGATCGATCATCCCAATTGGGACGCCCCACTCCCCAAAATGCTTTTCAGCAAACTCGTAAACACGTTGCATAACTTTCGGTGCTGCAAGGTCATCACGACGAACTTCAGAATCACCCGGCCGTTGGACCTGCTGCGTGCCGTACACCTCGCCTGGAGGCACTGGTGGCCTTTCCCCACCACCTTCAAGACCCATAGTGGCCATATTTTCATCGTTAACCTGATCCAGTAACCGAGGATCCGAAATTTCTCGTTCTGTCTGCTCAGGAACAAATGGTCGACGCAATACCGAAGCCGACTTCTCGTCATTTTCCACAAACGCTTCGTCTGGACTCGGAAGATCTGGAGGCAGGGATGGAATATCTTCCTCTTGGTGAAGCTTTACAGGACCCATAGAAGGCGGTTCATCCAGTGGCCGGCGCCGTTCTACCTGCATACCTTTATTTTTGGCAGTCTCAGCAGAAGAAACAGGAGCTTCTTTGTAAGAAGAAACAGCCGACGTCTGAAGAGTGTTCATAAACTGATCGAACCCAATAGTCGTATCGTTTCCAAACTCATACGCAAGATAAGCGTCAAGATCTTTCATCGCACCGACAATTGGATCTGATTTTTTAATCCCACTTACCGAGGCTTTCAAAGATTCAAATCTAGGAAGAACTTTTTGGAAAATCAGCTTCATTTCCGGCTGTGCGTTACTGGTCAAAAAGTAGGCGTTTACGTTTGATTTGGTTCCGAATCGCCATGGTCTTCCGATAGCTTGATCGAACATGACACCTGACCACGGAGGTCCGAGATAAATAACCGCTCTAGGAGCTTCACCGGACAGGTCGTGGAGACTAACTCCGACGCCTCCTGCTCCATACGTCGCAATGAGATGTTTTTTACCCCCACGGTTAAATTCATCAAGGTCTGATTGTCGCCTAGCAGAATGGGCGCCCGTAAAATCCGCAAGGTCTTCACCGAAAGCCTCCTTCAGTGTGTCAACGACAGACGGTAGCTTTGGAAGCTTTTCGGAAATCGCACCATCAAAAGCTTCATCGGCAGGCTTCAGGAAATCATAAATTTCGTTGACTTCTTTTTTGCTTTCCGTGAAATAAATCACCTTCCATCCTTCACGGTCCAACTTTTTACCTAGCTCAATTGCTTCTGGGAGTCGTTGACGTTCCAAGAAAGACTTCATGAACGTCGCAGCATTCCCACGAACTGCCATGATCATTTTCTGCAATCCTTTTTGACGGAAATATTCCTCCGCCAAACGGAATGCTTGTGTTGCATTTCTTACACCCTCCATTGTTTGCTGTGTCATCGGAACAACAGAAAAATTAGCCGTGTATCCTTCCATATTGCGATCGAGATTTACGAACATCCCTCGATTAATCAATTCATCGCGCAACGCAGCAAGTTTCCGGTAATTCATCGGAACTACCCACTTGCCACCTTCACCTTGCCGCACACCAAATTCTTTTGCTAACCAGGGCTCGAGCCCGGTTTTCTTCCAGAGACCAAGTTTTCCAAGATATCCAACTTCCAGTGGAGTATGGAAAGCAGTTGCCGAAGCATACACAACATCAGTCGAATGATTTGCAGCTTCAATCAAAAACTTCCCGCGCTGATTCGATGGATCATGCCACCGACGAGCATAATGCGACTCATCAGCAATTAGCATGTCCCAATTGATTTTGTCTAATCCTTCACGATTTGATGCCGTAGAGTAAGTGACTGTATAAATTCCAGGCTCAGTCGGAAGAGTCTTCTCCAATGGCTTAACTTCAACACTAAAAAGTTGCGCCGTATCAGCCCACTGTTTTGCAATATTCTGACTCGGTGCCACAATCAACGCCATCCGCGGCCGCTTCTCCGCAAGAATCGCGGAACCCATATAGGTTTTGCCGGTCCCGGTCGACGTTGCTAGTACTGCTCCGTGGTATTTTCTGAGCGAAGTGAGAACGGTTTGAACAATCTCTGGCTGCCCTTTGAACGCAAGCTTGGCCTCAACTTGGGGCGAGAGGGTCTCCGTGGGCGGCGGGAGATTCTCCGGGAGTTTCGCATCTTTCAACCTACCTTTCCATTCGGTCGGTTCAACCGTATATGGGATATCCGTAATGTGATCAACGTCTAGCTTGGGGGTTTGGACAGCCCGTAACGGCTGCTCAAATCGCTCGACAACTCCTGATCCTCCAACTCCCTCTCCAGTAGGTCTAACTGCTCGTCCGGAGGCTGGTTTTCCAATTCCACGCTCGGATCCGGTGGCTTCTCTAGGATCTTGTCTAACTGCCTCACGTCTTTCAGGCCGAGTGCTAACATCAACTTTTTCTCGAGGTGGGACGCTTGGCGGTCTTTCCTCTCTTGCTTGTGATGGGCCACGCCGTACCTCCTCTACTCCTGGTGGAAGAACAATTTGTCTAACAGGCTCAAACAGATTTCGTTGATCAGGCGTCTTTGCCTCAATCTTGCCGCGATTGAGCATATGATCATAAGCGTGTTGCAAAATTGGACGGACAGTCTCACCAAACTCAGATACAAGCTTCCTGGACAAAGAAGCGAATTCACGCATCCCGCCTTCGAAGTAGTAGCCCATGATCTCGGAAACATCACGGACTAGTTCCGGATCGACGCCGGAATGCAAGGTTGTACCGAGTCTTTTACGAAGCCGTTCACGCGCGGACTCAGCACGCGCCTTCGTAAAAATAGCGTTATTGTCGCCAAATCCCTTCTCAGGACGATCAAGAATCTTCCGACGTTCCATTTCATCCCGGAATGGCTTGTACTGCGCCTCAAGCTGTTCCCTGGCAGGAGGTGTAATTCCAGACCGTCTCATTTGAGACTCAATGGATTTTGCGGCCGTACGAACATCATCGTCAGTCATTCCACGGAGCGATTCCCCTAAAGACTTACGCGGAGGTTTATCAATAGGTTCGTATCTCTTTTTAGGACCCGGCTCTGGAATTTCAATCTCTCGTTTTTTTTGCTCTACTTTCGGTTCTCCGAGAAGCTTGGATACCGCATCGATGTTTTTCTTAGTAGATTCAATTTCTTCAGCGATTCTTTCTTTGGCAACAACAACAGGATCCGCTTCAGGATTCTCTTCTTTCAGGACTTCTAAATCATCGGTGCCGGCATAAACTTCTTGAACACCTTCAAGCCCTTTCTCATTAACAACCCTCAAAGCATCTTCATAAGCCTCAAGCTCTCCCTCGAGGCGCTTCTTTCCAACTTCAAGTTTTGGACGATCGGCTGCCTTGACATCAGGAGGAAGATCTAACGGTCTTGGTTTTACCTTCGAAGACAAATCTGGAGGAGGAGTTAAAATACGATCGAAAACCTTCTTGATTTCCGGAGAAAACTTCATGCTCAACGGACTATCTTTTAGAACCCTATAAATCCCAGACATCCATTCCTTGAACTTGTCAAAAATTCCACGCAACCCCTCATGTGGAGTTTCACCATCGCGTAGATACCGTTCAAATCCACGCGCAAATTTCTCTTCCGCTTTAACTGGCCATACCGCTCCATACTCAGGATCGTATTTCACCCCGGCCCAATCATGCAGGGCCATCCACTCTTTATTTGACAACTCTTTCCCGAGATCCCTACGGAAAATATGAGCTAATTCATGTACCAAAGCTGCAACAGAAGGATTGTTTTTTTGGAAAGCACGGATGATCGTACGACCATCATCCATAAACTCAACATGAGCTTTTACCCTGGTTTTTCTGATCGAAAGTTTTTGCTCACCAACACGAACCAAATCCTGATCTTCACCAGACGCTTGATGTCCTTCTACAGAAAGCTTCTTTTCCTCAATCCATTTATCAAGAGGCTTTCCAACTGTTCGCGCACGCGCCTCCATGATGCCCATCACTGCATCCATCTGTTCCGAAGATATATCCGGAAACGCTGCTTCAGCTTGCATTCGGAATACAGCAGACGGAGATCCAGCCAATTCTGGAGGCGTACCAATCTCACCAAGATCAATACGCTCTTCAGGCTCTTCGGTTTTCCGACGAGCTACTTCTTCATCAAAAATTTCACCGATCGATGGAGGAGGTTCAATGGGTGCCGGCGCCAAAACTTCATCTTCCCTCTCGGAAGCAGCGCCGGCATCTTGTGGGGTACTGCCCTTCGCAGTGCTACTGATTGGCCTTAATGTACCCCAATCCTGGGGCTTAACGTCAACACCAAAATTTCCTTCAAAGCTTTCCCATGGCTTCGGAGGTGCGTAAAAAGACATGGTGCCTTGACCTTTAACATCAGCCTCAGCATCTTGCGCGTACCCTTCAAACGCTTTCTTTACGGCCGCGCTGTCCTCATCAAGTTTGGTTGCGATTCCCTCTACGATCGGATGAATCGGCTCGCGCGGGAACATAAACGCTGTTGGCGGATCAATATGATCAGCGATCGACACCCCGGCTGAAGTTGCTGCAATATGCTCGCGTAAAGCTTCTTTCACATAATCTGTGATGTCCCAAGCGCCACCACGAGCTTTGATTCTGGCAATCGAAGACAGCGATCGTTCAATCTTACGAAGGATACCTTTCGGCGCATTCGCCAAAACCAACGGATCATCCACCACAGAACCAAGAATTGCGTTCTCAACAAAATCTTTGCCGGCGTCGTTCAACCCCTGTGTTTTTTCATCAATGAACTGACGACGTTCCGTCGACGCAATCACACCATCTGCCTCGAGCTTTTCGAGGATCCCGCGCGGCCGCTCACGAAGAAGATCTCGTAACGTGGCACCATCGCCTAATTCCTGCAATTGGTTAAGAATGTAGTCGAGGGTCTCCGGACTCAACCGCTTGCCGGCAGAAACCGCCTGTTCAAACTCACTAAGCTTCCGGGTAAAAACCTTGTTCAGGTCCGAACCAAGCGCACGAAGCCCTTGGATATCAGTCGGCGGCGCCAAAAATTCACGCACCAAAACCGGCTCTTTCATTCCCTCAATTTTGGCCGGATCTAAACCGAATCGGGATGCACGTTCAAGGAGCGATTTTCGATAATCATCACCGCCTCCCTCACGGTAAAGCCGTACTGTAGACATCGCACGGCTATTCCCACCCAACACAATTCCGTCAGGCGTGACCATAGGAGGACCGTGCTCTGGGCCAGGGGCGTCGGAAAGGGTGAATTCCGGGTCATATCGTTGGGTGTGCTGGATAACGGCAACCTGGGCGTCTTTGTCATTTTTATAGTCGCGCTCCTGTACGCCGGAAGGATACCCCTCAACCGGCTCAAAATTCACAGGATCATGCGACGGAATGAGCCCCGCACCCTCCACAACCCTATACCTGATAGGGTAGTTCCTCGCTACTGTCTTCAATTCACTAGACTTACCTGTGGGCCCCTCGACTTTAACACCGGCCTTAACCGTGGCCGGCTTCCGCCTGTTTTCCATCGCCTCCGCGATACGGTCCAACGCCAAATCGCCGGCAAGCTGCCGATTCGCTTCCTGTTGCTGCTCGATCAGGGCAATCTCATCAGGACGCGCATGGGCCTTCCGAAGCTCCAACTCCTGATTAATCCACGCCGCGGCCGTAACCTTGGTTTGGATCTCCTCGCGGGTCTGTGGAGGGGGTGCCAGTGGCGCAGGCGCGGCTGGCGGTGGGGCTTCAGTACCCGGGGTGGGTGAAAGTGCCTGTGGCTCTACAGGAATGCCTGTACGAGGCTCCGGAAGCGGTTCCATGGCAAACCGGCGCTTATCCTCAACCTTTAAATCCTCCCCGGTTCGAAGCCTTTCCTCACGTTCCGCAGCGAGCTCGTCCGTATACCTTTTCCGACGCTCCTCGAGCCATTCCGCCTCCCGGTCCTCGCGCGTCATCGGCCCCCGGCCGGGAAGGACTTCCAAAGGATCCATGGCGCCAAACGGCCGTTTTTCCGGGATCGGCATCTCTATTGCTGAAGGTCCCTGCATCGGCCGCTGAAGCCCGGTAGTTGATGTCTTGAACCGTTCCTTCTCTGCCGTAATGTCTTTCTCTAACTGCTTTTCACGCTCATCCAACTCCGCTAGCAGTTGACGCTTTTCCGCTTCGGTCTTCGCCTGCTCAGTCGCCAACCGGCGCTTGTGCGCCAATTCGCGCTGTTCCTGTTCGATCTTGCCAATCTTTCTCTGTGCCTCTGTCTTCAGGTTCTCCCGTTCCAACCTGTTTTGCAGGTTACGATCGCCAACTCGAAGCGCATCCACATCCGGCATCGGAATATCCATTGGAACCGGTCGGCCAATCCCAAACATCGGCAACCCATTGGCTATCCGATACTGCATATCCTCGATCCCTTTTGCAGTGATCGGCAGAACAGAATCCGGCTTCGTAGCCTGAGCCGCTTGCAGTTCTTTTTTCTTTTGCTCAAGCTCGTCATACGCCTTCTTACGAATCTGTTCCTGAGTAATTCCTTTCTCGTTTGTGACGTGATGAATTACCGGCATCAAAAGCATTGCTGCCGAACCACCATAGGCCGACATCGCCTCAAAATAACGCCCCTCTTTCCAAAGTTTGTTACCTTCCTGAAGAGAGTCGTAAGAAAACTTCGCGCCGATAGCTTGATTCACCGCATACAAAGCCGTACGTGCAGCTTTCTGAGCTTTAGAAAGCTCACCAAGCATTTCCAAGGGCTTGAAAATTGCCCCCATAGACTCCCAATCAAACGCTGTCGTTCCAATAGTCCGCGCGACAACGCCGGGATCTGTCAGGCTCACACCTTCCTGTGCTTCCTTTTTTGAAAGATCGAGCAGTTTGTCCTGCCCCATCCGAAGCATACTTTCGATGGTCTTTTTCTTTTCAGGATCACTCTTAACGCTAGGCTCATTTAGAGCCCCTTGCAGAAGCTTTACCGTGCTCTGCAAATCCTCAGATTCAGTTGGGAAAACTTTCTCTGAAACCCACTCCGCACCTTTATGTCCACGGCTAAGAACATGCTCGATAAAATTGAATGGATGATGCGCCGGATCAATCCCTTGGAGTGTGCTCTTCCAAACATCATGGATCCGAGGATCATCGGGCTTAACTGAAATCCCAAAACGATCGTACAGATCACGAGACATATCCTCGTTGGACACGGCGCCGCGTTCGCCCCACTTTCCAAGTGGACGAGTGTAAAAAGGAACTTCCTTGTACTCCGCTGGCTTTTGTGGATTTTTCTTCGCAGTCAGAAAATGATCAAACGAAGCAAAGTCAGTGAATCCGCCACCACCCTGCTTCTTTTGTTCTGGCTGCGCTTGTTGCTTGTCAGGAGAAACCGCTGGCTTCTGCTTTAAAAACTTGTCAAGGTCATCGAATGACCCAAATCCCGGCTGCTGTCCGTCTGCCATTGATCGCTCATTGTCCTGGAGGCGGCGTCATTTCCATCGATACCGGATCGTTCATCGGCAAAACTTTCGGGATCATGTCACCATAGCCACGACGAATCATCTCGTTCTGTACAGCTTTCAAAAAGTCTTCGTAATTCTTTTTCTGCGTCGACGTCAACTCATACCACTTCACATCCGATTCCTTGAACGGATTGAGCGCCATCGTGATACCGCCACCTGGACCCGGCCTCTTAGCAACGAACCTGTCCCAATCAGGATTGTCTTGAAGAACGGTCGCAAAGACCGGGGACATTGCCTGAGCCATCTGAGCGGGATTTTGTGGCTTGGGATATTTGTTTTTAGCATCGGCTTGTTCTTCCGGTGAAGGTTTCATTCTTTCCGCAACCCATCCAAAAACATCTCCCTTCGTCGGAACCCGCGGAACCTTCGTTGCCTTCAAATTCTTGTCCTGAGCCTGAGCCGCTTTCACTTGCTCATCTGTTAGTTGACGCTCTTCCGTCTTACCACCAATCGTGATTCGATACGTGTGTGGCTTATTTGGATCTGCATCATCTTTTGCGTACTGCTCTTTCAAAACATCACGGCCTGCTTGTGTCATCTCCTCCCACATCGAAGGATTACGAGCCGCTTTCTGAACCTGAACCTCTTTAGCGTAATACGCATCAGCCGCTTCCGCGTACGTCTTGAATTTCTTATCAGGTCCAACTTCCTTGGCATACGCCTCAAACGGAGTCTTGACGTCGACGGCCGGCAACTCACCAGCCCGCTCCAAAAGCGTTCTCTCGCGTTCGTTTAATTGCTGGCCGGCTTTGTATTTCGCCCTGGCTGCATCCGTATCCTTCTGGTTTTGCTCCATCTCTTGTCTTTGAATAGTCGCAACTTTACCCTTGTCGGCGGCTCCTGGGCCAAACATCTCATCCTCGAGCCCTTCAAGTTTTTTCTGCTCATCAGGAGTACGATCGACCTTTTTCAAAAGACTGGAATATTCATCCTTTTTTGCAGCTTCTTTCTTTTCTTCCGCGAATCTAAATTGCGCCTCTTGATCCTTTGGATCCGGACGAAGACCTTGTGTTGGATCCATCTTATCGGCCATATCAATCGCGCCGGCCGCAAACAAATGAGGCTCCTGAGCAGAGAAAGCGTTTTTTACATTCGATTTCAACTTACTTGCTACGCTCTTTTTCTTTCCTTTTTGATCCTTTTCATCTGGCATCAAATACTGTTTCTGAACTTGGTGAAGCTCATGCCAATTCGTTAAAACATCCTGCCGCGCTTTTTCCTTTTGGTCCGGAGTCGAATCCGGATTGTTTAAAACGTTCTGGTAAATCGTCATCGAATTCTTGTAATCAGTTTCGTAATTCCCAACATTCTTCAGAGCAGTATCCAACTTCTTCTGCTCCTGCATGTGCTTTCCGGCCATCCAACCAGACAAAAAGTTAGAGACCACATTCAATGACTGTCCACCTTTTCCAGTCCACCCGGCCTCTGGCGGATAACCTTTGAACCCACCCGGATCCGCCTGGGCAGGCTTCGCTTCAACCGGTTGCGCCTGTGGCGTCGGTAGAGGATCGATCGGTACTGGAGTAAATCCACCCATGTTCTAACTCATTGCTCCACCACTTGCGGCTAGGCCGGCTGCTCCACCAAGACTTCCAAGGAATCCCATTGTGGTTGCCTTACCTTGCGCCTGTTCCTGCCCAACAGCAGCTTCAGTCTGACTTGCTCCCTGAGCACTAGCAACTGCGTTCGCAATTTGATTAACAGAAATCCCAGCGCCGCCCTGAAACAATGATGCCAAAGCAGGGAACGAAGATGTGTATGCTTGAAGCTGTGCGTTACCAACTTGACCAGCTTTGGAAATATCTGCTTCCTGAAGAGCTAACTCCTGAGCCCCACCACGCGGCGTAGAAGACAAAATCGATTGTTTTGCTTGTTCCGTTTGAGATTGGATCCCACTAACACCCGGCCCGATTGCTGCCTGAATTTTATTTGGATCACCACTGGCTAGAGCAGCGTAGTACGCCTCAGCAGTACTTAACCCCGGCTCAACGATCCCAAGAGTCTTTTCAGACTGTTGTTGTTGCTCATTAGCAAGAGCAAGCTGTCCCTGAGCGATAGAATTCTGAGTGTTTTGTGTGTTACCAGTTCCGCCCATTACACCGCTCCGAAAAAATTCTCGGGCGTCAGGTACAGCAGGTGCATATCTTCAAGTTTTCCATCCTTCGAGAAAAATCTAGGAACCTTCCCAATTGAGACGAACCCAAGATTCCTAGCAAAGCGCCATGCCAACCTATTCCGCCAAAGCGTCGTACCAAAAACCACTTTCAACTTCACTTCGTTAAACCAATACCTCAAACACAGCTTCGATAAATCAACGATCTCTTTGCTTCCCCACCACTCCTTAAAAAAACAAAACCCAACGGTGGCTTTCCGCGCTACTTCCTCACCCTCGACCTCGTAAAGAAAACCAAACCCCGCTACTTTCAATGGAGCGATATCGCTCTTTACAAAGCCAACCAGGACCGGCCGATCTTTAAGATAAGCAACGAACCTTGCAGCAGTAACCAGCGGCATCCCTGGAAAGAGAACATCTAACAAGTGCTCCTTTTTGCATTGAGCGTACAACGAAAAAAGAAACTCTTCCGGGAAAAGACTTGACTTGTTTCCTTCAACATACGGGGTTAAATGCACACGTTCAGTGCAGTAAGGCCATACGTCGACGTTCGGTTTTACTGATGTCGCCATGCTCTTGTACTACTCCTCCAGAACACATTCTTTCAAGGATTGTAATAAGGAAGCTTAATTTGCTTCCCCCCAAGATTGAAAATCAGAAACCCTACCGGATTTGCCGGCAACGCCGCGGCGCCGGCCGTGGCTGCCGCAGCCGTCCCAGATCCCAACCCAAGAGAGTCCGATGGGACAGTAGGAGCCTCATCACTAACTGTCAATTTTGCTACTGTGGCCGCGCTGACGTTTTTTAGATCGTTGCCTTGCATGTCCATAGGAACACTGATCGGAATAGGGCCGTGAGCCCCGGCAAGGATATTTGCCATCGTCGCTGATTCACGAAGGTACTCGTTAAGCCGCTGAAGATCCGGATCATCCAAATCTTCCTTCGTAATATTCCTCGGAACAACTCCAGGCATCTGAGCCATCAAACACTCCCCTGTGCAGTGATCATTGCCCCTAGATTTTCTTTCGCATACCCCTTGTTCAAAGTGATCGGTTTGAACTCAACAAAAGATTCTCCATACAACTGGAAAGGGGTTGCACTTGTTGCAATAAACCTCCATATTTTTGCCTTCAATGCTGGAAAACGAATCCTTACAGCCGTTCTAACACTCGCTTGTGGCAAGTTAAACGTGTAAGCCGGCGTCAACAAATTCCCCTCGACATAGACTGAAAAATTGATTCCCCCAGGATCCGCCGCGACGTACTCAAACTGTCCTTGTTTGATAATTTTGTATTCGTCGGTTCCAAGCTTTGCCCAATAAGTATCGAAACTTTCACGAATCTCAGCTTCCACGGCCGCTTTAATGTACCAATTGTAGAAATGCCCCGGCCCCTCGAGCCCCATCGAACCGGTAATTTGAAGAACTACGTTCTGTGAAACCCTTCCAACTCCTGCATTGATCGGAATCGCAAGTCTTTGACGCCCGGTAGTTTGAAAACTTCCCAATGGCAATGGTGAAGTACCGTTATCGAAAAGAAGTGTAACTTCCAAAGGTGAAGGCCAATCAACATCCAAAGCCAATTCGTTGTATGACTTGCTGTTCAAAGACAGACCTTGATCTTGGCAAGCAGTCTGTAAATTGATATTCACAGGAATTGGACCGACCGTGCCTGGAGAAACAATATCAATATCGACGTCACCACGACGATCCCGATAAATCATCCCATCATCGTTTTCTGCGATAACCAATTCCTCGGTGTCTTCCTCGAAGAACATCGCAGTTGCACCTACGTCATCGTTTCTCCATGTCCCGTTCTTAAAATCGTAAGACACACGCCTCTGAGTCCCTGTTTTATCGGTGTACGCAACGTAGAACTCATTCTTCGTAAAAGCCATAACCGTATTTGCAGCTTGTGTTGGATCCTGTTCAGGAACAGGTCCAAGATTCGGCTCTTTGTCGGCAAACAACCATTCGATCACCTGGGTTGCGTACTGAGAAGAATCACCAGTGAAAATATAAATTCCATCCTGCGACAAATAAGGAATCAACCCTTCAGAAATACAGAAAGCAAAAAGAGCGTATAGGCCGTGCCGAGACGAGGTGGGGTACGGCGCCGGAACCGCTCCTGGGTAAGGAATGATCACCCGGTAGATGCGTGCCTCTGTGAAAACAAATATCTGACCGCGAAAAAACACAATAGACGTGATCGGATCTGCCGGCGTCCCAATCTCAATCCAGTTCTCAGGAGGAAATGCTTCAGGGTTTGTCACCTTTGAGTAATACAACCGATTCGGATTGTTTGGATCACCAGCAAGCCACGCTTGATCAAAAGCAATCGTCGCCAAATTAACAGGTTGCCCTTGTCGCGAATCAGCCGAAACCGAAGACCCATTCGAATGGGTTGTCTGAAAATAAGCCGTAAACGTGGAAGCTGTCGTTGAAATTACAGTGACGTTCTCTTCCTGTGGAAGCCCTTGGTCTATGGTCAAAATCTGGTTCTGATAAATATTCGCCATGCTTCCAGGCATGACCGTTTGAATGGATCCAGCGGTAACTGCCGTCCCTAAATTAGTAGCCACCGGAACCGGTAAATCTACCGTCAATGGAGGATCGTTGTCGATCTCAAGAACGTTATTTGAATCAATCTGAGCATCAGAAAAAGAATCTGTGTAAGAAGTTGTGTTCGCAGGAACTTGAGCAACCTGTGTCCAACCAGTGTTAAGCGTTCCACCTCGACGGTAGATATTGATATTTGTAACTTGAGGATCAAGAGAAGGAGTCAGGGAAATAATGATCGGCTGATTGTTCGGGCTCAAGAAAGCAGACTGCACTTGGATAACAGAAGGATTGCTCTCTGTTCCAGTGTTGCTATCAAAATAGGTGTACCGATAATCGTAAGGAGATCCCGGCCCGACAAACGGTCCTCCAGCAGCATTCAGATTGATTCCAGCAACCTGTAGGACAACCGTCCCTCCAGAATTGGTAACTAGCGTCAATTTATATCCATTAACGTTTGCCCAGGTCATCCCGGCTGTTCCAGCGCCACCACTCTTACTAAACTGTCCTCTTTGTAGAGAAAACTGAGTCCAGGTGTTATTGGAAACTCCAACTAGATCAACCGTTGCAGAATACGTGTCTGTGAAGTTTCCGTTGCTCACGTTGAACGCGATTGAAAGACTGGTCACATTCGCTACTACAGAAAGATTGTAAAAAAACGAAATCAGATCACTATCTGAGGTTTCCGGAGGAGCAGGAGAATTGAAAGGGAATTCATTGAAAACACTCAAATCAAGATTCAAACCTTGACCAACGATAGAGGCAGTACTGTTTGCAGCGGCCGTCCCACTGAACGGCACATCAATGATCGTGAAAGCTCCAGTCACCGCAGTATTGAAATAGGCTGTGAACGTACTTCCTGTTGTCGATAAAACTAGAACAAAATTAAACTGAGATCCAATATTTTGATTGATGATCAAAATCATCCCAGGAACAATGTTCGCCATCGAAGCAGGAGTGACAGTATTCAACTGACCAGCAGTGATCGGACTGATAGATGTTGTGTTTACCCGATAAAATCCTTGATAACAAGAGAACGTTCCACCGGTACTCGAAGCATTTGGTAACGACGAAATCAATCCCGTATAACAGGTAAAAACAGTTGGAGATGACACAGAAACCAAAGGAAAAGTTCCATCAAAACTAGGATCAACCACACCGGCAAAAGCAATGTCCCCTTTTGCTGTCAACGGAATACCGTGTGGGACCGCTGTGGTCACAACTACGAAATTTGAAGCTCTAACAAGAGAGGTTATTGCCCCTGTAAGTGGAGGAGTAAAGTTTGTGTAAGTCTTTGGGAAATCAATCGGTAGAATTTGCTCTCCCAAAAGACCGACACGAGAAGCACTAATAGACCCAAAAAGATCAACCGAATCGAAAAGCGTCCCTGAAATCTTTGTCGTTGGAGGAATCAATGGAGGATAAATTCCCCACTGTTCGAGAGGATCAAAACTCCCGTTATCCTTCAACATAATTTCTGAATCAGCAAAGAAAATGTACGGGAACGAAGAAAACGTTGGACGATAAGTAGCAGAAGAAAATCGATTGCCACTCGTCACACCCGGCAACGAATAAAAAACAGTGATCTGAACTGAATCAATACTGTAGGTACAAGTCTGTCCAGGAGCAAACGGAGGAAGATCGATCAACCCATTCAAAAGAACGCCAAACGAAGGATCTATTATTTGAGCGGGCGTCAATCCTGTATTCCATTTGTCTTGTTGCCCACCAAGAATTACGTTCCCACTAGACAAAGGAAAAGCAGAAACTTTTTCAATCCCAATTGCCGCTGAACCAAAAAACAAAAACGCTGTAACCGCACAATCAACATTTGCATTTGATTGGAATCCATTGATAGTAACCTGAATTCCGGAAATGATCATTCCTGCCGGAATTGGTGGCAGAGAAAAACCAGTCAGTAGCAAACCGTTTGTAGTTACTTTTGCCGGGAAAGGTAAAGATACGATCGTACTCGTTGCAAACAAAGAATCTGGTGGACCTTCAGCATTTGCAGGATTCGCCCAAGGATTTAAACCACCTTCATCAGTAGCCAATCCAGCATAACCTTGACTTGAACCAGCGATCGGAGCAGGACCACTGACTAACGTGTACGCTCCATTCGCATCTCCGGCAATTCTGTAAATATTTTCACCGGCCCCGGCGTACCTAAACGTATTGCCAGAAACTCCCTTCAGGCGAGACAAAGTGTGGATATTCAGATCCGCGAGAGGCAAAGCTTCAGTACCACTCATCGTGATCGGGATTCGTCCCAATCGAGACGACAAAGTACCTTCTTGGCGCACCTCGAGACCAAGTAGATTCCAATACATATTCGGAGGAGTCTTGTCGATAGCGAAACGAGCAGAAAGCCCCTTCGAAGTAAAGGCATACGTGTACTCTTTATACTGGTGTTCAGCCATTATTCGATCCTGCCGGCACAGCCATAGGACTAAAGCTCTGCTGCGCGGCTCCAGTATCTAAGCCGATGCCTTCCATGAACCGTTGAACCAAAACCACTCCAAACTCAAAACGCTTCTTACAGTACTCCGATCTCATCGGATCCCTAGTCTCGCCGTCTTTCGACCAACACTTCGCCAAAATTCCATACTTGATGTAGTGGGACATCACATCTGGAATCAATAAAAGCGAATACAGTTTTAAGTTTCCGACATCCCCTGTAGGACCGCGTTTCGAATACCAAAGCTCGAGGCTTCCACCAACATTCGGAGAAGGATCCAACCCAATTTTCGCTGTATCAATCTGATCTCTGAACCATCTTTTAGGAAGATTAGAGTTCGCAGGCCAATCAGAATTATCCAAATCAAGATCTGATTGAGTTGTATCGTACAAATCAGTCGTTAGTTGCCCAGGGATAACAGCGGCAACACGCTCAACACGAATCACTTGACTTGGCTGAGGATAAAATCGATTGTTAACAACGAGAGCAATATTTCCTGGCGGAGTAGGTGTAACATCAGATCCAGTCACTTCAAAAATACATCTCGTCTTCAAAAGAAAATCGTTTTGAACGTCCGCAAGATAACCAATAATCTCGTTTTGTGTAAACAACGGATTAACAGTCTGTCCACTTGGGAACGTCGCTCCAATCACAGAATCAGTACCGAGGTGAGGGTTTAGGAAAACGGCCGTAAACGTAGTGGATGTTACACCAGTCACCGTAACCTGCTCTTGAGTGACTTGACCAAGAGCAATTATCAGTTGGGCTCCGGTATAGATCCCGGCCATCGAACCGGGAGTTACCGCAACTGACCCAGGAACAGCGAAACCAGTACCTAAAGTCGTGTTCACTATGGGCTCGACCAAAGTAAACGAAACATCTTCAAGGATCTGTTCAATAGTTATCGTTGAAAGACCACTGTAGGCCATTATCTCTGCTCGACAGGAGTAGTCGACGCCGGAACACCAAGCGTCCTACTAAACCGCAAACTACCCTTTCTTGTGGCAAACTTGCTCAATTCCTGCATCCGCGAAATGAACCGATCGTAGACCTTGATCGAATCCATGAATTCCTTAGTTCCCTCTTTCAAACCAGAAATGTGCGTGGCGTAATCCACTAAAGCATCCCGGTACTCTTCCTGATAGTCGACTGGTTCCGCTCCGGTATACGGCCGCGGACTCGTAACAGGCTCCGCTACCCCACTTACAATGACATTCACAGGAGCAGTCAACTGTGGATGAATTCCAAACAACGTCAACCCAATCGGGAACCAAAAATCAGGAACGTTTCCAACATCGTTCTCCCACCCGGGAAGCATTCTGTCCATATCCCAAACAGTCGTTTTCTTCACCGTGCCAGAAGACTCCAACCGCATCATTCCAAACAGAGGAACATTTTCATTAAGCTGAATCACGTTTAACCCAGGAGGCAATACAAGCGATCCTCCAGCAAGACCTTGATTTGTCGAATAGCGAATTTCTGGTTCACCCGTAAGAAGAGCAGCCTCGTTCATTGCTTCAACGAGAAAAACACGAATCTCGTTTTGAACACTCCAAAACTGAGAATTCGTTCTGCTCTCCTCCAGACGATCCAGAACAAGAACTTCCAAATTGGAAATATTTGACATAACCCTAATTACTTGATCGTGCCGCGCCTCCACCGATAAATCCACTCACTAATCCATACAGCCAAGGTCCCCAGTTGAATTTCATACAGTCTCCTTCCATATGGACGGGACAAGGTTTAACGCCACGCCCGAGGAATCCGTCACCGTGAATCCGAAGGTACTAGAGCCAGCACCAGAAGGCGTACCACTTACAAGGCCGCTTGACGATAGTGATAGTCCCGCTGGCAGTGATCCGGACGAGAGCTTCCATGTGTACGGCGGCACACCCCCCGACAATCCCGTTAGTGTTAACAGGGAGGCACTGTATGAGATCCCCACTTTTCCGTTTGGGAGTGTGACCGGCGTGTTGAGCGTCAAGGGAGACGGCGTACAGGTCACGGTGATGGTCAAGGACCCTAAAGTGCTCGTCATGGCCGCTGTTAGCGTCCCTGTTAGAGCCAGCGTGGTTGTGCTGTAGGTTAGCGGGAGCGCCGTCGAGCCGGCAAGCGCCGTGCATCCCGCGTTGAATCCACTGGTCGAACTGGCCAGGGAGATGGATGCCGAGGTGTTCTGGTAGAAGTGTTGAGGGGTAGGGGTGATTGTTCCGAGGGATGCGGGTGCCACGATTGTAATCGTGGTGGTCTGTGTCTGGGCGCGCGCTCCCGTGATTGCGAGAAGCGCTAGGACTGCTATGGCTAGTATTCGTCTCATTTTATTCTCCTCATTCCTATCTTGGCGTCATGTCCCATTTCGGACTGGCGTCTGAAAAGTTCTGCCCGGCGGTATATTGTGCGTTCGGAGAAAGCCAGTACTTTGAAATGCACCCGATGGAGTTGCGCACCTTGTTATAGGCAGCCACTCCGCTGAATCCTTCGTTACTGACCAAACCATAGCCCCAACTAAGTGCTGCCATACCTTCCCAGCCGTAGCCTTCGTCTATGTTTGTACTTGAACAGGCGGGCCAAGAAGAAGGAATTGTAGCAAATAGCGATTTGTATTGTGTCCACGAGGAAATAAACGTACTGCTGGCGTTACGGGTAGGAAATACATAGTCGCCGAGCGCCCACATCGCCGGACCATTCGGGTCCATGACGTGATTGATGTAATAGTTCTCGGCGTTGGTACAGAGCACACCAGAACCGGGCAGGAAGCCAAGGGCCTTCATCCAGCACAGGACCGTCGTACTATACGCATTCTGGAAGTGAGCGTTGATGCCCGTGGCTACGTTTGCCCCAGTCTGATTAAGGTCAGAGGAATCTGTTAAAGAATAGCCTCCTGAACCAAAATACTGCTCAATGAAATTTCCAAGAGAACCAGGCGCGCAGCCCGGATTGCCTGCCGATGGACTGACACCGAAGTTGTATGCCGTCGTGTATCCGGTCACGTCGAGAGTGACACCTTGGCAGCCTTCCCAGCGAGCGATGTTCGCATTCACCTTGTCGGTTAGGTAAGCCTTCTCCGGTGAGCCGTCTACGGCAATCGTGGCGCCGAGCATAACTTCGCGGCCCTGCCAATCAGCGAGACGGTCCGGATTGTCGGCGATATCCCAATAACCTGCCGGTCCCATGCGCGAGGAGCCTGCGGTTGCATTAATGCAAGCGCGCGTACTGCCGGGGCCGCCCATCGAGCCTTGTGCATAACCTGCCTGCATCACCTGCTCTTCGTAGTAGCCGTATTCCCCGGTGAGCAAATAAGCCGTGTAGGCCAAGTTCGGCCAGTGGCTCGGGTCGAGCTGCGGACCGTTCGACGGGTCATTCCACGCCCCGAAGTCTTGACCGCTTCCACCGTAATTGATCCAGTCCGCGGCGAAGTTCGTGTTGCAGGCGTTCTTGTCGGTGACATCGGTCAACTCGACCTGTGTGCGCGCATTAATCGAGACGATTCTGCCCTGCGTCTGCACATTACCGGGGACACCTGAATTGTCGAAGGTCTGGCCGTGACCCGCATTCGAGTCGGCTTCGCGATAGAAATACGGGATGCCATTTCCGAGGTCGGCATTGTGCAGCGTCACGGAGCGCAAATCGCCCGAAGAACCGTTCCCGCACAATGTAGCGGTCGAGTTCCCGGCATCGCACATCGTCATCCAGTAAAGAATGTCCCACGTGGTAAGTGGGCCGTGAGCAGGACCGCCGCCTGTGGCATTGAAGTTAACGGGATAGAAGCCGATCCCTGCCGTCGTTGCCGCAAGTGTCTGATTCGCTCCAGCAAGGCCGGTCACTTGCGCGGTGATGAGCGACGGAGCCACAGGCAACGCGCCATCCCAGTTCGGGATGAATCCCGCGCGCGCAAAGTAGCCCATCTTATAATTTGTGTGAACAAGAGGCCCGCACACATCGCGATTGCCTTTGCCGGTGCCATTCGCGCACCACACCTGATGCCAGCGAGTACGCGGCGTCTGCGTGAATGATGCGAACGAAGCAACCTGCAACGGACTGCTATTACCGACCGTTAGTTTCACGCTATACGTCTGATCGCGCGCCGAACTGGTCGTCGTGGTCGAGGCCCAATCATTTTCCAGCGTGAAGCCAACTAGCGCCTGCGAGGTCGATGGGTAGAACCAAGCCTCGAACGATGGGTGAAGCGGGGGTGATCCCGTATCATTATTCGGATTCATGTCGTACGCGCGTCCGATGCGGTCTTCGAGAATGACCGCAGTGACGATCGACCCCTGTAACCAATACGTACAGAGGTGGCCACTAGTGGCGATAGCGCCGTCGATGTCGCCTCCAGAAGGTGCCGTGCAGCCCGAGCCCGATTGTGCCGCCGTCAATATCGTGCGAGCACTCGCTAATGGTGTCTGTGCACCGTTCGTCAACTGGATCTGTGCATCGAAATTGTAGTTCGCGAGCATGTTCGCGACCGTCTCGGGGCTCGTGTTATTCCCTGATGATTGGTTCACGAAATGTACGTTGACTTGCGCACTCACCGGGATGGACGCGACGACAAAGCTCGCGATGCCGTATTTCCAACTACCATCCGGCCAGCGGTTTTTCACATCCGCCTGTGTCGTCACCAAGGAGCCCGCAATCTGCGCTTGTGGGAAGTTCGCGATGTCGCCGTCAGCCGCGACTACCGGGACGGAATACACCTGACTCGTGATTGCCACGGACGATGAGGGATTCGTGAGCGTGACCATCGGCATTGGCTTAAACGCCCAAGCGGGTAGGCTGTAAGCGTCATCCACAACATACAGATCGTTCACGGAGTCGTAGTGGAAGCGGCCAAGAACGCCGCCAGCGGCGGGATTTGGGTCGCTACCGAAGAGGGCCGGGTAATCGACGCCCGCAGTCGAGCCGGATGAGACGGTCGTGCAGGTGATGATATTCGACGTCCGGTTCAGCGTCACATAGTAGATGGCGTTGTCCTGCCCGGTGTAGGCGATGATTACGCCGCGAGTGGAGTCCCAATCTCCACTTACTCCTCCAGTGTTGTTGACGTTGTTGCAGGAGGCGTCGATGCTAGGCACGTGCGTGGCGAAACTGTCCGCGCCGGTGAGGTCGTACCAGTGGGGACCTGCTCCGCCGTTGGCGTTACCCATGATGATAGCGATATCTTGCTTCTCGTCGATAAAAATATGTTGAAGGTCATTCGAGCTTGGACCGAGCGCGCCGATGCGGTCAGTGTAGGCGTTCGCTACAGGATCATAGACGCTGAGGCTGGCCGAGTTCGTGTGGTCGGCAGGTTGCCAAATATAAATCTTTCCGTCCACATGATTGTACTGCGCGTATGCTTCCACGATGGTGCTGGACGTCGGGAGGTTGGCGGGCGTGAGCTGGACCCATGATGCTGAGCATCCCGTCGATGTCTCGGCATTGCACGATGCACCGATACTGGTGACGTCGAGCGCCCAGAGTTTATAGGTTCCACAAAAGTCGCCCGCCGTGTCGCCCGCGCCAACCTGCCACCGGAAGACCTTGTTCACGTTCGGCGCGTAGACGAAGAACTGGTAACTATGCCCTTGGTTGGGCGCGGTCGGATTCGACAAGGGGTCGATGTTCGTACAGGACGACGCTGGCTGACTCGGATTCGTCAGGCGCAACTTGCGACCAGGTGGCTGCCCGGTGCCATTGTTGAAAGCGGCGGATAACTCGTAGAGTTCATTCCCGGCATAGTCGCTGTGCCCGCCACCCGCTTCCAGCATGATCCCACCATCGACGGTCGGGACATAAGCCCATGCGGTCCACGCCTTCACGACACCTTGGCAGTTGTTTGAGAAGTTGTAGCCAAATCCGCCGAAGCCGTTCGCGGGGCAGTGGTTCACGCTTCCCTGAAGCGCGGTGGACGCCGCCTCTTTCGTCCACTGTCCGGATGGGAACAAGGGCGAAGGCGCGCTCTGGGCGATGCTGATGCCAGCCGAGCCAACGACGACGCTCTGCGCGATAGTAGGAGGCGCGAATAGGAGTACGAGTAGAAGGTATCTCTTAATGTACAATGGCGTTGCCTCCCAGTTTTATCGCTCCGCTTTGCAGGGTCCCTCCGGTGGTCGGGTACATGAATGTCGCCGCGAATCCGGCAATCTCGCCTGAAGTTGAGGTAGTGATGGAAGCGGTATAGCTACCCGTCGAGGTTACGACACGAACCTCATCCGCAAGCGTAGACACCTGCGCGAGAATAGTGAAGTTCGCGCCCGCAGTGAAGGTCAATGCGTTCGCGACGCCAAACACAGCGAAAATAATCTCATTCGCGCTGGTCGTGGACATGCTCGACGTGGTAAGCGAGGTAACGGCGAGCGTGTCGGTACAGTTTGAAGTCTGGTCAAGGACCCCTGATAAGGCTAGACCGGAAATCTCCGCGACGATAATTACTTTGTGGCTGGACGTGCCGCCGTTCGCCATTGTCACGGTATCCGTGCCGCTCGCGCCAATCTTGGCGAATGACGCGCCGATAGTGTCGCCATCGGTCGCGAGATTGCAAGGAGCACTACCACCCGGAGTGAGTTGTGTGAATGAATCACTCCCGCCATCCGTAAAGGTGATATTGACTCCAGTGTTTAGTCCGTCGTATCCGGCGACGATGAAATAATCTCCAGCGACCTTTGGGAACGTGAGTGCTTGTGCGTTTGTCGTGGCGGTCGTGGAGCTGCTTGCGACCTGTGTGTAGTTTATCTTCGCCGTCGAGAACTCCACTGAGGAGACGCTGTACGCCGAACTCGTCGTCCAGGTGAGCGAGTTGGTTGTGGACGCTGGCGACGCCGAGGAATTGTCGAACATGGCGCCGGTAGAGACGCCGTGAAAGAGCGCGTTCTGGCGCATATTGCCAGCGGTGGCAACCGGAGTATTCCCATCGGGGAGCATGAACATCGAGACGACGGTGTTGTTGCTGGCTTGCGTTGTGGTGGAAGTAGTGCCTGATGTGCTACCAGCGGCCGAGCCCGCGACTCCGGACTGTCCGATACCCGAGTAGCCGGAACCCTCCCAAACGATCCCCTCGATCGCTGGTCCTGCAGTGAACGTCACCGTAAACGACGTGATTCCTGATGTGACGTTGCAAAGCGCGTAGATATAAGAGAACGATGATGACGCCACGGCTGGCTGTGACCGCTGCGGATAAACGACGTTGTTGTTGTCCTTGACCGAACTGATGGTCGCCGCCGCGCTCGTCGCTACGCCAATGGCAACGCAATTTCCAGCGGTCGGGCTGTAGGTGATCGTGATGCTAGTCGCCGTTCCGGTATTGTCGATGACCGGCGAAGACGAGCCTACGTAGGTTGCCCGCGCGGACGCGGCACAGAGAAGAAGGGTGAGAAGTGGGAGTATCTTTCTCATTGTCCCGCTCTCGTGACTACCGCTTGGAGCTGATATGTTCCCGTTCCCGTCCCACAGGCCGTATACCCCGTCGCGTACTGGATGACTGAACCATTCGTCGAGATGTTGAAGTCTCCACTGCCCCACGCCGCCGCGAGCGAAGTCTGAAAGTGAAAAGTCTGTGATACGGCGTTGATCGCGGAAGCGTCGTCCATACCGAGCGAAACGGCGGAATGCGTCGTACCGTTGCTGTCCGTCCAGGTGAGAAGGAAGGTGACGCCGCCCGTTCCAGGAACCGAACACGCCGTGCCTGTCTCGATGAAGGTCCAGCTTATGTGATACTGCCCCGCGACATTGCAGGCTCCCGCGCTCGCGGCGCATAGGGTCGCAGTAGAGATAGCTCCGGTGTTCCCGGTGGAATTAATCGGCGCGGGTTGTGCGCGAATCAGCATCCCCGCCGCGGACGCGCCGTTGGTCTTCGCAAAGAACTCATGCGCCGAGGAGTCGGCGTATACGCCTGCGGTTGCCGAGACGTTCGTGAAGGCCGCGCTTTCCGCCATGCATAGGAAAGTCCCTGACCCGGTGCAGGCCGGAGCGGTCCCGGTACTGATGGAGGTCGTCGCGTTGAAATTCGCGGCGTTAACCGTGAATGTCCCTGCGCTGGTGCCTGAGTGGCCTAGCGTGGCGACGATGGCTGCGTCATTGCCATTTCCCGGCAGCTCGCCAATAGTGAGACAGTCCTCTACGTCCGCGCTTCCATGCCATGCGCGACCGCAGATCGCCGGAATAGGGGAACCTTGACTCGTACTAGAGGTCGCCGCCGTGGTGTTCTTCCATGCGAACATCTGCGCTTCGGCAGTGGTGGTGCTGAAGATGGAGGTGTTCGCGCCCATCGTGAGGGACAGGTTCCCGGTGGGATTGACGTTGGAATTCCACGGGATAGCAGGCAGGTCGCCCGTAGCGATGGCGCGCGGATTGTAAATGCCAGCGGTTGCCGTGGCGAAGAGCGCCTGTGTCATCGTCGTGGTTGTACTTGTGGTCGCGGCGGCGATGCTATCCGCTGCGTTCGTACGGATATGTGTGAGCTTCGCCGTGGAGTCGTAATCCACGACGCCATCGGAAGCGGCGGTTGCTCCGGCCTGCACGGGAACCTTGAACGCGCTCGCGCCGGTCGCGCCGGAGAGGTCGAGAATGCCCGCTGAGGCTGCGGTGATGGTGTTGGATGCGAAGGTGAACGGCACGACGCAGCCGAACGCGCCAGAATTGTTATATTGCAGAGCGTTCGCGGTGCCTGTGCAGGGCGTTCCGCCTCCGCCGCCACCAGTAGCGGTCTGGGGGTTCTCAAGCTGCCACTCCGTACCGTCGTAAATCACCGTGGCAATGGCGTTCGTGGTCAGGTCATTCGCGACAAGTGCGGTACTGCTACCGAATTTTGTGATGGTCTTTGCGGTCAGGCCATTCACCGCTAGTGTTGGCGCGGAACCCGTGTTGGCTGCAACCGGGAGGAAGTTAACCTGCGTGCCGATGGTCAGAGCGGTCACGGCAGGCGTGAGCGCAACTACCTGAGCTTGGGCCGTGCCGGTCGCTGCGGCGTACCAGTTCGGCGTAATGTCGCTCGTGCCGATGAGCGAAGGAGCCGGTGCCGCACTGCTACTGGTGTTATTCCCGAGGAACTGGTGCGCGGAAAAGTTGGCGAACATCGCGCCGGACGCATTGACGCAAGTGAAACCAGTAGTCGTAGACCAGCTCTCGATGTTCGCGCAGGTGGAGCCGAAGGACGCGAATGTCGGGACCTTGAGCGTCCACCAGTTGCCCGGAACGCTAGAACTATCGGAGTAGACGAACGCGGCGAAGGTCGGGAGCAGCGTAGCCGAGCCACCCGTTGCGCTTCCGTCAATCTTGTCGGCGGCGTTCGCGGTCAGCGTTTCGTTCCCGCTATTTAGATTCTGGGTTACGAATTGGAAATTGGATGCCGTCGCTCCAGTAATTTGCGGGAGCGTCAGCGTGGCCGTGCTGGTCCCGCTCTCCTTGATGTAGTTGAGCCGATCACTGTAGAGAAGTGAATAATTCCCCGCCTGAGCGTTGACAGGAACGCCTTGCAATCCGCAGGTGGGATCCACCGCCGCGCCAGCGGTGACATTAAAGAACACCACACACGCGCCGTTCGTGGACGGCGAGGTGACGAGGTTCATATTGCCGGAGCCTTCCGCCACGAGCAGGGAATGCGCGGTCGGGCTGGATAGGCCCGTGCCGCCGCCAATGGGAGCAATGCGTCCGGTCAGTTCGAATATCTCCTGTCCGCCAGTGGGATTCGACGGCGTGATGGTCCCGCCGATGGCGTTCGTTGTGCTGGTGAGGAAATTGAGGGAAGTCTGCGTGATGTTATTCGTGCCGTTCGTCTGGAGGGTGATGGAGGAGCCGCCGCCGGTGGATGTCTGGGGATTCTGTAACTGCCACTCCGTACCGTCGTAGATGGCGAAGGCGATGGCGTTAGTTGTGAGGTCTCCAGCAGTCAGGGGCGTGCTATTCCCGAACTTTGTAATCGACTTGGCGGCGAGCCCGTTGACTGCGAGCGTCGGCGCGGCGCCGGTATTGGCGTTCAAGGGGAGCCAATAGGCTTGCAGACCAGCGACGAGTGAGGTAGCGGCAGGACTAAGAGTTACGGTCTGAGCCTGGGCCGTGCCGCCGCCAGCCGCATAGAGGTTCGGCGAGATGTCGTTCGTGCCGATGGCGACGGAAGATGGAACACCAGCGGTGCTGATGGCGTTAATCCACTGGTGCGCGACCGCTGTGTAGGATTCAATCCCACCGAGCGTGGATGCGGTCGGTGTCGGGAGTTGCGCGGCGGAGGCGACGCCAGCGAGATTTGTGAAGGATGGCTGCGCGCAGGCAGCTTGAGTGGTCGCGGTCGCGGGAGTGTTGACGAACTGATTCGCGGCACAGGCGGAACTGGACAAGCCGAAGGACACGGTTGCACCGTTCTGGCCGAACACCCATTTCTGGTTCGAGGAATCGTACCCTTCTTGGCCGCTCGTCGTGGGCGCGTATAAGGCGCTGGTCGGGAGGGTGAAGCTAACTGCCGCGCTCATGTTCTGCGCGCCAGTGGACCAAGTGTTTGCTTGATTATTATAGACAATGGTCGCGGGAAGCTGGCCGGAGGTCGCGGAACCGAAGAGATTGCTGAATGCTGGCTGCGTGCAGGCTGCCGTCGCGGTTCCAGTCGCAGGAGTTGAAACCCATTGGTTCGCGGAGCAGGCTGCGGAGGAGAGGCCGAAGCTCACCGTTGAGCCGTTCTGGCCGAAGACCCACTTATTCGCCGTGGAATCGTATCCCGGACGACCGTTAGCGGTGGGAGCAAGCCCCGCGCCAACTGGCATCACTGTCGTCGCGCCACTGTAGTCCCATACGTTCCCGGTCGCGATAAAATTCCCTGAAGTGTTGTTCGTCGCCGGGGTGAGAGCCGAGAATGCAGTCGCAGCGGTGGCGGAGGAAGTGATGGTGCAATTCGTCGAGACTCCCGCGCTGTCTGTGCAGGTGATTGTGATGTTCGTCCCAGGGATAAAATTAATAGCGGGCTCTTGCGTCTGCGAAGTTCCGTTGTTCTTTACCGTCTGGTAGAAGGACGCGGAAGCTGGGCAGCCGGAAGTGGTCGCGCCGCCGAGGGCGTCCGTGCAGAGGGAGGCTCCGGTGCCGGAGACGGTCCCGGCGGAGAGCACTTTCGTGTCGGTGCCTTGGACGCCGGTGCCGGAAATGGTGCCGTTAAGCACGGGGGAGGTGAGAATCTTGAGGGTGAGCGTATCTGGGGAGTTCCGGTAGACGAACGTATCGTTGACGTCTTGCAAAGCTTGCGCACGATTCGCAGTGAACGTGCCAGAAATCACATCCTTAAACCCACCACCAAGAATATTTAACGCGAAAGTTCCGATACCACCAGATCCAAGCGTTGAAGATCCTGCTCGATTGCTCGTTGGAATACTTTGGCCACATCCAAAAGCAAAAGTGTCAACATAATTGGCTCCGAATGGAAGGAAAGCAGTACCACTACATCCCACTGGTATATTTGCAAGAGCACATCCACCAGTTAACACACTGCAACGATACGGTTTCCATCCAACTGCCCCAACCGGAGCGGCCGGAGGAGTTACAGTAATAGTTTGGGTTCCCGGAGTTGGAGTGACTTGATTCGAAGCCGGCCCTACAGAACTTTCGTTTCCGTTAACGTCTTCTACTGTTACATAGTAAAAAATATTTCCGGCGTTTGTTGGTACACTTCCACCAGAACTAAGCGCAATTGTCGAAGCCACATTGTTCTGAATCGGGTATATAAACTCACCAGCACCATTCACAGCTACAGCGTTGTTAGAAAAATATGCTCCAACAATAGAACCAGAGTTTTGGCCGGAAGCTGTTCCCGTAACACTCGCTACAGGATATCCAGTCATATTTCCATAGCCTATTCCGGCACCAAAAGTAATTCCGTTAAACACCACATTGATATCCGCGCAAGGATCGAGATTTTCAAAAATATTCATCTGCGTCGTATCCATCTCGACTTGCGTAAGAAGAACGTTTCCACCAACACAACCACCGCCTATGTGCGGAGCAAACGTGAGGAACGGTGTAATTCCACCTTGTACGTGATTGATGCCAGTAACCTGAACCTGAATGCCAGCGGATGACCCAATGTAGTAAATCCCGCGGTCCTGAACAGACATATTGTTGAAAGTTATATCCCCAACATTCAGGATGGCTGCGGGAGTAGAAGTGGATCCGATAAAACCACTGCCTGCCTGACCGGGACCAGAGTTCAAAGCAATGTGATCAAGGTCATACCAAAAGCCGCCGCGCATCTGAAGAGGCGTGCTCATGTAATCTGTTGGCGACTGATCATCAAAATTTAGATTTTTGAAATGTCCTTGAGATCCCCCATTATCTACAAATAAACCAGTTCCACCATTTCCGTCGATTAGGTACCTGATCCCTTCTTGATAATTGAAACCCTGCCCATCAATCACACCAGGATTAGCACGATGAGATTCGATAGTTCCGCCAGTTACCCATCCAAAAGATGAAGCGTCAAATGCCTGTGGCCCATTAAGCCCATAGAAACGCAACCCCTGACCGAACAACGTTTCATTGAGATAAAGATTGGCGCCGGCCAACGCAAAAGACGGACCGAACGGAATATTTGTAAAAGAATTGACGACATATCCTCCTGGCGGAAAATAAACAAGTCCATCACTTCCAACAGCGGTAGCTGCTGCCAAGAGACCTGGACCATCGTCAAAAAGGATTGTCTGATTTGTTGCCGGAGTAGTTGCGGGATTCGCAACAACAAGATTAACCGTTCCTGCTCCAGAAACGATCGTTGTTGTTAAAGGACGAGGGAATGAAGCAACTGGAGGTGTCGATGGCAACCAAAAAGGAAACAACTGGCCAGCCATCATCGTTGATCCCCAATCCTCCCAAGAAGTAATCGTGAATCCACCACCAGGATTATTTACAGGACTAGTGAAAACAGGAGACAAACTTCCACTTATTCTTCCATAACCAAAATAACGATAGGCTCCAGCGGTAGCAGACCAACTAACCTCATTTCCAACCCAATAAAAACCGGTTCCACCTCCTTGACTTACGGACGGCGCACCTAGAGCTACTTGATTCCCTGTTACATACGTAAATGTAGTTCCGCCAGTTACGGTAATTACATACCAACCACCAAAAAAATTTGCATCAGGAGTTGTCGACGTACTGATATAAATACGCGCTCCGGTGGCAAGTGCGGCAGTAGAAGAAGTTGTGGCCGTAACCACATTCCCAGATTGCGTGAATCCTGTAATAGTAAAATTATGAGCCCCGAGTGAAGCTGCTCCGGTAGAAGTAGAAGCTATTGCGCTTGCCGCAGGATAACATCCAAAAAAATCAACCGGTAATACAGCATAGCTGTACGATGTGGATCCTGCCGGCGCCGGAACTACGAGCCCCGTACCAGTAGGACCAGCAGCAAGTACAGGAGTAACTGTCACCCCGGTCGTAGATGAAAGTCCGCAAGCCGCACCAGCACCATAAATCGTTACACCATCTCCATTTTGAAAAGTACTTGCGGAAGAAAGAACAACGTTAGTGCCAGTGACACTAGCGAGGACACCCGGGATCTGAGGAGCAACATTAACGTTAACTGATCTCACGCCATAACTAGTGACGTCCGTATAAGGATTAGGACCAAGAAAACGTGAATTCGTTCCAACGATGAAATTCGTTCCGTCATCCGACTCCGCGGTAGGCGCAAAAAGACCACCACCACCATTCTTCTGAAGAATGTTTACGTTTCCAGTTGGAGGAGCTCCACCACTTCCACCGCCGCCAACACCTTGCCAATTCACACCATCGTAAAGAAACTCGATGTTGTTACAATTCCCAGATCCAGTTTGAAAAATAAATCCAACCGGAAGAACGAAATTCGTTGGAAAAACAAACGTGTGCCCACCAACACTGTCCTGACACAAAGAAACAGCAGTGAAAGCCCCAGGAGACGGAGACCCACTTATCGTTGAACTGATCACATTGCCAGTCAAAACCATTTTGAAAAAAGTATTCGGAAGAAAAGAAAAATTCGGAGTCGAAGAGAAGCTTAACGCTGAATAATTGAACGTCGTTGTTACGTTACTCGGCAGATTAGGAAGCGTGACATCGTTTTGAGTGTAGGTTCCACCAGTCGATGAAGTGACCTGGATAACGTAATTTCCGGCCGTAGCATAAAAAAAGTAGTTCCCATTCACATCAGCAGTGAATGGATTCGCAAGAGGGATCGTCTCAAAAGAATCTCCCCAAATATTCGCCAAAGGAGTACACGGAAGTCCAACAGCCCCATTCTGGCAAACCCGAATAGAAGCATTCGGAATAGGAGAAAAGAAACCACCAACATTCTGAAGAGCAACATCGTCTTTTCTTGTTCCGGTCTGAGCAAAACAAGAAGAGACCATCATCAAAAACAAGACAGACAGATACGCAATCCTCTTACGAAGTCCCATAAATCTCCCTACTGTTGCCAGAAAGAAGCCAAATATTTGTCTGGGTTGGTTCCAACAATCCAGTACTGCCCCAAATCTTCTGGGTTCTGTCCATTCGGACGGCGAATATACATATCCTGTGGCTGAGTACCAGCGGTCGTGAAGATCAATTTCTTTGCAGCGAAAGCTCCAGCATTCGTCAACAAACTCGATGTTCCAACCATAATTGCCGCAGTGTTTCCATCAGCCGGCTGAATATAAATATCGTTGGCCAACGAAGCGAGACGCACAAAAGCTCCGTTCACATGAGCAAACTGCATACCCTTAACCTGAACATGGGTACCATCGGGAACTTTCATAACCAAAACGCGCTCTTCAACGGCTGCTCCAGTACTGTCCAACATCAACCAATCACCTTGAATAAACATCGAACTGTCAGCAACAGGAAGCGTCGTCAACTGATCGCTGATGGCAATCTGTGAAGCAGACGGAGCAGGAGGATTCACCGCGGCCGTCAACGTTGTGCCGATCAACGGTTGTGCCGTACCTGTCACCCCTAGCGTGAAATACTTGAATGCCCTGAGAGACATTACTTGCCCCCTTTAACCTTCTCGCTTGTATATTTGAACTCATTGAACCGACTCGGAGTAGGAGTAGGAACCTCGTGAGGCTTCCCATCCGGCCAGCTAATCGGTTTCGTATTTGTCGGCCCAACATGAGGAAGACCATGAGGAAATTTAAAATCGTGCGGGACACACTCGGAACTCTTTTTGCGGCTCATACTTCTCTCCTTCTTGGTGCATCTCCAAAATTTTTGGAATCCTGATTAAACGCCACACTCTGAACACCATGCTCCGCCTCGAGCTTACGAAGATGGCGAAGAGACTGAACCTCAACGTTTCCTGGCTTGCCGGCAATCCCAAAAGTCACAAACGGGAAAACATTCTTTCTCTGGATCTCAACACGAGGCGCACACTCCAAACAGAGCCACCCAATCCCTTCTACAAATCTCGCTCTCGTTACTTCTCGATTGCATTTCGGATTCGCACAAATCGTCATGCCGCCCTCCGTCCAATAGATCCATACCTCAAACGTCTCGTTTCCCAAGAAAGCTTTGCTGACATTGAACCCAAAATACTTGGGAAAGCTTTTCTAAAACGAAGAACATCTTGGGCTATGACTTTTTTAACTCGAAGATAAGGAAGCATGAATTCAAGAACTTTGTGAGAACTATCATCATCCTTAGCTTGAAGTTGAAGACCATTAAGCTTTCCAGGACAAATAGAAAAATAAGTCCCATGAAGCTCCAAAAAGAATTTGATCTCCTCGAGAACAGCCCGATCGTTTTGATAAAAGCAAACTCTACCGTATCCCCTCTTTTGTCCAAGAGGCGGATTGACAGTTCCTTCACCATCAAAAAATCCAGAGACATACCCCCAATCCATCTTCATAATCCACTCCATGAATCAATATCGTGACTCTGTGTCCAATCTGCCCCAAACTGCGTAAACGGATACCTTGAAAACTCCCAACGAAGATCTTGTGGATACTGGTTGTCATCATTCCTTGCCATCTTGACAACCTCTTCGTGCTGAAGACTTAAAAAACCCTTCGCTGTGGCCGGATCGTAATACTTCGAATTCTTTCCACGGAAAACCAAAGCAAACGCAATCGCGCCGTACATAATCACGTCAGTTCGCATCCACGACGCTGGAAAATCCTGATCGTTAACCATATCCGGAGGCTGCACGCTGGCCAGAAACGGAAACGACTGCTGAAAGGTAGGCGCCGGGTAAAGCTCGAACAGCGGACTCCCATCTACGGGAGAAGGCGCATAATTTGAAACCAAATACGTCCAACCTGTCGTCGTCCTCCAGGTGTCATAAATATTCAGAACTTCTTGAGGAATGTGAAGCTTCATCCGATACCCTTGACGTTGATTCACTACCGCCAAAAGTTTCTTGATATTGTTCCCAAAACTCACGATGTTCTGAAAAATCATGTAGCTTACGGTCGACTGTGACGGCCCTCCCCAAATCAAATCCAAAGTGATCTGTGTTGGCGATTGAAAACCAGCAATCCTGTAAATCGGTGTCGAGAACCCAACCCGAAAAGAACTCCCAATCATTGCTGGCGTCCAAGCCGTCCCGGTACCAGTAACAACAGCACTCCCGTTCGTTACCGCTACCGTCCCTGTCGTGTACGCATTCGGAACGTTTACCTGTCCTTTCTGAAGAAGCCCATACCAAAGTCTCGAGTCCACCACACGCCTGTAGGCATTGTTAATGAGCTTCTGAGCCATCTGGACAGGCATATCCGGATTCCACTGAAGCAATTCACCAATCATCTGGCGAAAGTTTGATTGAGTGGTTGCCGGCCGCTGCTGCGTTAGTCCTACGCCTGATCCTGGCGGTGCTACTGGCATCAGTCCCTCTCACGAAAAAGGCGGGCGAGTTGTCGAGTTGCCTCGAAAACCGCACCCGCCTTCCCGTTCTTAGCCAATCCCCAACTGCTTGGGGAGTCTTTGCGTCTACCTTCCGACGCGAGCCCTAGTCGTCATTGCTGATAAAGAGAAGTTGCACAACCACCGCAGAAAGGTTCGTCGCGGCCGCAACTTCAGCAAGCACTCCAGAAATCACTGGACCGGTCCACAAAAACTGAAGTTTCCCGGTAGCAGGATTCCAGAATGGAACGTAAAGCGCCGAATTGATTCCCATGACAATTACGCCACGGATTGATCGGAGCCCCAAGTTCGGAGGTGTGTCACCACCGGCAACGTACGAGTTTGAGCCAGTGTAAGTAACGTGCCTTACACGCCATCTACCTAGTACATTGTCCGGATCGGGTGTAGCTGCTGCAAAGGTTCCTGCGGCCACTGTTCACCTTCCCTAATTCTGAATAACTTTGTAATACGTGTTGTAGTTTGGAGTCCCGCCACAACTTGCATCAGATTGAACCTTTATGGCATCTCCCGACAAGGCATGAAACGCATAAAGACCGGACTGATTAATAGTTCCTGTATGAGAACCTGCGTTGTCAGTCCAATAAACATAATTCTGAACACCCCAACCAGCAATATCCTCCACCGTAAAATCAACAACAAAATCACCATCCGCAGAAGGAGTGTAAGTTGTTACTAGGGTATTGAAACCACAAGATGATTGGCTTAATGCACTTCCGACAGCTACAACAGTTGGGCCGTACGGCCTAAACGAACACTGCGAATAAACACCAACCGCTGTAAAAACAAAAGCTGCCAAAAAAGCAATCAACTTTTTCATCTTTCCTCCAAAGAAATTTTAAGCGGGCCTTCCCAATTGAGACGACCCGCTTAAAAATTTACGTCTCGATATTGATAAAGACATCTGCTGTGCCACCACCAATGGCAGTCATCAGATATCCAATCGGAGCATAGGTTGTGGTGTAGGTTCCAGCCGCAACTGTTGTAGTTAACTGCTGACCAGCCAAAGGAACAATCAAGCCTCCCGCGCCGGCCGCGCCGCCAACCACCATTGAACCGATGTTGGCCGCACCAATGAAACCAAGAACCAAAATAAAGCAATAGTTCCCATTGGTGATGTTCGGATTCAGAAGAATTCCAGCGCAACCATTAAGCGTTGCCGGAGCTTCCGAAGCCAAGGTTGTGACCACCTGGAAAGTGTTGTCCTTCCAGTAGACCGGACCCACTACAGGAGTTGGGTTGATCGTCGTCGCGTTCATACGAACGTAACGAACTTTCCACCGACGTCCCGTTCCCGAACCAATCGTGCCGTCCGAGATATACGCAGCCTCACCTACAGGATTGCGGGCGCCGTTCGGACTTCCGAACTGGCCCTGCCCAATAGGTAGACCACTTTGAAATGGATCGTTGACCGTCGCAACGTTTCCGGTCGAGATTTGAAGGGTTTGGATATTGCCATCAAAGACTTCGTTTGCCATGGTCGGTCTCCTCCCTTATCCCGTAATCCCGTTGATCTGTCCGTTCAAACGGGGAGCAACGAACAGAAGGTTTCCGGCAAATAGATACTGGCCGGCGACGTCATCCGTGTTCTGAGCTTCCTTCCAACCAGTGAAACCGAACTGGTACTTCGGAAGAGTCGAAATCCAGAACTGGATGTACTTCGTGTTAAGGAACCACATCACTCCGGTTGGAGCGTACTGGTCAACAACGATGGAGGCACCGTTGTAACGAAGCGCCTGGAACCCGATCTTCGCAACGTCCGAAGACTCTTCCAAGAACCGCTGTTGCGGCTGAATTTTGTTCCAAAGAATGTCCCACACTGGCTGTGTGGTTGGGATCAAATCAACGTGCTCGTTTCCGAACCACGTTGATCCGTAAGCGGTCTGGACCGCTGCCAAAGACAATGTTCCGATGGCAGCGTTCTTGTAACCGTTAATTCCAACGTTGGCGCCAGAGGCGATGTCTGTACGGGTGATGCCACCGTACGTCGTGTACGTAGTCCCATCGTCCAGTGCTTCCTGCATTCCATCAAGCTGGATGATTGAACTGTTCACGCCTGTTCCATCCAGGAACAGGTCGGTTCCCAAAAGCTTTGCCATCTTGCCGGCCGCGTTGACCAACTTCGTCTCCACGTAGCTCATGGCCGCTTCCGGGCCGCGGTTCAACACGTTGTCCGTGCCGAACAAGGTTGCGTTCACGTAGTAGTACTTGATATTGACTTCAAGCGCCGTGTCCGTCTGGACATAGCTGATGTCAAACGTACCGCCACGCGTGAACGCGCCGCCCTTCAATTCCGCATACATGATTGGATGGCGAATCGTTGTACCGCCCTCGAACCGCTCCATGTTGTTCGTCCGAAGACGAGTCAGGACCGGAGAGGACTTGTAAACGTTATCTACGAGCCTCGGGACGATGAACTTATTCGTCTTCGAGGAGATATCGTCATACGTTAAAGCCACAGTCTCCTCCTAGAGAGATAGATTTGAATGTCTACTACTCGCTCGAGAAGGCTGCGTCCCAATTGAGACTTCCAACTCTTTGCGTCTATCCCTGCGGCCTCGGCTGCGGTTTAACCCTTCCGTGGAACCCGGCAGGTACAACTACAAAATCGTTAGCCTTTACCTTCAGACCTCAACTCGGCTGCGGCTGCCATTGCTGCCGCTGAAAGCGTTGCATCCTCGGGGAGCCCATCCGGACCCTTGCCGGCCCTCCGAAGCTGAAGAGGACCAAGATCGGACGGTGCAGGAGAAGCGCCACTTCCCGGAAAATTCTTTTTTGAAAGCTCTTCTTTCACTCGCTTGTCCGTCTCGGTCTTGATCTTATTCTCAGTGCGCTTGTCATTCACAAACGCCTTGTAAGCCGTATCCAAATCCTCGATCTTGTTATCTGCTACAAACTTCGAAAAAGCTTTGCGATCGAACGGCTCACCAAACTCTTGACGGTGTTCGTAATTGAAATCCATCATCTTCTGATTCCACTCCAAAACATTCGGGAGTGTGTCTTTCAAAAACGAACTACGTTCCTGATCAGCAAGCTTTTTTGCTTCAGCAGCTACGATCTCACCCAACTCAGTTTTCGAAACGTAACCGCGCTTGTTGATCTCCTCCTGAACTTTCGACATCAATTTCGTTTCATCCACTTCGCCACCCCCGCCGCCAGATCCAGATCCTCCACCACCGCTCCCTTCTGCCGCTTTCCGAACCTGCTCCTCGAGATCTTTGTTTTTCTCAGAGAGTTTCTTGAACTCATCCATCAACTGAGTGTGCCGAGGCGCGTTTTCGTCATACCACTTCTGGAATTCAGCAGCTTTTTTTCTGGCAGCCAAAAGAGCTTCTTGTTCCTTTTCCCGATCCGTCTTCACTTCATTCATCTTGCGATCGTAATCGCTCTGACGGAGATACCCTTCAGAAAGAACCGGGTATTTTTCAAGAAGCTTTCTTTGTTCTTCTCTCTCTTTCTCATCCGGGATGGACGCTAAAAGATCTTCCAATTCCTTCTTCAATGCCATACTGCATCTCCTTTTCCCCTTCCGCTATGCGGCTGCGGGGAACTGCGGATTTAACCTGGGAAGCCCTTCGCTGATTCACCTTGCGCTGGCTTTGCACTCATACCAGATCCTTCGGACCCAGACTCCGAAGGACTAGCATTCGGCTTTTTCTTGGAAATTACGTCGCCAACTCCCTGTTCGAGAATCGACGTCGCCCGATTAACAAAGGGAGCCATCCCCTCATCCATTCGAGCTAATTGATTTGCAGCTTTTTTGATCGTATCGAGAAGAGCAAGCATCGCGCCTTGCGGATGGACACCTGCTACAGATTCCATGTTGTCAGAAGTCGAATCTTTCTTCAGCTTCCCGGCCAACATCGAACTCAAACCGGACAGGTCCCCACCACCTTGCTGGCCCGTAACTTCCGGTGGCTGTGGTGGGGGACTACTTAGATTTGTGGCTTGGAACCCGCCCATGAGATCGTCTCAAAAGAGACTACCCTTGCTCTCCGCCGCCGCCGTGCCCGGTCTTTGCGTCCGTGCTTACCGGCCTGTGATTCAGCGGAACTACGCTTCCAACCTGAAGGAAATTCCCCTTCTTCACTCCTTCAACCTTAGAATCGTCACCGTGACCTTCCCGGCGCTCTGCTTTCTCGCGTTTCACTGCCATGGCTGCCTCCCTAAACTCGGGCTCCCGCCCGTCTTGCCTTACTCAAAAAAATCGCTCGACGCTGCTTCTCGGCCTGCTTACGGCCTTTCTTCTTTCGAGTCTTCGCCAAAACTTTCGGCGGATTGTTTTTCAACTCCATCCCAATACGGTGCTTAATGTCGTCATTACGACTCAAGCTGCACCACGCTTATTTAAAACACGAATCTTTGATCTCAAATCCTCACGTACCGTCAACTCCAAACTCGTCAAAGGATTGCTTTGATTTCGCCCATCAGAAAATGTCCTACGAAACGCAATTGCGATTTCAGCCTGCTGTTTCTTTAAAAGAAGCCAAGGATAAACCCCTAAAACAATCTCCTCGGCATGTTTACTTCTCAAACTCCACTGATAAAACTTTTTAGCCTTTTTGTTAGGCAAAAACCTTGGTTCACCAGAACACTTTGGTCCACCAAAAGTCTCTCTCAACCAAACAGTCAATCTTGGATCAGTGTTAGAAATACTCACTTCAAGAGCAAGATGACCAGTGGCCTTATCAGAACGGATAAAAATACTGCCTTCACCATCGACAAAAGCAGCCAATCTAATCCAATCTGCTTGACAAGGACTCTTACCAGTCCTCTCCAAGATCGACTTTGACTTTGGAGCCATCGCCGTTAGTAGCGGCTACGCCCGCCGCGGCGCCCAGGAGCAATCTTGCGATGCTTGCTCGGGTTGTCACCGTGACGAAGACCGCGCGTCTTCTTACCCCACTTTGAATCCACTTGCCCCTTATGGTGTCCACGCTTTGCGGCCATCTCATTCCTCCTGGTTTTGCAAAAAAAATGGCCCCCAAAGATTTCTCTTTAGGAGCCAACTACCAGCCAAATCCTTTTTCAGGGAGCTAGTGTCAAAGGCCCGAACTACTTTCGACGTTGAGTTTACGCTTTTCGTCTACCTAATTGTCAAGTCTATTTGTAAATCTGTCGCGTAACCGTCTCTACTCCCGCAACTCCACCTGTCTTAAACTGAATCGTCACAGATCCAGTCTTCCTTTCCCTGATAAAACAATCGACGGCTGCAAACAGTTCTTTTGGAACAGTGACAACATCTTTTTCATCAGGATCAACAATAACTGCCAATCCTTTAGGAATATTCGTCAAAACTTGAGGCATTGTCATTTCTTTACCATATCCCCACCGGGTTGCTTCCCACCTTTCCCGGCATGCATTGGAACTCCAGCTTGCGCTTCACGCTTCAACTCTTTCTCAACATCCTCGACGTCGTAACCGAGATCGAGAATTTCAAACAAATGCTTGCGGTCCATGTCTCCCATCAACCTCAACCGGAGCATAACCATCGCCTTCTCAAACCGCCGCGCATTCAGCAAAGAATCAGGCTCGATCATAAACTTAAATCGACGCGCGTGATCTTCTGGATTAACTCCACCAGGAATCATCGTATCCGGATCCCAATCAAAATCCTCAAACGTCAAACCTTTCTGTCCCAACAAAAACAAACGGCGCTTCGCATCGTAAAACTGAAAGATGTTAGAAATTTGCTGCGATCCCAAATCCCGCAGAAACACTTCGATATTCCGGCCCTTCAAACGAATCGGAGTCAATTGCATTTCTTTCATCCGATCAAGAGACTCTCCGGAAGGAACTTGCTTCTTTTGCATTGCCTGATTAACAGCAGACACGCCGGAAGAAGTATCCATCTCTCGAGCAGCCAACATCATCATCTGCATGACATAACTCGGAAGATTAGGCGCCTGCGTAAAATCAGGCTTCTGCGCGGCTACCGGACTATACGCCGCCTTCATCCCAGGCATTCCCCAATCCATTGACTCCCACTGCCCTTCAGTGAAAGCATTTTTAGGGGCAAAGAAACCAGGATTCGTCGCCTTCTTGATCATGTCAATGACGCCGGCAAGAATATTGTTAATGATGTCCTGAAGCTGAACCATACTATTCAGGTCACTCAACCCCATGATTTGCCACGGCACAGCATTCATGCGAAGCATCCCAAATGGATACTTACCATGCCAATACGGATTCGGGACATCCGCCATAATTTGACGGCCACCCATAATCAAAAGTCGGCCGCGCGGATACAAACGCTCACCCGGCTTAACTGAATAGCACCGATTAGTTCCCTTCTCTCCCATCAAAACATTCGCGTTTGATTCGTTGTAGGACCAATCCTGAATCCAAAACTCTCGGTACAAAGACTCAGGATAAGTGCTGTTCGAAACCCTCGCTGGATTTCCAATCAATCTCTTCATCGCAGGACTAAGATTGTCGTAGAGCATCGCTGGAACATGCCCAGGTCTTTCTGGCATAGAGGCATAACGAGAGTAAGCAGGATCCGCCTCAACTAAATGAGCCCGCCGAGGAAACTTTCTTCTGAAAAATCCAAGAGACTGAACAGATTGATAAACCACTGCCTGAGCAGTTTGAATATGATGCTTCGCTTTCAAAGTCATCACATCGTTTGGACCTAGAGGAAGACACTCCAAATCTC
>Ga0307478_10000176_pt1 | contig 74864 bp, 66 predicted proteins | sample atmos_gasesECM4C_2_FD_203713 | JGI IMG/M metagenome (GOLD analysis project Ga0307478, IMG submission 203713) | Hardwood forest soil microbial communities from Morgan-Monroe State Forest, Indiana, United States - atmos_gasesECM4C_05 | ecosystem: Environmental > Terrestrial > Soil > Temperate...
ACGAAACCCATCGCGCTCTTAGAAACGTGGTTTCCGGTCATGTTTGCAAATTCACTTTGTCTTGAGCTGATAAATTCCTTTCCAGTCGTCAGGCGGATCGATCGCCAGGTCGTGGCATCTCTCCGCCATCAGCGCGCTCGGCTTATCCTGTTTTTCATCGCGCAGGGCTGCAAATAAACGGTCCGCGTCGGCAAAATCTCCGCGTTCGTAAGCGGCAAAAGCGGAGTTATATCGCTCCACGATTTGCTCGAAGTCGTCGGGACTATGGGAATGCCTTACCTCCAGCAGCTCGAGCGGGACCGTCTTGCCCTTCACGACCGCCTTGTCGATCAACCGGACCATCGGCGGGTCCGATAACTTCGAATAAGCCTCTCCCGTGATCAGGAACATCACGCCGTAATATTTCGTCAACGATTCGACGCGGGCCGCGGCATTGATCAGGTCGCCGACAAGGCCATAATCCAGGCGCTGGGCAGAACCTTTGTTGCCGATGAGAGCAGTGCCGTTATGCAAAGCGACGCCGTAACCGAAAAGTGCTTTTAGTTTCGGATCCAGGTTGGTCCGCAGCTCTTCCATTCCGGCGATAAGACTAAGCGAAGCCCGAAAGGCGCGGTCGGTTGCGTCCGGTTGGGCGTCAGGAGCGCCCCAATAGCTTAGGAACTGATCGCCGAGAAAGTGTTCCATGCTTCCGTCCTCCGCCAGGATCGCATGCGTTTGCGTTTCAAATACCTGGTTAAGAAGCTGGAACATTCCGGGCGGTCCCAGCAGCTCCGCGATCGACGTGGAGTTCCGAAGGTCAGTAAGGAGCACCGTGATCTCCGCCTGCTGCGGTTCCATCGATCCCGGGTTCTGCAAGACATGCTCCATGATGTGGGGCGAAAAATAGAGGCTCATGGTGGACCGGAGTTTGAGGCGCTGGATAAACTCGTGACTTTGCCGGCGGCCCAGTTCCACCAGCGTAAGCAAACTCCAGACTACACCCGCGCTCATTAACCCGGGCACCCATCCTGTTCTTAGGATGAACGTCGCGCTGAGCGCGCAGCAGGCCGTAATGCCGATAACCCAAAAGAGCAGCAACCACACGGTCCCGCGAAAGAATGTGGCGACCGCGCCGAGCAAAACGAGGCTAAGCACAACCAGAGCATCGATCCAGCGCGGTGTGCGCCGCAGCCGGGCCTTTTGGATAAGATCGTTCAGGGCGGTGGAATGCAACACCACTCGTGGCTGATTCGCGGCGATCGAAGTGGTACCCATATCCCCGAGACCGGCACCGTAATAGGAGACAAGGACAATGACGTTAGCAAGCGGCTGCGCGTTAGTCGCACGGCTTGCCTCATAAAGCGCGTCGAGCTGGGCGACATTGTAATGCCGGAAGGCGGCCGGGCCGTTGCCGGTCCACGGGCTTCGGTAGTTCAACAGAACTGAGTCCAGTTTGAGCTCGCGCGGTTCCACAGTTGTGAAATCGCTCGCCAGTTCTTCCCAGCGCAATACATCGGGCTTGGGAAAAGTAACTCCCCCATCCCAGGCTATCTCCCGCCAGGCGAGATAACATGCCAGGCCTAGCGAAGGCTCATACTTGCCTTCTCCCGCCCGGTGAACGTAATCGTAACGCCGCAGCACTCCGTCGCCATCCGCCTGCACGTTAATCAATCCAGCGGGCAGCAATCGTTCCCGGAATGGAAAAGAACGCACGCGTTCTTCTCTTCCATCTTCAGGCGACGGGAGAAGCGCTTCCGCCAGAATCACTGTCTTGTTCTGCGCCTTGCTTCGCTCAATCTCTTTCAGGATCGGATCGGCCATCGCTTGAGTGCCGCGGCCAAAAACCACATCGAAAGCGACCACCTTCGCGCCGAGCTCACATGCTTGCCGGATAATGTTGGCCGCACTTTGGTATTCCAGCTCCAGCGTCGGAGTCTTCCGCAAATCGACCTGGGTAATATCGACGTGAACAATGCTGGGGTCGGCCGGTGGCGCCAGGCTGTGCTCATATCGCCAGCGCAACACCTGGCCGAACCAACGCATCTCGAGACTTTCAAAAGGGTCTCCGGCGACAAAAGTCCAGAGCGCAGCCGCTCCACAGATAACAAGCAGGAGCGGCCAGGGCGAGCGCAGCCAGAGTTGCTCTCCGGCGGGCGTTGGCCTGGCCGAACTGCCAGGCGTCATTTCTTTTCCGCGAGCTCGCTGGAAAGCACCAGCACTCCGGGACGACTGGCCGAAAAATTCACAGTGCGGGCGAATTGCCGCCAAGGAAACGCAGCACCGCGAAAGACTCCGCCGATTTCCGGTTCGCTCACCGGAGCCTGATTACTCTTTTCCTTGTCGCTTGCGATTCGGCCGATTAGTTCCTTTAACTTTCCTGTCTGCAGCGCGAGGACGCGATCGTCGACTTTCGGGTTCTGCATCGCATCGACGAGCTTCTTCGCTTCCTCGATTTCCTTGGAACCCGGCGCGAGGAACAAAACGTAGAGATCGAAAGGCCCGCTTGCGGTGGACCAGTCCCATTTCACCGGCGCCTTCGGCAGAAGAATCTCTTCGAATTCGGCCGGCACGTCGGAGAGTTGCGGCCGCCAAGCGTTGACCAGTTTTCCGTCCTTCGTCAGCGCGGCGACCAGGACGGTGCATTTATCACTCGCATCGACATAGGCGCGCACCGTCTTGCCGGCGCCAACCGCCGTGGAGATTTGGAATGCTTCTTCCTTTTCCGGCGGACCCGGCTCGTAAATCGAGAGACAAACGCGGGCGTGCGGTTTCTCTTCGTCAACGGCGTCGGCGGCAAACGCGCTTGTCGCCGCTATCAACCCCAAAAAGAAATAGAAAGATTTTCCCATGCGAAACGGCGTCCTGAGTTAACGGGCCACGCCTTTCTTAATTGCATGGAGATTACCACAAATCTCAAGCGCTTTCACAAAAGGAGACGTCGAGGAAAACAATCGACGCTTATTGGCCTGGCGCAGCGATCTCAGCGCTAACGGACTCCGCCTGCTGAATCAGCGCGTCCAGCCGATTCAAATCGACGGGCTTCACCAGATGATGATGGAAACCGACTTTCTGGCTCCTTCGCAAATCGTCCTCCATGCCGAAACCAGTCAAGGCAATGCCGAAAATCGGATGGTCGTTTTTCAACTTTTCCATCAGGTCGATCCCGCTTCCGTCCGGCAACCCGATGTCGCTCACGAGCACATCGAACTGTTCCTGCTCCGCGGCCGCCAGGGCTGACTGAACGCTGTGCGCCGGTTGGACATAATAGCCGCGCCGGCGAAGAAGGTGCGTGAGGGAGCGATTCGTATCTTCGTGGTCATCCACCAGCAGCACGCGCAGCGCCTTGTGCGCCGCCGGCGCTGCAGGATCGGCCCTTCGTTTGGCGTCGGCGCTCGTTTCGACGACCGGAAAGATCGCCGTGAATGTCGAACCCTTATCCCGGCCGGCGCTCGCCGCGATCAGTTTCCCGCTGTGCGTTTCCACCAGCGCCTTGCTGATAGCGAGACCGAGGCCGAGTCCACCGAGCTGGGTCCGATCGCCCTGCTCGAAGGCGTCGAAGATCTTCGGCAACGTTTCCTCGTCGATTCCCATGCCCGTATCGGAGACTTCCACCAACAGCTGTCCGTCGAGGTTTTGGGTACGGATTTCGAGACGTCCGCCTGCGGCCGTGAACTTCACCGCGTTCTTGATCAGGTTCCAAAAAATCTGCTGTAACCGCGCTGGATCGGCCAGGAGATAAACTTTCTCCGCGGCGAATTCCGTTCGGAGCGCCAACTTCTTTTTCTCGATGTCTGCCTGGCAAATTTCCAGGGCGCTGCGCAAAAGAAGGTGTGCGTCCACCTTTTCCAGGTTCAGTTGCACTTTGCCTTTGCTGATCCGCGTCAAGTCGAGCAGATCATCGATCAGCCGCGCTTCCAGCTCCACGTTGCGGCGGATCATTTGCAGCGAAGCGCGCAGCTCTTCCGAGAGATCGTCGGTTTGTTCGAGCGCAAGGACCGACGTCAGGACTGGCGTGAGGGGCGTGCGTAGCTCGTGGCTCAGCATCGCCAGAAAAGAATCTTTGGCACGATTGGCCCGATCGGATTCAGCCCGCGCCTTTTGCGCCGATTTGTAAAGGCCCGCGTTCTCGATGGCGAGCGCGGCGCGGTGGGCCAGTTCTTCCACCAGGGCAAGCTCTTCGTGCCCGCAAATCCGCCCGGCACTCGTGTTGATCATAACGATCGCGCCCAGGACGCGATCCTGCGCGCGCAGCGGCACGGCGATAAACGATTTTGCGGCAAAGGAACGGAGGAGGTCGCGATCCGCTTTTTCTTCGAACACCTCGCGCAATTCACCATCGTGAACGTCGCAAACCATCTGCGATTTACCGGTTTTCAAAACCTGGGCGCCGCCCCTCTGGGCGGCCGAACTCGATGGAAATTCCTCCGCGAGCTTTTGCACCGTCGGCTCCTCCGCGGGATCGCGATGGGCCACGGCCACCTGCCGCATTCCGCCGTCTTCCTCCGCGGAAAGGACGATGCAAAAATCCGCGATGCGCGGCACCACCAGCCGGGCCAAATTACGAAACGTTTCCTCGAAATCGAGCGAACCCGCCAGGACGTTGCTCGCATCGGCCAGGAACGCCAGCCGTTCCTGCCGCGCTTCCGCTTCCGCCCGCGCCGCCTGTTCCAGAATCAATTTCTCGCGCTCTTCCGCCTGCCGTTTTACCTGCTCGGTCTTCTTGAACAAATCCACGAAGACCGCGATTTTCGCCCGCAGGATTTCCGGCACGACCGGCGTGAGAATGTAATCGACCGCGCCGATCGAGTAGCCCCGGGTGACATGCGTCTCCGTGTCGTTCACCGCGCTAATGAAGATGATCGGCGTCGTCTCCGAGCGCTGCCGCTGGCGAATGAGCGCGGCGGTTTCGAACCCATCCATCCCCGGCATGTTCACGTCGAGCAGGATCACGGCGAAATCCTGTTTGAGCAGACAGCGGAGCGCTTCCTTGCCCGAACTTGCCCGCACCAGATTCTCATTCAGCTCGCCCAGGATTGTTTCGTAGGCGAGCAGCTTGTCGGGCCGATCGTCCACAATCAGGATGCTGACCTTTTCATCGGCCGGCTCCTTGACGCTGGAATCCGCGGACATGGTTAACGATGCAGCCAGTTTCGCAGCAGCGTGAGAAGGCGCTCGGTATCGACCGGCTTCGCAATGTAATCGCTCGCGCCGGCATCGATGCATTTCTCGCGGTCGCCTTTCATAGCCTTCGCCGTCAACGCGATGATCGGCAGTTGCTCGAAGCCAAACATTTTTCGGATGGCGCGAATCGTTTCGTAGCCATCCATCTCCGGTAGCATGATGTCCATCAGGACGAGGTCGGTGTCCGCCTCATTCTGCAACAACTCGAGCGCGGCCTTGCCGGTCTCGGCGGAATGCACTTCCATTTTGTAGCGCTCGAGCATGCTCGTCATCGCGAAGATGTTTCGGATGTCGTCATCCACGATCACCACTTTCTTGCCCGCGAGGATTTCGTTGGGGTCATTGAGACGCCTGAGCAGCTCGCGCTTGTCTTCCGGCAACGTCGCCGCATCGCGATGCAGCCAGAGCGCGGTCTGATCGAAGAGACGCTCGGGACTGCGGACCGTCTTTACGATCGTCGTCTGTGCCACCCGGTTCAGTTTTTCTTCTTCTTCGTGCGACAGGTCTTTCGCCGTGTAGACGATGATCGGCAGATGCTCGTTTTCGTCGCGGATTTTCTCGATCAACTCGAACCCCGACATGTCGGGCAACATCAGGTCGAGCACCACGCAATCGACCCGTTCGTTGCGCAATTTTTCGAGCGCGGTCTGCGCGTCCGGCGCCTCGATCAGGCGCGCGCTTTCGTTCCCGATCAGTTCGCTGATCTCGTTGCGCTGGACCTCGTCGTCCTCGATCACTAACAGTTTTTTCGCCTTCGTTTCGCCCATGTCGTGGGCGGTTTCGAAAACCTGCCGGATTTGGCCTTCGTCGATTGGCTTCGTGAGGAAGCGCAGCGCACCCTGCTTCAACGCGTTCTCCGGTTCTTCCTGCGCGGAAATGACGAAGACCGGAATATGGCGCGTCGCCAGGTCCGATTTAAGGCGGTTCAGGATTTGCCAGCCATCCAGGTCCGGCAAACTAAGATCGAGCGTGATCGCGGACGGCGCGAATTCGCGCACCAGATCGAGCCCCGCTTTCCCGCGCGGCGTGACGACCGCCTTAAATCCGTTTTGTCGCGCCACCTCGAGAAGCCACTGCGCGAAATCGCGGTCGTCCTCGATGATGAGGACCGATTTTTCGCCTGGCAAAATGTTCGCCCGATCGTCGGCGAGGGTGAATTCCATTGGCGCGGGTTCGGCGACTTCGTCTTTGGGCGGGGCCTCCGGTTCGACCGACGATGGCATGATCCTGGCCGCCGCCCGGTCCATCGGCGACGCGCTGTAGTTTTGCGGAAGGAAGACGGTGAATGTGCTGCCGCGCCCTTCGGAACTTTCCACTTTGATCTCGCCCCCGAGCACGCGCGCCAACTCGCGGCTGATCGCGAGTCCCAGTCCAGTCCCGCCATATTTTCGGCTCGTGCTGCCGTCCGCCTGGAGGAACGGTTCGAAGATCGTGGTCAGTTTGTCGGTCGGAATGCCGATGCCGCTGTCGCTGACAAAAAACGCCAGGACGTTTTCGGCGCGGTTAAGATTCTGATTCTCCGGTGACCATCCCCCTGTCGCCGGCGCCACTCGCAGATTTACGTAACCACGTTCGGTAAACTTGAACGCGTTGGAGAGCAGGTTTTTCAAAACCTGGTCGAGCCGCTGCGCATCCGTCCGGACTCCCTCAGGAACGCTCGGATCGATCTCGATCCTGAAGTTTACGCCCTTACCCTCGGCCACGTGCCGGAAGGTGCGCTCCAGCGTCTGCCGCATTTCTTCGAACCGCATCTCGCCCACGTCGAGCGTGACCGTGCCAGACTCGATTTTCGAGAGATCGAGAATGTCGTTGATCAGCCGGAGCAAATCCTTGCCCGACCCGCGAATCGTGCGCGCGAACTCGACCTGCTTTGGCGTGAGGTTGCCCTCGGGATTCGACGACAATTGCTCGGCGAGAATGAGGAGGCTGTTCAGCGGCGTGCGCAGCTCGTGAGACATGTTCGCGAGGAATTCCGATTTGTAGCGCGACGTGATCGAGAGCTGTTGCGCCTTGCCTTCGAGCGCCTGACGCGCCTGCTCCACCTCGCGGTTCTTGCGCTCGACCTCTTCGTTTTGCTCGAAGAGCTGCCTCGCCTTTTCCTCCAGCTCCTGGTTCGTCTGCTGCAATTCTTCCTGCCGGCTTTGCAGCTCGGAGGCGAGCGACTGCGATTGTTTCAGCAGATCTTCCGTCCGCGTGTTCGCCTCGATCGTGTTCAAAACGATTCCGATACTTTCGGTGAGCTGATCGAGAAACGCGTGGTGTGTCGGGTTGAATTGTTCCAGTGAAGAAAGCTCCATCACAGCTTTCACCTGGCCTTCGAACAGGATCGGAAGCACGACAATGTTCATCGGCGCGGTTTCGCCGAGGCCCGAGCTGATCTGCACGTAATCGGGCGGGACGCGCGTGAGCAGGATGCGCTCTTTCTCCAGCGCCGCCTGACCGACCAAGCCTTCGCCGAGCTTGAACCGCGTGTTCACTCCCTTGCGCTCGCGATAGGCGTAACTCGCCAGAAGCTGGAGTTCCGGTTCTTCCGCCGAACCGTTCATCATATAGAACACGCCCTGTTGCGCGGAGACCACCGGCGCCAGCTCGGAAAGAATGAGCCGACCGACGGTCAGCAAATCGCGCTGGCCTTGCAGCATCCGGGTGAACTTCGCCAGGTTGGTCTTGAGCCAGTCCTGCTCGTCGTTGCGCAACGTCGTGTCTTTCAGGTTGCGAATCATTTCGTTGATGTTGTCCTTCACGAACGCGACTTCGCCCTGCGCATCGACCTGGATCGATCGCGTCAGGTCGCCTTTCGTTACCGCCGTCGCAACGTCGGCGATCGCGCGCAGCTGCGAGGTCAGGTTACCGGCGAGCTGGTTCACGTTGTCCGTGAGATCGCGCCAGGTTCCGGCCGCACCGGGCACGTTCGCCTGGCCGCCTAGTTTTCCTTCCACGCCCACTTCGCGCGCCACGCTCGTCACCTGGTCGGCGAAAATCGCCAGCGTATCGGTCATGCCGTTGATCGTGTCGGCCAGGGCCGCGATCTCGCCCTTCGCTTCGACGAGCAGCTTCTGTTTCAGGTCGCCGTTCGCGACCGCCGTCACGACTTTCGCGATGCCGCGCACCTGGTTCGTCAGGTTGCCGGCCATGAAGTTCACCGAGTCTGTGAGATCCTTCCAAGTTCCGGCGACGCCCTTCACCACGGCCTGGCCGCCAAGCCGTCCTTCCGTTCCCACTTCGCGCGCCACGCGCGTTACTTCCGACGCGAACGAGTTCAGCTGATCCACCATCGTGTTGACGGTGTTTTTCAGCTCGAGGATTTCGCCTTTGACGTCGACGGTGATTTTCTTCGAAAGGTCGCCCGTCGCGACCGCGGTCGTCACCGCCGCGATGTTTCGCACCTGAGTCGTCAGGTTCGACGCCATGAAATTCACCGAGTCGGTGAGATCTTTCCAAGTGCCGGAAACGCCCTCGACGCGCGCCTGGCCGCCGAGCGCTCCTTCCGAACCCACTTCGCGCGCCACGCGTGTCACTTCCGACGCGAACGAACGCAGCTGGTCCACCATCGTGTTGATCGTGTCTTTCAGCTCGAGGATTTCGCCGCGAACGTCGACGGTGATTTTCTTCGACAAGTCGCCGTTCGCGACTGCTGTCGTGACCTCCGCGATGTTTCGGACCTGACCGGTCAGGTTACCGGCCATCGAATTCACCGAGTCGGTCAAATCTTTCCAAGTACCAGCGACGCCCTTCACGTCCGCCTGGCCGCCGAGCCGTCCTTCCGTTCCCACTTCGCGGGCGACACGCGTCACTTCCGATGCGAACGAGCTGAGCTGATCGACCATCGTGTTGATGGTGTTTTTCAACTCTAGAATTTCGCCCTTCACATCGACCGTGATCTTTTTCGACAGGTCGCCGTTCGCGACCGCGGTCGTCACCTCGGCGATGTTTCGTACCTGGCCGGTGAGGTTGCCGGCCATGAAGTTCACCGAGTCGGTAAGATCTTTCCAAGTGCCGGCGACACCGCGCACGTCGGCCTGACCGCCCAGTTTTCCTTCCGAACCCACTTCGCGCGCCACGCGCGTCACTTCCGACGCGAACGAACGCAGCTGGTCCACCATCGTGTTGATCGTGTCCTTGAGCTGCAGAATTTCGCCGCGGACATCGACGGTGATCTTCTTCGACAAGTCGCCGTTCGCGACCGCGGTCGTGACCTCCGCGATGTTTCGCACCTGGCCCGTCAGGTTACCGGCCATCGAATTCACCGAGTCCGTCAAATCTTTCCACGTGCCGGCGACACCTTTCACGTCGGCCTGACCACCGAGTCGTCCTTCCGTTCCCACTTCGCGCGCGACGCGCGTCACTTCCGCCGCGAACGAGCTGAGCTGGTCCACCATCGTGTTAATGGTGTTCTTCAGCTCCAGAATTTCGCCCTTCACATCGACGGTGATCTTCTTGGAGAGATCGCCGTTCGCGACCGCCGTCGTCACTTCCGCGATGTTGCGCACCTGGCCAGTCAGATTGCCGGCCATGAAATTCACCGAGTCGGTAAGATCTTTCCACGTGCCGGCAACGCCGCGCACATCCGCCTGGCCGCCGAGTTTTCCTTCCGTTCCCACCTCGCGGGCGACACGCGTCACTTCCGCGGCGAACGAGCTGAGCTGGTCGACCATCGTGTTGATCGTGTTCTTCAGCTCCAGGATTTCGCCTTTCACGTCGACGGTGATTTTCTTCGAGAGATCGCCGCGCGCGACCGCCGTCGTCACGTCCGCGATATTGCGCACCTGGCCGGTCAGGTTGCCGGCCATCGAATTCACCGAATCCGTGAGGTCCTTCCAAGTACCCGCGACGCCTTTCACTTCGGCCTGGCCGCCGAGAATTCCTTCCGAGCCCACTTCGCGCGCCACGCGCGTCACTTCCGACGCGAACGAGCTGAGCTGATCCACCATGATGTTGACGGTGTTCTTCAGCTCCGCGATTTCGCCTTTCACATCGACGGTGATCTTCTTGGAAAGGTCGCCATTCGCGACCGCGGTGGTAACGAGCGCAATGTTTCGCACCTGCGCCGTGAGGTTGCCGGCCATGAAATTCACCGAGTCGGTCAAGTCTTTCCAGGTGCCGGAAACGCCGCGCACTTCGGCCTGACCGCCGAGAATTCCTTCCGAGCCCACTTCGCGCGCCACGCGCGTCACCTCCGACGCGAACGAGCTGAGCCGATCAACCAGCGTGTTGATCGTGTTCTTCATTTCCAGGATCTCGCCTTTGACGTCCACCGTGATTTTGCGCGACAGATCCCCGTTCGCGATCGCGGTCGTCACCTCGGCGATGTTACGCACCTGCGCGGTCAGGTTGCCGGCCATCATGTTCACGTTGTCCGTCAAATCCTTCCACGTGCCCGCGACGCCACGCACATCGGCCTGACCACCGAGCGCGCCTTCGCTGCCCACCTCGCGCGCCACGCGCGTCACTTCCGACGCGAACGAACGGAGCTGGTCCACCATCGTGTTGATCGTGTCCTTCAACTCCAGAATTTCCCCGCGCACATCGACGGTGATCTTTTTCGACAAGTCACCGTTCGCGACCGCCGTCGTCACTTCGGCGATGTTGCGCACCTGGCCGGTCAGGTTGCCGGCCATCGAATTCACGGAATCGGTCAAGTCTTTCCACGTGCCGGCCACGCCCTTCACGTCGGCTTGACCGCCGAGTTTTCCTTCCGTGCCGACTTCACGCGCGACGCGCGTCACTTCCGACGCGAACGAGCTGAGCTGGTCCACCATCGTGTTGATCGTGTTCTTCAGCTCCAGAATCTCGCCCTTCACGTCAACGGTGATCTTTTTCGAAAGATCGCCGCGAGCGACGGCCGTGGTTACGTCCGCGATGTTTCGTACCTGACCCGTTAGGTTGCGCGCCATGAAATTCACCGAATCCGTGAGGTCCTTCCACGTGCCCGAGACACCTTCGACACGCGCCTGGCCGCCGAGGATTCCTTCCGAACCGACTTCGCGCGCCACACGCGTCACTTCCGACGCGAACGAGCGGAGCTGGTCCACCATGACGTTGACCGTGTCCTTCAATTCGAGGAACTCGCCTTTGACGTCGACCGTGATCTTCTTGGTCAAATCGCCGTTCGCCACCGCGGTCGTGACCGTCGCAATGTTACGCACCTGCGCGGTTAGATTGCCCGCCATCAGGTTAACGTTTTCGGTGAGGTCCTTCCAGGTGCCGGCCACGCCTTTGACCTTCGCCTGGCCGCCCAGTTTTCCTTCAGTGCCCACTTCGCGCGCCACGCGCGTCACTTCCGACGCAAACGCGCCGAGCTGATCGACCATCGTGTTAACCGTCTTCGCCGTGCGCAAAAACTCACCCTGCAACACCCGGCCTTCGATCTCGGTCGCCATCGTCTTCGAGAGGTCGCCTTTCGCCACCGCACCGATGACGCGCGCCATCTCGCTGGTCGGATGCACAAGATCAGCGATCAACCCATTCACCGACCCAATCGCCTCGCTCCAGCTTTCCGAGACGTCGCCGAGCGATGCCCGCTGCGAGATCCGGCCTTCCTTGCCGACGACCTGCCCGATGCGCTCCAGCTCCCGCGCGAGCCGCTGGTTCGTCCCGATCACGTCGTTGAACGTGTCGGCAATTTTCCCCGCGAGCCCTGTCCAATCATCCGGCAGCCGGACGGAAAAGTCGCCGCGCTTGAATGCGGTGAGCGCGATGAGCAGTTGCTTTTGGTCGAGCCGATCGCCATCGAGGCGCGACCCGTTTCCCGCGGCTTTAGGCCGCGGTGAATTAGTTTCGGCGGCTTTGGGCCGCGGTGGTGAAGTGGTTTTCTTCATAGGTTAAGCGGGTTTGAAACTTTGACCGGCTGAGACAGCTCCGCACGGGACTGAATCGAAAAAATCAGGAGGCAGCAAGAATGATGCTGCCAGCAACTTGACGTTGCCTGCGCTGAGTTTCCTAAAGCAGGGCCGGTCACAAAATTCCGGGCCTTATCGAGGGCCGTTGTCTTGAATCGGTTTTGCCCGGCTGGTCACGCGTAAGATTTCTGCGGAATTCGTTCGGAAAGTAACGGTTGCGGCAAAATTGCTGGAGCCGCGACTAAGCGTCGCGGCTACAGTTGACATTCGACCCCGTCCCAGAATACGACTCGCGTCGTGACTTCGTCCGGCGGCAGCCGAAAAGAACTCGACTCGATGGTCGTCGAGATCGAGCTCACCCTCTGCAGCATCATCCAGGGCGTCGCCCTCTATTTCCTGGTCGATAACGCCCGGCAGGTTCTTTCCGTGGCACAGGCCTCCGCCTGGCCGTACGTCGCCACCGGGCTCGTTATCATTCTGCTCTTCTGGTCGCGGTCGCTCATCCACACGCTCACCCTCATTCGGTGGCCGCTCGAGTTCGTCCACAACTTCTTTTACATCGCTTGCGCACTGGTCGAGGCGCTCGCCTTCACCCACCTCACCGACCCCTTCACCTGGTTCGTCCTGACGGCGTTTTACGCGGTTGTCGTCTGGTTGTTGTTCGTTTACGACATGCGCATCGTGGCTTTGCGCGGACGCGACAGTGCCGGCCCGGTCGGCAGTCGCCTTTATGCGACGGTGGGCGCAGACCAATTGATCAACATCAAGCTGCTGATCCCGCTGATATTTCTCTCCAACGTGGCGAGCGCCGTCGCGATCTATCTCCGCCCCGGGTTTTTCATCGGGCGCCAGGGCCATTACATCCTGATCGCGGTCCAGGGCCTGGGACTGCTCGGTTACCTCATTTACGTCATCCGCACCTACATTCAGCTCGCGCCGTTGATCGCCCAGACCCGCGAGGAATGGCGCGCCGCCGCGGAAAAATGACTCGTTAGGCCAGGCCGCGAGCGCGCTGCTCCAGCGGCAGGAGTTCGGCGTAGATCGAATCGTGCACCGGCGTGGGCACGCCAGTTTTGCGCCCGAATCTCACGACTGCGCCGGTCTGCGCTTCCAATTCCGAGGGCCGGCCCGCCATGATGTCGCGCTGCATTGATGAGGTGGTGCCCAACGGAAGACCGTCCAAAATCGCCAGGGTCTTGCTTACGCTGTCGACGCCGAGATCGCTCCCCTCGGCGCGGGCAATCCTGGCGACTTCCTCGAGCGCCTGAACAAGACGGGCGCGCGATTCCGGCATGACGCGAAGCGCGCCCACGGGCAATCGCGTGACTGCGCCGAGCGAACCCCACGGCGTGATGAACAGAAACTTTTCCCACATGGCCGCCGCGATGTCGGGCAGGATATCGCAACGAACATCCGCCGCGGCGAACGCGTCGCGCAGTTGTTCGAGACGTTCCCTGTTCGCCAACGACTCAAGCTCGCCGAAAGCTACGGATGGATTCGCCGAAAAATGATCGATCTCTCCCGGCCCGATCGCCTTCGCCGCGATCCGGCATAATCCACCGGTTACGCGCCCCGACCCGAGAACCGCCGCGAGCTGCGCCGGCGCGTCCATCCCGTTTTGCAACGGCACGACGACGGATTCCCGGCCCGGCATTCTCTCGATCGACACCGCAGCTTCCGGAACCTGCCAGGCTTTCACCCCTACCAACACGGCATCGACGGCGCCGACTTCCGCAGGATTGTCCGTCGCGCGCACCTTCACTTCGAAATCTCCTTTGATACTCTTGATCCGGAGCGAACCCGCGCGGAGGGCCTCGAATGTTTTCCCGCGCACGAGAAACACCACGTCATTGCCGCTCATCGCGAGCCGGCCTCCAAAATATCCGCCGACGGCGCCGGCTCCAATCACCGCGATTTTCATCCTACGAAAACATCCGCTCGACGGCGGCCTCGCAGTGAATCCTGGTCGTGTTCAGAAATGGAATCCCGTTCTGCGACGGCTCGCGCAGAATCAGCGGCAATTCCGTCCCCCCTAAAATCACGCCGTCGATCTTCGCCTGCTCCGCCATCCGATCGACGATCGCGAGCAGGCCGGAGCGCGTTTCCGGCAGGAAATTTCCGGCGACCAGTTCGCTCATGTATTTCTCGTGAATGTAATCCTGGTCCGCCGTTTCGGGGACAACGACCGCGATGTCGCGTTTTGAAAAAACGTCTCGGTAAACGGATGCTCGCATCGTGAACCGGGTCCCGAAGAGCGCGAGGCGCTTCAGGCTGCGGGCCTTCGCGACCTCACAAGTCGCCGCGACAATGCTTATCAATGGAAGCGACGCTCGCCGCTCCAGGTCGTCGAACACCAGATGCGGCGTATTCGATGCCAGGATCGCGAAATCGGCCCCGGCCCGTTCCAGTTTTCCAAGTTCAACGAGCAGCCAATCGGTCAGCGCGTCGAGCTGGCCCGCCCCCGCGGCCGCGAGGACACGTTGCAGGTCGACACTGTTGATCACAATCGCTGGATAACTGCCATCCGGTTTCCGCGCGCGATAAAGCGCGATGATCGTCCGGTAATAATCGATCGTCGATTCCGGCGCGATGCCGCCGATGATGCCGAGCGTTTTCAAGACTCCGTGAGTTCCCCGTCGAAGCGCATCTCGTTTGTCGCGATGAAACCCATCTTTTCGTAAAGCGAGCGGGCCTGCGCCGACGCGTGCAGCACAAGTTGATCGAGCTTCTCGGTACGCGCCCAGCGGACAATTTCGTTCATCAACAGCACCGCGACGCCGCGCTTCCGCCATTCCGGTTCGGTAAAGACATTCAGGACAATCGCGTGCCGGCCTCTCGCGAAGGCGCCGTCCTTTGAGGGCCGCATCGGATGCGGAGGAACCTGGCGAAGCTGCACTCCCGCCCCGGCCACGATCGCGTCCGGCTGGGTTTTCGGAATGGCCAACCAGCCAAGGTATTCCCCATTGGCCAGAGCGCGTTCCGTCCAGGCCCGCGACGCCTCGAGAAAATCGTCGAACATCGCCGCAGAAATATCGCCCATCTCCTGAAACATCCGGGCGCGATGCCACGCAACAATCGGCGTGTCTCCGGGCCGGGCTCTGCGGATCAAAAACTGGGCGGCGTCCGGAGCGCTCATGAAAATATTGAGTTGGCCTCGGCCGCGGCTTCAGCCCATCTTAACAACTCCGATGCAGGCATTATCTTCTAAGATGCACGCGCTCGCCCGGGCCGAAAGTCGCAACGGGTCGGCCAGGCTTGGCCGCCTCAATCTCAGCATCGACCAGATCATGGTCGAGGAAAGGGCGACCGCATTCGCCAAGCGCAGCATCAAGACTTCCGCCAAGCTCGCCGGCCTCAAACTCGTCATCTCGATGATGGACCTGACCACGCTCGAGGGAAAAGACACGCCGGGAAAAGTCGCGTTCGTCTGCCGCAAGGCCATGCAACCGATGGATCCCCCCTACCAGGCCCCGCCCTGCGCCGCCGTCTGCGTTTATTCCAATTTTGTCCGCGCCGCCAAACGCTTCCTTGGAAATTCCGGCGTGAAAGTCGCGTCCGTCGCCACCGCATTTCCGACCGGCTTGATGCCGGTGAAATTGAAGCTCCAGGAAGTCCGCAGCGCCGCCCGCGACGGCGCCGATGAAATCGACATGGTGATCGACCGCGGCCAATTCCTCGCCGGAAATCACAACCGCGTCTTCGATGAGATCGCTGCGACGAAGGACGCCTGCGGCGCCGCGCATCTGAAAGTCATCCTCGAAACCGGCGAGCTCCAAACCTACGACAACGTTCGGATCGCCAGCGAACTCGCCATGCGCGCCGGCGCCGATTTCATCAAGACCTCGACCGGTAAAGTAACGCCCGCCGCCACCATGCCGGTCACGCTCGTCATGCTCGAAGCGATCCGCGATTATTTCTACGAGACCGGCATCCGCATCGGCATGAAACCCGCCGGCGGCATCAAGACCGCGAAACAATCCCTCGCCTACCTCGTCATGCTGAAGGAAACCCTCGGCGACGACTGGCTCACCCCCGACCTCTTCCGTTTCGGCGCCAGCTCCCTCGCCAACGACGTCCTCATGCAAATCGCCAAAGTCGTCGACGGCAACTACCAAAGCGGCGATTACTTCTCGCTGCCCTGATCGTTTTCGACGCGGGCGCGTTCCTCTCGGGCTGCCTCGTCGTCCTTCTCCACTTTTGCGACAATATCTAACACGTGCTGCTTTTGTTCCGCCGGCAGAGACGAGTTCTGAATCTCCTCCTTCATCTTCCACGTGCTCCCGGGAGAGTGTTGAAACATCGCGGCCAAAAGTTGATCACGAAGATCCGGGGTCGCGAATTGAAGAACCGCGGTCACAGTTTCGACTGTGTCCTTGCCAGTAGGCTTCTCGTACTCATCCGCCACTGCGGACCGAATCATTGCAGGCTGTTGCTGAATCCAAAATAGCAGCTCTTGAGGCGATTCTTCGGTCCAGTATGCGAAAACGTCAGCGAGATGTTCGCGCCAATAGGCAGGTGGAAATTGAGTCATCCAATTGGCAACGGCGCGTGGCGTGAGGTCGGGCTCGCCGGTCTCCTCGGCGGTACCGAAATTAACTTTCAATCCGCGGAACGCCTTGTTTCGCAATTCATCATTAGGCAATTGCTCGATGAACTTCTTGGCGTCTTCTTTCGAGTCCACGTAGAGAGCTGAGAGAGCGTTTTCGAGCACGGTGGTGATTTTCAGATCCTCAGCATGGGCAAGCGCGTACGCGACGGCCGCACTTCGATCATTTAGATACCAGCCGTCGAAGAATTCGCCCTCGAAGCCGGGACCAAAACCACGCGAATCCATCCATTTCCTCGCGGCCTCGGGATCCAACGCCGCCCAATTCCTAATCAATTCATCGCGTCCGACGCTTTCAGTCTTCGGATGCTCGTCGAAAAACTTGGCGACAGCTGGTGGGTCGATCACAACCCATTCGCTCACGACATTCTCTAGATATTTTCGGTAGTCCGACGGGTCCGGTGGCAGCTTCAAAAACAGTTCTGCGATATCTCGAAGTGCAAATCCGGGCGCAGCGCCCGTCACGGAATCCAAAGCCAGTTCCTGCACTTTCTTGTCTTTGATTTCGCAGGCCGTCCTGGCAGCGGCGATCGGATCAAATTGAACGAGCAACTTGTAGAACGCGGCCAGGGCCGCTGTGCGCCGCGGACCAGCGGGCATTCTTTCCAGCTCCGCCGCCCATTTTTCGCGCGCCTCCCCTGGAGCTGATCGTAAGGCCTCATAAAATTCCGCGAAGGGAAGTGCCAGAATCTCAGTAACGGCGAGTTCGCGGTAGGTAGGTTCAAACGGCGTTACCGTCGGAGCAGGCGATTTCGCCCGGAGGTCTGTTGTTGCGCGCTTTCTTGCGAGCGCTCCTTCTTCGACGCGACGGCCAATAAAAAGTGAAGTCAGCGCAAGAACCAGGAGCCCGATCGCCAGAACGACCCGAAGTTTAGCGTTCACGCACCGCCTCCGGCATGACCTTGCGCAAATACGCCTTTTGTTCGTTCGAAATGCGAAGCTGGTCGATGGCCTCGATGGCTTCATCGCGGGTCGTCCCCAGGCGGCGCGCGAATTCCCCCAGCGCTTCGTCGCGGAGGTTTCGGTCAGTAATTGTCAAGCCAAGCGCGATCGCTTTTTCATCGAACCGGCGCGGATCGTCAGCCGCTTCGCCGCCTCTCCGACAAAAATCGGCGAGCGCCGCATCGCGCACATTGGGCTGGAGCTGACCAAGCCAGCCCGTCGCCGCGTCGGCATCGTCCCGCATCCAACCCCACAGGACGCCTCCGATTTCCTCCTTCCACAAGTCGACAGGTTGGGTCGCCATCCAGCGCGCGACAACATCGGGAGGCCGCTGGTAGTCTTCCGGAGCGTGTAGGATTACCCCTGTAGTCCTATCTGCGACGACCTTCATCGCGGCTTTCGCCTGGTCTGAAGGGAGGAGCGACATCAGTCTGCTCGCGTCGTCGGGTGAAACCCGAAATAAGTAGTACGCCAACTCATTGACGGCTCCCTCAAAGTTCGCGCGGGCTGAATTAGTTACTGCATACTCCATTGCCGCCGCGTGATCGATCTCGGCCCATCCCGTCAAGAAGGCACGAAAAGCCTCCTCGGTGTGGCGTGAAGTATCCCGCTCCAGCCATTCTCTGGCTGCCGCGGGATCTATCGCGCCCCAATTGTAGAGTAACGCAAACAAACTGCTATCGGGGTGTTTCTCGATGAATTTGCTCACCGCTACCGGATCGACGCGACTCCAATTCGATAGAGGGTCCTCCGGAGAAAAGCTGTGGAGCCGGCGAGGATGTGGCAGCTGTTCGATCATTTCTGCCAGATCTCCCCAAATGGATTCCGGAGCCGCTTTCATCAACGAGACAATCGCCACATCGCGCATGTTCAGGTTCTCCGCGTGGAGCACGGCATCGATCGCGGCGTGATGGTCCACTTGAATGAGGCTCTTGTAGTACGCGGCGACGGCGGCGCGTTGGCGGGGGCCGCGCGGCATTCGTTCCAGATCGCGCGCCCAGCCGAGGAGTTGGTCGCGTGAGGCGGACTTGAGAACATCGTAGAGTTCGGAAAACGGAACGGTCGCGATGTCGCGCACGATGATGCGGTCTGCCTGGTTCTCGACTGCTGTCTTTTTGCTCGAAGCGAGGTCGCTCGCTGGCTCACTCGATTTCGTCGCCATGCTGTTAGTGACGGCAGCGGCATCGACTGTGTACCGGCCTGCCTCAAATCCGCCGACCGCCAGAACGAGCGCGGCCAAGCCAACGGTCGCAGCCTGAACGCGCGGCGACCTAAGCAGCTGTGGAGGGTTCATTGCGGGTGGTGAAATATTCGTCAATCAAGCCGATTTGGCCATCCTGAAGCGGTGCCTCTTTGCAAACCCTGCGACCGCCAGAGGGTAACAGTCCGATTCGTTTTGGAAGGGGGAACATTATGAAGCGGTTAACTTTTTTCTTAGCAGCATTATTTTCATTGACTGGGTTGCAAGGTGCGTTCGGCGGCGAGTCGTCCGGCTTCGATTCATCGGCGGCGTTTTGGAAGGGCGAGGCGGGTGATCTGACCCCGTATGTCGACCTTGCTTCGCGAGAGACGATCCGGTTGACGTTACCGCACGCGGTCGACGGTCACGACGCGGTTGCCGCGAAGGAAAATCAGGACTTCGAAGCGTTCGAAGACCACGCTCGCCGCGGGCCGGATGATACCGCGCCGATTCTGGACAACCCTAAGCCAACCTTTCAGGCGCAAACAAAAGCCGCCCTCACCAGCCCCACCGCCTTTCCGAGGGCCGTTGCTGCGCCCGGCTCCAGCGAGGCGGCTGAGCTCAATGCCGGCCCGGGTTGGGTCGCGATAGGACCGTCGCCGATTCCAAACGGGCAAACCGACCCGGCGAACGCGAACGGTCTTTCTACGACGCTGGCGCCGGTGAGCGGACGCACGACAGCGATTGCGATTGATCCGACCGATCCGAATACCGCTTACGTTGGCACTGCCCAGGGCGGTCTGTATCGCACAACTAACGGCGGCGCGAGTTGGACCCCGTTGCTCGACAACGCGCTGGCGCTCGCCGTTGGCTCGGTGAAAATCGATCCCAGAGACCGGACCAAGGTGCTCGTCGGCACGGGCGAGGGAAATTTCTCCGGCGACAGTTTCGTCGGGGTCGGCGTCTACATGATCACCGGTGCGAATGGTTCGTCGCCGACGCTCAACGGCCCGTTCAATCTCGATACCGCGGGCAAGGACGTGATGACCAACCGGTGTGCCGTCTCGATCGCGATCGATTCGAACAACGACAACAACGTTTTCGTTGGCACGGTGACTGGCGTCATCGGCCTTTACGGGGTGCTTCCGTCGCCAATCCCGCGCCGCGGTTTGTATCGCTCGACAAACTTCATGGGTGGCGCGCCAACGTTCCAAAAATTGGCCGTTTTGGGTGAAGACACGACAATGGCCGCTTCCGACTATCGCGTCACGGCGATCGTGGTCGATCCGAGTAACGCGAACAATCTCGTCTGCGCAATCGCTGATCCCGCGGGCGCCGCGCCCGCGGGAATCTATCGATCCACGAATGCGCTTTCGGCGAATCCGACTTTCACCAAGACGCTCAACACATCGGACGGCGCCACCTTTGCGCCAGTGCGCATGGCGATTCAGCGCGACGCGGCCACGGGCACGGTAACGATCGTTGCTGTCACCGGCGAATCGAACAGCGATATGGTAACGACTCGTAATCAAGGCAAAGTCTGGAAATCGATCACGGGCGGCCTGACCTGGGTAGAGCAAGTAGCCGGACGCGGATTCGCCGGTGGCCAGGGCTTTTACAATCTCGGCGTCGACATCGACCCGAATAACCCAAACAACTTTTATGTTGTCGGAACACTCAGCGCGGCGACGCAGGCCGGGACGACCGATGTCGGCGATAATGGGACCTTCATGTTCACTCGCAATGGCGGGACGACTTTCGGCGCGAGCGTGCGGACGTTGCATGTGGACAGCCATTGTGTCGCCGTCGCGCCCTCGAATCCGGCGGTGATTTATACCGGGAACGACGGTGGTATCTGGAAATCGGTCGATGCCGGCGCGGATTGGCTGGACGCAAACACCAGCGGGTTTCTAGCCACGCAGTTCTCCGGTCTCGCCGTTCATCCGATCGACAAGAACTTCACGCTCGGTGGCACCCAGGACAACGGCACCGAGCTGCGGAAACCGGATGGAAGCTGGAAACGCGCTGACTTCGGCGACGGCGGCTTTGCCTTGATCGACCAGACCGCGGGCGATACCGAATCGGTCACGATGTATCACACCTACTACAATGCGAAGACAGTGCTGGAAGGTTACTCGCGCGTGTTCAAAGCAAGCTGCGCGACCGAAGGCCAGTGGGCCTTTCGAGGAGGCGCGGTTGCGTTGTTACTGCCCGGTTTGCCGATTCCGTTGCCGGCGGTCGGAAGCATCGTGTGCGACGGCTCCAGCGGCCAGACCTTGAACGGCCAGAGCGTCGGCGATGACGCGAACTTCTACGCACCGATGGCGCTCGGCCCTTCGAGCGCCACGCTCAACGGGACGGACAGCGTCTACTATGGCGCAGATAAACTTTATGAGTCGCTCGATCAGGGTGAGCACATGGTGGCGCAAAGCCAGGTGCTCGAGCCTGGTGGCGCGGCACCTAACCCCGTCGATATCAAGCCGCCCGGAACGACCGTGCCGCCATCGAATACAGCGATCTCGGCGATCGGGATCGCGCAGACGAACGACAGTGTGCGCCTGGTCGGCACAAATTCCGGCCACGTTTATACCACGAACACGGGCGGGCCGCTGGTGGATGTGACCGACCCGACGATGCCTACACAACCCGTCGCCCGCGCGGTGATCGATCCGTCGAATGCAAACGGCGATGTCGCTTACGTGACTTTCGTCGGGAGCGGATTCGGAGGCGCCAAACACATCTGGAAGACGATCAACCTCACGGCTGCAACACCAAACTGGACGGCGACCGGAACCGGTTTACCCGACCTGTCGGTCAACGCCTTCGCAATTAATCCGAATAATCCGAAGGACCTCTACGCCGGCACCGACCGCGGCGTTTACAATTCACCCGATGCGGGGAAAACCTGGAGCCTCTACGGCAATGGGCTGCCGAACGTGGCCGTCTTCGATCTCGCGATCCAAAAGAAGTTCGGCATTCTTCGCGCCGCCACCCACGGCAAAGGCATGTATGAAATCGCGCTCGCAACGGAGCGCTTACAGAACATTTCCACTCGCGCCTTCGTGCAGACGGGCGACCGCGTCGCGATCGGCGGCTTCATCATTACCGGCAGCGGACCGAAGAACGTTCTGTTCCGCGGCATCGGACCTTCACTAGTCTCGGCCGGAGTCAGCGGAGTGCTTGCCGATCCCACGCTCGAATTGCACGATGGAACCGGCGCGCTTATCACCTCGAACGATAACTGGAAAGATAGTCAGCAGGCGGCCATCCAGGCCACCGGGATCCCGCCCACCAACGACCTCGAGTCCGCGATCCTCGCCACTCTGAACCCAGGCACTTACACCGTAATCCTGGCAGGTAAGAACTCAGGCACTGGAGTCGGGTTAGTTGAGATCTACGACCTCGACACCTCCATCCAGCCGAGGCTAGGGAACATCAGCACGCGCGGGTTTGTTCAGACCGGCGACAACGTTCTCATCGGTGGCTTCATCGTGGGCGGCGGCACGGGCGTGAACACGCGGGTGGTCGTACGCGGTATCGGACCGTCGCTAAACAATGTCGTGCCAAGCCCTCTCGCAGATCCCACCCTCGAGCTCCATGACGGCAACGGCGCGTTGCTCATGTCGAACGACAATTGGAAGGACACGCAGCAGGCCGCCATCGCCGCGACCGGGCTCGCGCCCGGCAACGACGCCGAGTCCGCGATCCTCGCCACGGTCACACCGGGCAATTACACCGCAATTTTGCGCGGGAAGAACAACACGACGGGAACTGCCGTAGTGGAGGTTTACGACATCGGGCCGTAATCCGGCCGGGCCGAAGGGCCAGCCGGAAGCCCCAAGCTCCAACATCCAAGCACCGGAGAAATTTCAATAACCAAACAGCGGGTAACGATAAACGAGCGCTGTGGAGCTTGATGTTTGGAGTTTCTCGAGATGACGGCTCCACATTTTTGCGTGCGGCCGGCGCATTCGCCGGTTAGAGAGAAGCCATGCCGCGGAAAAAATCGCGTTCCGATCTGGTCGTGCTGCCACGCAGCGCCGCGCTCGCGCATGAGCGGGTGGCGTTGCCGGTAAGCGAACGGCGGTTGAGTTTCGGCGACAAGTGGAGTTACGCGCCCGCGCCGGAAGCGCACGATTACATCAAGCTTCAGAAGCGTTACTCGCTGTTCATTGGCGGAAAATTTGTCGCGCCGCGATCGGGGAAATATTTCGATTCCATCAATCCGGCGACGGAAGAGAAGCTGGCGGAGATCGCGGAGGCGAACACGCGGGATGTCGATCTGGCGGTGAAGGCGGCGAGAAAAGCTTACAAAAAAGTGTGGAGCAAAATGTCGGGACGCGAGCGCGGGAAGTTTCTTTTTCGGATCGCGCGGCTCATCCAGGAAAAATCGCGGGAGCTGGCCGTGCTCGAGACGATGGACGGCGGCAAAACGATCAAGGAAAGCCGCGATATCGATCTGCCGCTCGTCGCGGCGCATTTCTTTTATTACGCCGGTTGGGCGGACAAACTCGACTATGCGTTTCCGGGCCGGACGGCGCAGCCGCTCGGCGTCGCCGGCCAGATCATCCCGTGGAATTTCCCGCTTTTGATGGCGGCTTGGAAACTCGCGCCGGCGCTCGCTTGCGGGAACACGTGCGTGCTTAAACCTGCGGAAACCACCAGCATCACTGCGATGCATCTCGCCGAGATTTTTCAGGCGGCCGAGTTGCCAGACGGCGTCGTGAACATCATCACCGGCGCGGGCGAAACCGGCAAAGCGCTCGTGGACCATCCTGATGTGGATAAGATCGCGTTTACCGGTTCGACATCAGTCGGAAAAACTCTGACGCAGGCCGTCGCCGGGACGAACAAGAGGCTCACTCTCGAATTGGGTGGCAAAGCCGCCAACATCATTTTCGAAGACGCGCCGATCGACCAGGCGGTCGAAGGCATCATTTCCGGAATCTATTTCAACCAGGGCCACGTCTGCTGCGCCGGCTCGCGGTTGCTCGTCCAGGAAGGCGTGTTTCCGCAGGTGATCCGCAAGCTGCGCGATCGCATCGCGACGTTGCGCGTCGGCAATCCACTCGACAAAAACACCGACATCGGCGCGATTAATTCCCGGATGCAGCTCGACAAGATTTGCGAGCTGGTCGACAGCGGATTGAAGCAAGGCGCCGAGCTGGTGCAATCGAACGCGAAACTGCCGGCGAAAGGCTATTGGTATCCGCCGAGCTTTTTCACCGGCGTCACCGCGTCGCATCGCATCGCCCAGGAAGAAATTTTCGGCCCGGTCCTGAGCGTGATGACTTTCCGCACGCCAGAAGAAGCGGTCGAGCGCGCGAACAACACGCCCTATGGATTGAGCGCCGGCGTCTGGACGGACAAGGGCAGCAAGATTTTCAAGATCGTGAACAAACTCCGCGCCGGTGTCGTCTGGGCGAACACCTACAACAAATTTGATCCGACCAGTCCCTTCGGCGGCTACAAAGAAAGTGGGTTCGGGCGCGAGGGTGGACGGCACGGTTTATTGCCCTACGTGACACTGAGCTAGTCGCCAGATCCTATTTTTGTTGTCATCCCGAGCCTGTCGAGGGATCTCTCATTTTGCCTTTTCTCGCTGACACTCGCGAATGTCAGAGATCCCTCGACTTCGCTCGGGATGACAGAATGAAATCGAGCGGCGGAGCGCTCGATCCCACCTACCGCCCGAGTCGCGCTTTGGCGTCGTAATAGACGACGATGAACGAGGCGGCGAGCAACGGCCGCAGGATCAGATTCATGACGGCGGATGCGACGTCGGACGCGATCATGAGGGCATCGGGCGTTTTTGCCTGCGAGAGCGATTGCATGAGCGCCATGGCTTGCTCGGGATTCTCGACGCCGCCGAGTCTGACGAGCGTGAAGGGAAACTGCACGCCGATGAGCAGGAACAGCAAAAGCAACAGCCAGACAGACGCGACGATGGCGCCACGGTAAAGAGGCCGGTCGAGCCGCGGCGCATCGGGGGCGCACCGTGCCAGCTCTTTGCTTTCACGGAGCGCAAGGGGTGCACCGTTGTCGCCGAAGGCGGCGGTTTGTTCCCAGAAGAGGAAGTTAATGAAGAGCCGCGCGTTCATGTAAACCATGAAAGCGCCGATGAGCAGATAAAGGAGCAGGCTGAAAATCGAAATGCCGCCGGCCAGCAGGGCCACCATCGCGGTGAGCGGGACGAAGAACCAAAAGAAGTAACTGGCATAAACCAGCAAGCCGGCGCCTAGCATTCGCCCAAAGCGATTCAGCGCAGCCGCGAATTGATCGGCGAGGGAGCGGTGGCGGCGGCGCAAGACATCGTCCGCCACATATTGAAAGCCGGCGGTGGAAATCGGCCACAGCAGAATCACCAGGGAGAACATCAGCCAGCAGATCGGGGGGATCGTCATCGCCGGCATCGCTTCGATCGAGCCCGATGTGAGATCGGGCAGCGGCACCTTGGGAAAATACCATTGCAGAACGAACATCGGCACGGCGGTGAGCAATCCGAAAACCATGAAGCGCCAGAATCCGCCGCGATAAATCCGGATCGTCTCGCGGGAAATTTCTCGCCACGTTCTGCGGCGAACGATCAGGTCGGGCGGCTCGGCCGGCGGCTGATCGTCGGCGAAGATTTCCACGAGCTCGCCCGCGGGAATCCATTTCTCGTCGTCGATGCGCCGAACTTCGTTCGTGCGGATCAGGCGTCCTTCTTTTCGCCATTCCTGAAGCTCATCCTCATCGACCGGGCCGTATTCCTTGCCTTCGACCCGCACCATCCATTGATCTGACATCGCGACACTTCCTTTAACCGTGAATGGCGCGCATCGCCACACCGCGTTCCCGCAGATTTCCTGCTCATGCTCTTGATCATGATCCTAATCTCTTGAGCAATCGTCGCCGCCGCCCAGGATCAGGAGCAAGATCATGATCATGAGCAAGAGGTTTGGAAACTGCCGCTCCTTCGTTACTTTGCGGACGTGAAGCTGCTCCTTGTCGATGGGCATTACTACGTTTACCGGTCGTTTTTCGCGATCCAGAACCTTTCGAATTCCCGGGGCGAACCGACGAACGCGATCTTCGGGTTCACGAAAACGCTCCGACTCATGATCAAACATTTGCAGCCGGAGCTGGGCGCGGTGTTCTGGGACGAAGGGCTGCCGGAAAAGCGAATGACGCTGCAACCGGCTTACAAGGAGACGCGAAAGGAAATGCCGCAGCCGATGGTCCCGCAACTCGATTTCATTCAGGAGGAGCTCACGGCGCTGCTCGGTTTCAAAAACATCTCGCTGCCGAACACCGAGGCGGACGACCTGATGGGGTGTTACGCCATCGCTGCCTGCAAGAAAAACATCGATGTTGTCCTGGCAACCAATGACAAAGACCTCTACCAGCTCGTTGGTCCGGGCGTGAAGGTTTACACGACGTCGAAGGCGGACCTGGGTTCGCCGAAGGATGCGTTCGCGCTCCTGGGCGAAGCGGAAGTCACCACGAAATGGGGCGTGCCGCCGAAACTGATCGGCGACGTCCTCGCGCTTTCGGGCGACACGGTCGACAATATTCCCAGCGCCGGCTTTGGCCGGAAGACTGCGGCGAAACTCCTGACCGAGTTCGGCAACCTCGACGCGCTCCTGGCGAACATCGGTCAGATCAAGAGTGAGAAGACGCGGGAGAAACTAGTGACGGGCCGGCCGCAGATCGAACAGAACCGCAAAATGGTGGAATTGGATTGCGACACGCCGTTGCCGGTGCCGATCGATGAGTTGCGGATCAAACCGCATTACCCCGCGCTGCTCGCCGCTCTGGAAAAGTGCGAGTTCAAGTCGCTGCTCCACGAAGTGCGAGACGAAGCAGCGAAGTCCGGAACGGTGAAACAAGCGGAGCTGCTCCTGTAAAACAATCCGAGAATTTGGACAGGATTAACAGGATTTTCCAGGATTCCAAAATCGCAATCCGGTTTAATCCTGTTAATCCTGTCTAATTTTTCAGGCATGCCGCAGAAAAGTTCGAACGGCGGACCCCGTCCGCTGTCCAAACAAACAGGTTAAGGCGATTCGGGCGGCGGCACGTTTCTCGTATTTGTTGTTTCTCCTGCGTGCGCTGCCCGAATCCTTTTTTTATGGGCAAATCCCGCCCTTTCCGCCACTAATGGCGCGAGTCGTTGCCAGACTCAGACCGCCATGCCGCCCAATCCTTTCGGAATCCGCGGATATTTGATCGACGCGCCGGTTTACGGTTCGCTCCGCAGCCATCCGGACGGCGCGATTATCGTGGCCGACGGCAAGATTGCCGAGGTCGGCGCTTACGATGATCTGCGGAAACGCCAGCGCCCGGCGCTGGTGCGCTGGCTCGATCGCGGGAGCGTTGCGATTTTTCCCGGTTTAATCGATTGCCACACGCATCTGCCGCAGTATTCGGCCGTGGCACGCGGCGAGAGCCAGCTTCTTCCCTGGCTGCGCGAAAATATCTTTCCGGTCGAGCGCGAGTTCACCGGTCCGAGAGCGCGCCTGGAAGCGCCGCTGTTTTTCCACGAGCTGGCGCGGAACGGAACTACAACAGCGATGATTTACGCCGCGATTTACGAGGACAGTTGCGAGGTCGGTTTCGAAGCCGCGGAGAAAAGCGGCCTGCGCGTCATCCTCGGCAAAATGATGATGGACCTCGGGTCTTACGGGCAATTACAGCCGAAGAAAATCCTTTCCGTTTCCCTGATCGAAAGCGAACGGCTTTGCCGCAAATGGAACGGCGCGGCCGATGGCCGGCTCGAATATGCCTTCAGTCCGCGGTTCGCGGTGACCTGCTCGGAGAAATTGATGCGAAGCGCGGCGGAGCTGGCCCAAAGATTTGGCGCTTATCTCCAGACTCACCTGGCCGAGAACCGCGAGGAGATCGAAAAAGTGCACCACCTCCACATGTCGGCGCGCGACTACACCGATGTCTATGAGAAGTGCGGATTGCTGACGCCGAAGACGATGCTGGGCCATTGCATTCACCTCAACGCGCGCGAAATCGACGCGATCGCCGCGGCGCAATCGAACGTCGCGCATTGTCCTACCTCGAATCTTTTTCTTGGGAGCGGGTTGCTCAAGCTGGACCAGCTTTTGAATGCCGGTCTGGCGATCGGCCTGGGCTCCGACGTCGCGGCGGGCCCCGAGCTCAACCTGTGGCAGGTGATGCGGGGCGCGCTCGATGTGCAGAAAGCGCGAAACATTGCGGAGCCGCATTTGCCACGCCTGCGCCCGAGCGAGGCGTTTTATCTGGCCACCAGCGGCGGCGCGCGCGCGCTCGGCAAATCCGCGATCATCGGTTCGCTTGATCCCGGCAAGGAAGCGGACCTGCTCGTTGTCGATCTCGTCTCGCTCTTGCCCTATGGAAAAACCGGACCGGGCCTGAATGATCTTTCGACCGAGGACATCCTCGCGCTCTGTATTTATCGTGGCGGCCCGCACGCGACGCTGGAAACCTACGTGCGCGGAAACTGCGTTTATCGCGCTCCCGGTTGCGCCGATCCCGAATGATGGACTCGATGCCAGATCCGATTACGATCGCGCTGCGCGAAGACCTCGGCGAGGGCGATACCACCACGCAGTTTTTTGTCCGGGAAGATTCGCGCGCGCTCGGACGAATCGTCGCGCGCGAACGCGCAGTCGTAGCGGGAACAGAAACCGCGGCGGAAGTTTTCCGTCGCGTAAATCCGAAACTGAACGTCGAGATTCTTCAGCCGGACGGGACCGCGCTCGCCGGCGGCGAAACCATCCTGGAAGTGCGCGGCGCGGCCAGCTCGATCCTCACCGCCGAGCGAGTGGCGCTCAATTTCCTCCAGCGGCTTAGCGGCATCGCCACCCTCACCCGGCAATTCGTCGAGGCCATCGGGAAATCGCGCGCGAAAATTCTCGACACCCGCAAGACCACGCCGGGTTTGCGCGCGCTGGAGAAAGCGGCCGTGCGGGCGGGCGGCGGCGCGAATCATCGGTCCACCCTCAGCGACATGGTGCTGGTGAAAGACAACCACTTGAGCGCGGGCGCCGGGTTCTCCGGATTTGTGAACGCGATCCAGCGGTTGCGCCAGGAACGACCCGGTCTTCGCATCGAAGTCGAAGCGGATCGGCTCGAGCAGGTGCGCTCGTTTCTCGAGGTTGACGGCATCGACGTCATCCTGCTCGACAACATGGAGCCAACGGAAATGCGCGAAGCGGTCGCGACCGGGAAAGGGAAAGTGAAATTCGAGGCGAGCGGCGGCATCACGTTGAAGAACGTGCGACGGATCGCGGCAAGCGGCGTCGATTACATTTCTGTCGGCGCGCTGACCCACTCGGCGCGCGCGATCGATTTGTCCCTGGAACTGACGCATGTCAGCAGTTAGCGATCGGTTGATTGCCGCAGAACTTCGGGCCGCGCTCAAGGGTTGCCGCATCGGGAGCGAAATCGTGGTGGTCGAGGAGACTGGCTCGACCAACGACCTCGCGTGGCAGGCAGCGGAGCGCGGCGCGGCGGAAGGCTTCGTGATTTTCGCCGAGCGTCAAACCAAGGGTCGCGGCCAATACGGCCGGCGTTGGGAGTCCGCGCCGTATCTCGGTTTGTGGTTTTCGGTTTTGCTTCGACCCGCCATGACTTTGCGCGAATCGCCGAAGTTAACGTCGTTGCTCGCCGGGATTGTGGCGACGACGATCGCGGAAGAGACGGGCTGCGCCTGCACGATCAGGTCGCCTAACGACATTTACATTTTGGACCGCAAAGTCGCGGGCGTCCTGATCGAAGGTCGCGCGGCCGGCCACGGAAGTTACGTCGCCGTGGCTGGCATCGGAATCAACGTGAACCAGACGACCGAGGATTTCCCGGAGGAGTTGCGCGCAATCGCAGGCTCGTTAGCGATGGCAACTGGACAAAAAATCGACCGCTCGAAACTAGCGATCGCGCTGCTGTGCAAGCTCGATCAATCAATCAGGTAGGGACGCCTTTCCGAGGCATCCGACTTTTTATCTGTGGCAGCGTCGCCTCCGGAAAGTAGTCGGACGCACCGGAAGTGCGTCCCTACCTGTCAGGCAAACTGCTGCAACACGCGCAATTTTTCCAGCGCCCGCCCGCTATCGATCTGCTCGCGCGCCAACAAGAGTCCTTCGTTCATGTCGCGACAAAGCCCGGCGACGACGAATCCGCCGGCGGCATTGACCAAGGTCAGATCGCGCTTGGCGCCCTGGATTTTGCCAGAGAGAATTCCTTCGAGATACCCAGCGTTCTCAGTGGCGTCCCCGCCGCGAAGCTCATCGAGCGGCGCCGTCGGAATGTTGAGCCAGCGCGGATCGATGAGACCGGAAGTTATTTTTTCCTGCGAAAGTTCGGCAAACGTCGTGACGCCGCCGGTGGAAATGTCGTCCATCCCCTCGCCGGTCTCCGTGACGCCATGCACGATCCAAGCCCGCTCGCGACCGAGACGCCGCAGGACGTCAGCGAAAACGCTGGTCAGGTGCGGCGAAAAGACGCCGATCAACTGCCGCGCCGGACGCGCCGGATTCAAAAGCGGGCCGAGCAAGTTGAACACCGTCCGGATATTTTCGCGCGCCAACCGTTTCCGCATCCCGGCAATCGCGCGAAAAGCCGGATGATATTGCCGGGCGAAGATGAAACAGAGCCCGTGCCGCTCGACGCATTCCTTCAAGCGCTCGGGCGGCAACGCAATCTGGACCCCGAGCGCCTCGAGCACGTCCGCGCTGCCACTTCGCGAGGTGACGCTGCGATTCCCATGTTTCACCACCGCCACGCCGCCGGCCGCGAGCACGAACATGATCGTCGTCGAGACATTAAAGAGATCGAGGCCGTCGCCGCCGGTCCCGCAGACATCGAGCATCGGGCCGGCGAGATTTTTCGGCTCGATGAGCGGATCGATCGCGCGATCGATCAGTTGCTGCACGAATGCGACGATTTCCTCGACGCTTTCACCTTTACGATGCAGCGCGATCAGGAACTCCGCCTTCATCGCGTCATCCGTCGAATCAGAGAGCAGCATCGACATCGCGCAATTGATGTCGCCAGAAGTGAGATCGATCCCGTTACGCATTTTCCCGATCAGCGCTTTCATTCAGGCCGAAGCGCCTTCCATTTCACGCAACCAGGCCCGATAAGCGTCCGGCGAAATCTCCGATGGCTTGATCTCGCTGCGTCCACCCCAAAAAACGTTCGTGTAGGAAACCGGAATGCCGCACGACTCGAGGTGCCGATCGATCGCGCGCTTGTGTTCGAGCAACAGTTCTTTGTCGGTCCCATGCGCGACGGCCATGATGTTGACGTTGCGAAACTCGGGCCCGGCCTCGCGCCAGTAACAATGGGTGAGGATGTGATGACGCCCGACTTCGCCGCCGGCTTCCATTTCACGGCCGGTCGGCACGGCCCAATGAAAGAGCGCGTTGAAACGGGTGACGCGGACCCCGGTCGCGGACGGCTTCACATGTTCGAGGAAGGTGGAGAAACGCCCGATCACTTTCCGCGCGTTCAACGATTCGGCGATCGTGCAGAATTCATCCAGCTCGAGTCCCGCTTCGGCCGCCCGGGCGCGCCAGGGCGACGGCCCGATCTCTTTCGGTTCGAACTCCCGCTTTAACGCGACGAGGACTTTCCATTCGAGGTCGCTGAGTTCGGCGACGTGCACCGGCGCCATGGTTGCCGGCACGTCGGCTTTGCTGCCGGGCTCGATCGTTTTGCGCCGCACATGCCCGACACCCAAAGTGAAAATCCCTTTCGCCGGCATCAGGCGGAAATGATCCGCGTCGACTTTCCGGGCGAGAAGTTCGCCGTGATGCTGGAGCGAAAATCCACGCGGCACCTTCAAGGTCGTCCAGAGTTTGTATTCGGAGCCAGGCGTGACGGAATCAGTCGAACGCAAAACGACGTGGCCGGAGAATGGGTCGCATTGCGACATGTAATCGAAGGCCGCGTCGATTTTTTCCGGCACCACTTTCCAGGCAACGAGCGCGCCGTCGGCCAGGTTCGTGGCGAGCAGCGTCTGCCGGACCCGGCGGACGGTCCCGGCTTTTAGCATCGCGGTGATTCGCGCCATCACGGTCTCGACCGGCACGCCGGAGCGGCGCGCGATTTCCTCAAACGGCTCGCGCACGAACCCCTCGATCTTGTCTTCGGAGACGGCGAGGATCTTCGCGTTGATCGAATCGTTGTGTTCGACGGGTAACATGGACAGGTAAATCAAACACGGCCCACAGGGCCGTGGCTACAACGGAGTGCAACTGGCACGCTCAGGCGACGCAGGAAAGGATCGCACAGAAATGGCAGGCAGTGCCGGCGAGCACGAAGAGGTGCCAGACGAAATGACTGTAGCGAACTCGGTTGTTACCGAAAAAAATCAGGCCGGACGTGTAAGCAATTCCACCCGCGAAGAGCCAGATCACGGCGGCTGGCGGCACCGCCAGCAGGAAAGGCCGCACCACCGCCAGGATCAGCCAGCCCATTCCAAGATAAAGGACCAGCGACAATCTCTTCCGCCGGATTCCGGTCCGTAGTTTCATGATCACGCCGGCGATGGCGAACAGCCAGACAAGTGCAAACAGGGTCCATCCCAAGACCCCGCGAAGAGGCCCAAGGGTGAACGGGGAATAGGTCCCGGCGATGAGAAGAAAAATCGCCGCGTGATCGATGATCTGGAAAGCGCATTTGAGGCGCGTCTGCGGCCAGGCGTGGTAAAGGGTCGAGCAAAGGTAGAGCAGGCACATCGTGGCAACGAAAATGATCGTGCCGATCAAAAACGCGGAGTTACCCCGGCGCGCCGCGGCAACGTAGAGAAAAGGCGTGGCCACGATCGCCGCCGCCAGGCCCAATCCGTGGCTAATGCTATTGGCCAGTTCTTCGCGACGCGTTTGGTCCCATTCCGGCGCGGCGAACAATTCGTCGATCGCTTTCATGCGGTGGCTCGAGCAAACATCGCTGTCTCATAATACGGCGCTCCGAAGGTGAAAAGCCAAAAGCGCCGGGAAGCGACCGGTGCGACAATTACCCGCGTGGTTAAAGCTATTTTCTTCGATGCCGCCGGGACGTTGATTTATTTGCCGAAAAGCGTGGGGCATCATTACGCTCTCGTCGGCGAACGGCTGGGCCTGGCGCTTGACGCCGCGGATCTCGACCGCGCGTTCGGCGACTGCTGGAAAAAAATGCCGGCGCGTCCGGCCATCGACGGTCCGCGCGAAGATGACGACAAAGGCTGGTGGCGCGCCCTGGTCTATCGCGTGCTCGAGCAAGTCGCGCCGGGACTCGACGCGCTGGATCGCGATGCTTTTTTTGAGGGCGCCTACGGCCACTTCGCCGAACCCGGCGTCTGGGATTTGTATCCCGAGGTCGCCGAAGTTTTGGTCGCGCTGAAGCGGCGCTTCGATCTGAATGTTATTTCAAATTTCGACGGCCGTCTGCGGATGATCTTCGAACACCTCGGCGTCTCGCAATTTTTCTCGCACGTCTTTCTTTCCAGCGAGCTCGGCGCCGACAAGCCCGATCCGGAAATTTACCGGCGCGCCTTGGAAGTGGCCGGGCTCCGGCCTAACGAGACGTTACATGTCGGCGACGATCCGGTGCGGGACTGGGCAGGCGCCGCCGCCGCCGGATTGTCGGTCGTCCGTCTGGAGCGCCCGCGAAATTCCCTCCGCGATTTGTTGCTCCCGTGATGGCAGGAAATGCTGACGTGCGGAGAGATTAAGAAGTAAACGAAAGCCCGGGAAGCCTTACGATCAGTTGCCTGAAGAAGCCAGGCCGGACGAAACGACGACCTGGCCTTTCAGGGTTAAAGGCATTCGCAGACGGACAACCGGACGGTTATTTCTGGTAGGTCGAAGTCGTCGTGGTGGCGGCTTCCTTTTTCTGGGCACAGGCGCCCAAACTCAGGGCGCTGGCCGCAACGGCCAAAATCATGATCGCTTTAAAAATCTTCACGTAATATTTCGCCTCCTTTCTCAGCAGGTTGCTGCGCGGCATTTAGGCAATAAAGACCCCCTGACGCAACGCTTTTCCTTGCTAGCGGCCCTGGCGGCGCCTAACCATATTATCCGCAGTGCTTCCTACGCGGCTTTTCCGCTCCAATCTCATTGTCTTCGCTCTGGTGGTGATGGCATTGATCGCTGACACCCCCGCGGCCAAGGCTCGGCAGCGGAGCGAATTGGTCCTGGCCACTTCGGCGGAGGATCCAGTTCTAAGGGCGCGGCTCATCAGTTTATCTTCGACCGTCAATCCGGAAGAGGCCCGGCGCGTTACCTACGTTGCCTACACAACCGGGCGAGAATTGGCCGCGAAATGGGACATGGTGTCGTCGCCGACCATGCAAAGCTTTCTCATTAACATCGGCCTGCGCAAAGGAGGGTACTGTTATCAATTTGCAACGGAGTTACTGCGCCGATTGGACGCGCAGAAACTCAAAACGCTCGAGCTTCATTGGGCCGAATCCGATGCGGGAACTGACACCGAGCATAATGTCATCGCCGTCACCGCCAAAGGCCAGCCCTTTGAGCAGGCGATCATGCTGGATAACTGGCGGCGATCCGGACATCTGTTATGGGGACCGCTCACGGGCGACCCCGATCACACCTGGCAGGAAAATAAAGCCGCGTTTGTTCGCGGTTTAGGCCGGAACGCATCAACGCCTGATCGACCAAAGCGCGTGACGCATTCCAAGAAGTAGTAAACCCCTCGCCATGTTTTATCATGGGTTGGGCGGGACCCGACCCTCGTCATCTTCCTGCCGCCAACGTTTAATGCCGCGTAAAACTAAAGACGAGAATCTGGGCGTGTCGGGGTTCCCAGCGGTGGAAGTCGACCCGGTATCGGCCCGCGTTTTGTCCGCGGACGCTCTGGCCGGAATTCATCAGGTCGAAGAGCTTTTTCGTTTCCGCCTGGAGGAAAAACGGCGCGTCGAGAAACTCAGTCACCCAATTCATTTCGTGCGCGTCCGTCAGGTAGAACGTGACTTGCAGGTCCTCGTCGGAATTCTCGACGATGATCAGGCAATAGTTGTAGCTGTTCGCATTCTTGAACTCGCCTTCGAAAAACACGGTGCAGCGTTTCTGCACCTGGATGGGCCGCAGCTTCGCCTCCTTGAAAAACGAGACGGCATTCGCATACGTGAGCGCTTTCGTGGTTGCGATGTCCGCTTTCTTTACCGGCTCAGCGGCAATCACAGCACCGGCAAAAACGGCCGCGCCCAAAAGAGTTAACATCGAGGTTTTCAGATTAGCTCTCTTTCCTTGAGTTCAGCGCCGGCCGCTCATGGCTCGGAACGACGAGCACGGGACAGGTCGCATGCCGCACCACGTATTCCGCGGTGCTGCCCAAGAGGATATGCTTGAATCCGGTGGTGCCGTGGGTCGAGGTGATGATGAGGTCCGCACGCTGCCCCGCGGCCCGCGCGCAGATTTGCTGGCCGGCATGACCGATTTGGAGCGACGCCTTCACTTCGATCCCTTCCCAATCCATCTTTTCGATCAGGTCGCGCATTTGACGGCGTGAGGCCTTTTCCGCCTGCTCCATTAACAACGGCAGATCGTAACGCGCGTACTCATCACTCGTGATGTAGTACTGAAAGGCGACGGAATTGAGCAGGACCAGCTTCGAACCGAACTGCTTCGCCAGCGCCTTGGCGTATTCGAGGCCCTTCAGCGAGCATTTCGAGAAATCGATCGGCACCAGGATCTTGCCGAATATGAGTTCGGGCCCCGGCGATTTCCGACTCTTTGCTTTCGGGTGAACCACGAGGACGGGACAAGGTGAATAGCGAACGATGCGCTCGGCGGTGCTGCCGAGCAGCAAGTGTTTCACGCCCGTGTTTCCCCGGGTAGCGGCGACGATCAAATCGATCTTCTGCTCGCTGGCGATCCGGCAAATCTCCTCAAATGGTTTTCCTTCGACGGCATGCGTGTTGCCCGGGCGCAACTCGATGCCGAACTTCTTCGCGACGTCTCTTAAATGCCGCCGGACGCCTTGCGCCACTTGCACCGGTGGAAGGACGATCGGCATCGCCATCACCGTGGTGAGCGGATAGTCGGGCTCGTAGACGTGGATTAGATGCAATTGGGCCCCGGTCCGTTTCGTCAAACTCAGCGCGGTTTCGAGTGCTTCGAGCGAGCGCTCCGAGAAATCGATCGGCACGAGCACGTTCTTGATCTTGAGGTTGGCGGCCTTTGTGATCCTGGGTCCGATTCGGCAGGAGATCCGCGGGAACCGCCGAGTTACTGGAAGAGTTGCCGTTTTCATGACTTAAACATGATCGGCAAACAGGAGCGTGCTGTTCTTCGCTTGCGAAACATCGGGCCTTTCTTGCTTTAGCGCCGGCGTGCTCTTGAAAATTTCCGGCGACCTCGAAAGACTGGTGGCGCATGTCCGCTGTGCTTTTTCTCGTGCTCGCCTTCGTGTCCGAGGTCGCGGGCACGGTCGCCGGTTTTGGATCTTCGGTGTTCTTCGTGCCGCTGGCCGGATTCTTCTTCGACTTCCACGAAGTCCTGGCGCTAACCAGCATCCTGCACGTCTTCAGCAACACGGCGAAACTGGTCCTCTTCCGCACCGCCGTGCAATGGCGCCTCCTGCTCCTGCTCGGAATTCCAAGCACCCTCTTTGTCATTCTCGGCGCCTGGTTCAGCACCCGGCTCGAGTTCAAGTACACCGAGTTGATCCTCGGACTTTTCCTTATCGCCTTCAGCGCGTTTTTCCTGCTCCGGCCCAAGCTGAAACTCTCGCCGAACCCTTTGAATGCGGTCACGGCTGGAGGCGCCGCGGGTTTCCTCGCGGGATTGATCGGCACCGGCGGGGCGATCCGCGGCCTCGCGCTCGGCGCGTTCGACCTTGAAAAAAATGTGTTTGTCGCTACTTCGGCCGCGATCGATTCGGGCGTGGATTTTAGCCGGATGATTGTCTATCTGCGCAGCGGTTTTTTGGCGGTCGAATCTTTCTGGTTCATTCCCGCGCTTCTGGTGGTCGCGTTCGCCGGATCCTACGTGGGCAAATTCTTGTTGAACAAGATCGAGCAGAAAAGTTTCCGCAAAATTGTCCTGGTGCTGGTTCTATTGATCGGCCTGACTACGCTCGGCGGGTTTATCCACACGATGCTCCGCTGACGACTTCAGGGCCGGATCGCCACTTTCAGGACGCCGTCGCGCCGTGAGCCGAAGAGGTCGTAAGCCTCGACGATTTGATCGAGCTTGAAGCTGTGGGTGAGCAGCGGCGTGGGATCGAAACGCTTCGTCTGCACCATCGACATCAACCGGCGCATCCGTTCTTTTCCGCCGGGGCAGAGCGTGGTCACGATCTTGTAATCGCCGATCCCCGCGGCGAACGCGTCGTAGGGCAACGCCAGTTTGCCGGAGTAAACGCCGAGACTGCTCAACGTCCCTCCCGCGCGCAGGCAACGCAGAGAATTTTCGAACGTTTCTTGAAGACCGAGCGCTTCAATCGCCACGTCGGCTCCGCCGCCCGTCAGCTTCTTCACTTCCGCCACGACATCGCACTGCTTCGGATCGAGCACGATGTCGGCGCCCATTTTTCTCGACATCTTCATCCGCACCGGATCGCTCTCGATACCGATGATGAACGACGCGCCCATCAGTTTCGCGCCCGCCGTTGCGCAAAGCCCGATGGAGCCCTGCGCGAACACGACCACGGTATCGCCTATTTTTATCTTCGCCGATTCCGCGCCGCTGAATCCAGTCGAAGCGATGTCCGCCAGCAGCACTACCTGTTCGTCGGTCAGTTCGTTCGGAATTTTCGCGAGGTTCGCCTGGGCATTCGGCACGAGAAGATACTCGGCCTGCGAGCCATTGATCGTGTTGCCGAAACGCCAGCCGCCGAGCGCTTCCACGCCCTCGCCGTGTCCGCATTGCGCCCATTGCGCGGAAAGACAGGCGCGGCATTGTCCGCACGGCGTGATCGCCCCGGTCATCACGCGATCACCGATCTCGTAACCGGTCACTCCTTCACCGAGTTCTTCGATCACGCCTACCGGTTCGTGACCAATGACCAGTCCCGCCTTCACCGGGTATTCGCCTCGCAGAATGTGCAGGTCCGTCCCGCAGATCGTCGTCAGCGTGATGCGAATGACGGCTTCACCTACGCCGGCGCGCGGTCGCGGCACTTCTTCGACGCTGATTTCGTTTGGTCCGTGGAAGACGTTCGCGCGCATCGTCGGCGTTTGAATGTCGGACGGTGGATAATGCCGGACTGGCACCGGCGTTTGGGTCAGGAGCGTTTGTGTATTCATAATTCGTTAGGCGGAGTTTCTTTGTCTAGTGCGACGGAGAAGTGGACTCGAGCAGTGTCGACACGGTCACCAGCTTAAAGCCACGTCCCCGCAGATTGGCGATGATCGCCGGTAGCGCGTCGGCCGTGCTTTTGATACCGACGTGCATCAGGACTATGGCGCCATCGAGTTCCGCGTCGGTTTTCCCGGTCACGCGATCGACCAGGAACTCCGGCGTCTTCCTCGGCTCGACTGAATCGAGGCTGTCGAGCGTCCAGTAGATCGACCGGTATCCAAGGTTCGCTGCGATCCGCAAGACGCGTTCGTTCCGTTCGCCGAACGGCGCCCGCAACCGAGGCCGCGGCGATTGTCCGGAGATATCCGTCAACAACATTTCCGCCCGCGTGATTTCCTCGCGCACGATCTCGTCAGGTTGCTTGGTCAGGTCGGAATGGTTCCAGGTGTGATTGCCCAGCTCGTGCCCATGCTTGGTGATGGCCTTGGCGCAGGGCTCATGTCGTTGCGCGAAAGTCCCGGTGATGAAAAACGTGCTGTGCACCTGCGCCGTTTCCAGTGCCGCGATCAAGTCGTCGAAACACTCCGCGTTCGCTCCCGCATCGAACGTAATGGCGATTTCCGATTTCCCCCGCGGCCCTCGGACGACCTCGCCTAGTGGTGTAACGACACCGGCGACAGATTGCCTGCTGCGATCATCAGCCTTCGGCCGCGTCGCCTGTAAAAGCGAGCAACCCCCGAACAGCCCAATACCGATCGCGATTAACACCGCGTTCCTTCGCCCACCCATCCGTTTCATCGCTTTCATGACTTTCCTTCTGCTCTGAAGTTAGAACGCGCATCATTTCGCGATACGCATCGCTTGGCTTTCACCATGCAGAAATTGCTGCGGCCTAACCCGAGGCGAGCCTTGCACCGCTGATACGCATGCCGTTTGATGGCTCTCGTGCGCAAATTTGTTCCCGCAATTTTCTCGGCTTTGCGCGGGTATCGTCGCGGCGACTTTTTCGCTGATCTTGGCGCCGGATTGACGGTCGGCCTCATCGCGCTGCCGCTGGCGATCGGCTTCGGCATTGCTTCGGGCGTAACGCCGCAGCAGGGACTTTGGACCGGAATTATCGCCAGCCTTGTCGTCGCGGTCCTGGGCGGCTCGCGATTCCAAGTGGCGGGACCGACGGGCGCATTTGTGCCCATCCTGTTTTCCGTGGTCGCCGTCTATGGATACGGCGGGCTCGCTCTCGCCACGATGATGGCGGGCGTGATGCTGATCATTCTCGGCGCGCTCCGCATGGGGCGGCTGCTCAAGTTCTTCCCGTACCCGGTCGTGGCTGGATTCACGAGTGGCATCGCGATCATCATTTTCTGCGGGCAGCTGAACGAATTCCTCGGGCTCGGTCTTAAAATGCCGGGGCACGTGCCACAGCAAATCGCCGCGCTGGCGACCCATTTACAGAACATCAACTGGCACGCCTTCGCCATCGGCGCCCTGACTCTCGCGATCGCCTACGGCTGGCCTTTCCTAACCAGACGCGTGCCGGCCAGCATCGTCGCGGTGATTGCGGCGACGGCGGTGGCGCACTTCGCCGGCTGGCCCGTGGCGACCATCGACAGCCGCTTCGGCGGCATTCCCGCGGGGTTACCCGGTTTGCATTTCCCTGCCGTAACTCTCGAATCGATGCGCGATTTGATGGGGCCAGCCTTCACTATCGCAGCGCTCGGCGCGATTGAATCACTTCTTTCCGCGATGGTCGCCGAAGGCATGACCGATACCCGCCACGACCCAAATCAGGAATTGATGGCCCAGGGAATCGCGAACGTCCTTTGCCCGATCGCCGGTGGCATCCCCGCCACGGGAGCGATCGCGCGCACGGCGGCGAACATCCGCACCGGCGCGCGCACTCCTGTCTCCGCGATCATCCACGCGATGGTGCTTCTTGCCGTGGTGTTTCTGGCCGCGCCGCTTGCGGGATACATCCCACTCGCGGCGCTGAGCGCGATCCTCCTCACCGTCGCGTTGCGCATGGCGGAGCTGCACACCTTTGTCGAATTATGGCGCGGTCCCCGCGCGGACTTCGGAGTGCTGCTCGCGACCTTCGCGCTTACCGTAGTGTTCGATCTCACGATCGGCGTCGGCGCCGGCCTTATCATGGCCGTCGTCCTTTTCCTCCGCCAGATGGAGGACGTAACTCACGTGCGCCTGATCACCGAGGAAAGCGAAGACCCGGGCACCGGCTCGCACAGCATCCGCGGCAAAGACATTCCGTCCGACGTGATTCTCTATCGCATCGAGGGCCCGATGTTCTTTGCCGCCGCCGAAAAGCTCGACACCGCGTTGCGTGGCTCCGGCGGCAAACCGCGTGTCGTGATCTTTCGGATGCGAAGCGTGCCAGCGATGGACGCGAGCGGCCTGCACGCCTTCGAAGGCGCCATCGAAAAGCTGCGCCGCGACGGCATCGAAATTTTCCTCACCGCCGTGCGCCCCCAGCCGATGAAGGTCATGTTCGAAGCCGGCCTGGCCGAACGAATCGGCCTCGATCGTTTCTGCGCCGATATCGACCAAGCGCTTGCCGCGGCGCGCGTGTGTCGCTGACCGCGGCGCTATCTCGCTTGGCAATCAGGCCCCGAATTTTGCGGCCGCTTTGCTGAGCAAGATCAGGCCAGCGATTGCCAAGGAACGGAGAGCATTCTCCTTCGGTCTGGAGTGTCTTTCTCCAGGGGAACAAATGAAGAAAGAAACATTTCGAGATCAAAGTAACGGCGCGGAATCGGTACGGATCTGGAAGGCACGGAATTTCATTCACGCGCACTCGAGCGAAGAACTCTCGCTCCGGAAGGTGGCGAAGGCGGCGAACACGAGCGCGAATTATTTCAGCGAGAAATTCAAGGAAGCGACCGGGATGAACTTCGTGCAATACGTGGCGCGAGCGCGTTTCGAGAAAGCGGCGGCGCTCCTGCGAGAAGCCGATCTGCGAGTGAGCGAGATCGCGTTCGCGACCGGGTTCCAGTCGCTGTCGCAATTCAATCGCGTCTTCAAAAAGTTCTCCGGGATATCTCCCACCGAATACCGCGCTGCGGCGCGAGCGAAACAGAAACGGCGCTGTTGAGTAGGATTTTCCCTGAGAAATGCAGGGATTATACCGGTAAAAATGCGTAGCCAGCCGAACCTTCGATCTGCAAGACTGCGGGTCGTGCTGCATTCGAGGTTCACTCGATGGTTCATCGGGAAGCGCGAAAGGCTCTGGTGGGTTGTCGGGGGTGGAGCGGCGCTTACCGTCATTCTGCTTTCCTGCAGCAACTTCGAATCGAGCCGCGCCATCATGGCGCCGCCGAGTATCTCTGGCGCCGAGTTCGTCGGCTCGGAAGAGTGCGCCACCTGTCACGAAGCGATTGCGAAAGGTTTTCCGACCGCGACCCATGCGCGCCTGAAAGCGGAAGGCGACAACGCCAAGAACATGGGCTGCGAATCGTGCCACGGTCCGGGAAGCCTCCACGTCAAGAGCGGCGGCGACCGTAACAAGATCGTTAATCCGAGAAAGTCGCCGGCAACCTGTTTCCAATGCCATCTCGAAGTCCGCGCGAAATTCGATCTGCCGCATCACCATCCAGTGCTCGAAGGAAAAGTGAGCTGCGCGGATTGCCATAACCCGCACAAAGGCGACGCGATCAAAGGCGGCGGGACGAATCTTCCCCAATCGCTCAAGGGCGGCGGCATCGCCTTGCTCGGTCAAAACGAAACCTGCTTCCAATGCCACACCGCGCAACGCGGTCCGTTTGTCTTCGAACACGAAGCGCTCCGCGAAGGTTGCGTGAGCTGTCACTCACCGCACGGCTCCGTAAATCAACGGATGCTGACGGAACGCAATCAGACCTTATGTCTGAAGTGCCACTTTCAGCAGCAAACAGCCGCAGGCCGGATTTTCATCGGCGACTCAGACCACACCAACCGCCTGCCGCAGGGAACATGTTGGTCGGCGGGTTGTCATGAAGCGATTCACGGGTCGCAGGTGAACGAGCACCTCAGGTACTGAAGCGATGCGTCATCCTATAACGAACGATGTCTGTCCGCGAAGCCGGGCCGGCCGTTTCGCACGAGGTGCTGCGCTCTTCGCGTGCGTGGCGCTCGGGGGAAGTTATCCCCTGCAAGCCGGAGATAAGGAGGTGGCGAAAACTACGGAAAACGGCACCGCGGTCGAAGAAGAAACGCCTGAGTATAAGAACTGGATCGAGCTGGGAATCGGCGGCCTCAGCGTTAACGGCGATGCCGCCCAGTTCAAACAGGAGCACCGGATTTCTGGCGACACCTTTGGCGGGATCGAAGACATGCACATCGAGCAAGCGATTGGCAAGAAGGGACAATTGACCGTCGATGGCCACGCGATCTTCGATAACCATGACTATGACGTGAAGGTGGAGTTATCCTACCCGGGCGTGGGTTACATCCGCGGCGGTTACACGGAATTTCGGAGTTGGTATGACGGCAATGGCGGTTTTTTCCCGGGCAACGGCCAGTTCTTTGCGCCGCCCGATCAGGAGATGGAGCTGGATCGCGGCGAGGCGTGGGTGGAACTAGGATTGCGGATGCCGAAGCTGCCGGAGATAACACTCCATTACTCGCATCTGTTTCGTGATGGCCGAAAGGACTCAACCATCTGGGGCGATACTACCCTGACCGGCCTGGCGGTTAATCCTACTCGCAAAATCGCGCCTTCCTTTCGCGACATCGACGAGACGCGCGATATTTTCTCGGCCGACATCGTGCAGAACTTCGGCAAGACCGATATTGGCCTCGGCATGCGTTATGAGCACAGTGAAGTGAACGACCGGCTGCAATTGGAGCGTAATGCCGGCCAGCTCCCGCCGGTGGTCGCAGCGCCGGGCGCGCAGCGTTTCATCACCGATAACAGCAGGAACAATCTCGATTCCTTTAACGGACATGTGACCGCCGAGACTTACTTCAGCGATTCGCTCTGGTTCACGAGCGCTTACTCTTATTCTACTTTGGAGAGCGACATTTCCGGCACGCGCATCATCGGATCGGGATACGACTCGATGATCGGCGATCCGATTGCGACGCTGCAATCCAACGATCATGGCGTGCTCAACTTGGCCGGGGTTTCACAAGTGAACGAGCACGTGGTCAATCTCAACTTGATGTGGTTGCCCGCCAAAAAACTGACGCTGCTGACGGCATTCCGTTATACCCGCCAAGACAACGACAGCGCCTCCAGTTTTCTCGACTCCAACACGGCGGCGAACACCGCGCCGTTTACACCGACGAATCCGGCGGGCGGCTTCCACCGCATTGCGCCGGTGTTGCGATCGGGCGATACGGCGGAGGCGTTCAATAATTTCGCGGAAACCCTCGAGGCGCGTTACACCGGCATCGATAACTGGGTCTTCTATGCGCGGGGCGATTGGGAAGAAGAAAACGGCAACGTGCACGAACACATCGTTGCGCCGGGCCCCGTCGATCAAGGCTCCATGAACAAGGACACCGATCTGCTCACGCAAAAATACACGGTGGGCGCGAACTGGTATCCGATGACGACGCTCAACGTCTCGGGCCAGTATTATCACAAGAGCGCGGATTATGATAACCACTTCATCTCGGAGCTGGCCACGCCGCCGGTGGTTGGCTCGGAAAGAAACCAGCGCTTGCTCAGCCAGGAACTGGACACCGACGATGTAAATTTCCGCGTGACCTGGCGCCCGAAACTGCCAGCGGTGCTCGGCACGATCGCGTTCGTCACGCGTTATGATTACGTCCGCGGGACGATCGACGGGATGTGGGCGATCTCTCCCACTGGGACCGGCGTGGCTCCCACTAACACCATTCTTATGTCGCAGCAGACAGCCGTCATCACTAACCACGTCATCAGCGAAAGCGTTACCTGGAACCCCTGCGCGCGGCTTTACCTTCAGGGAAACGCTTCTTATGTCTTGAATAAGACCGACACGCCCGCGGATTTCAATTTGATTCCGAACACCAGCCTGACGGTCCTCGATTTCAAGAATGATTACTGGACCGCGAGCGGAGCCGCGGGATTTGTCCTCGACCAAAAAACCGATGTACGCGCCGAGTATTCCTACTATCGGGCGAACGACTACCAGAATAATTTTCTCGTCGCGCTCCCGTATGGGATGGGCGCGACCGAGCATACGGTCTCGGCGACCATCAGCCGGCAGATCACGAACAACATCCGACTCAAGCTGCAATACAGTTACTTTCACTACACCGACCTGCTCGCCGGCGGCCACAACAACTACGAAGCGCACGCCGTCTTCTCGAGTCTGCAATTCCGCTTCTAGTTCTTCTCCAAGTTCGATGCGAAACTGGGGAATGACGGGAGGAGCAGCGCTTTTCGCAATTGCTGCGGCAATGCTACTGGGCGGCTGTGATCGCGACGATCAACAGATAAAAGTTTACCGCGTTGCCAAGGCGCCGCTTGAATCGACGCCTCCGCCGGACGCAACGATGCCGACCAATGCTTCTTCGCCAAACGCGGAGGCGCCGGCCGCGCCGCCCAGTTCGGAAAAGCCGCAGATCCATTGGGACGTTCCGCCGGGTTGGTCTCCGACGGCTGCTTCGGCCATGCGCTACGCCAGTTTCGCGACGGAAAAAAACGGCGAGAAGGCGGAGATCTCCGTCGTGACCTTTCCCGGCGATGGCGGCAGCGACGCGGACAACGTCAATCGCTGGCGGCAACAGGTCGGCCTCGGCCCCGTCGACTCGGTCGATGCGCTCATCGTTCCGGAACACGCCGGCGCTCTCCACTTTTCCACGGTCGACATGGCCGGCCCAACGACGCGGGTGCTTGCCGGGTGGACGCGACACGAGGGACGCACCTGGTTCTTCAAACTCACCGGTCCGCCGGCGGTGGTCGAACAGGAGAAGTCGAACTTCGCCGCATTTCTTCAATCGGTTCGCTTCTAGAACATGCTGCGCAAACTCATCGCCATCATCACGTCGCTGAAGCTGACGATCGTTTGTCTCGTCGCGGCAATGGTGCTCATCTTCGCCGGGACGATTGCCCAGGTTCATCTTGGAATTTGGGAAGCGCAGCAGCGGTACTTCCAAAGCTTCTTCGTCTGGTGGCCGCCAAAGGGACGCGGATTCCGCATCCCGATTTTTCCCGGCGGCCATCTCATCGGCGCGGTCTTGCTCATCAATCTGATCGCGGCGCACGCGAAACGTTTTCAATGGGCCTGGCGCAAGCTCGGTATTCATCTCACCCACGCGGGCCTTATCATCATGCTCGCGGGCGGCTTGTTCACAGACCTGTTCGCGGTCGAGAGCCACATGCGGCTGACTCAGGGCGATACCCGGAATTACTCCGAAGATCCGCGCCGGATGGAGCTGGCGGTGATCGACACGTCCAACCCAGAGTTCGATCAGGTGACGGCGATTCCTGAAGCGGTCTTGCGGCAAGGAGGCGGCATCGAACACAAGAGCCTGCCGTTCCGCGTGGTGGTCCGGCATTTTTATCAGAACTCGCGCCTCCACATGGTAAACGAGTCGGGCGTGGCTCTTCAGCCGATTGCGAACCAGGGGCCGGGAGCGCAAGTTGTCGTCGAGCCCGTCCCGCGCGCGACTGGAGTGAACGACCGTGACCTGGTCAGCGCCGCGGTTGAGATTATCCCTGCGAAGTCCGCCTCACTCGGTACCTGGCTGGTCTCCGATGCGCTCGGCGCGCCGCAAACTTTTTCCCGCGACGGCCGTACCTGGCAGTTAGTCATGCGCCCGGCTCGTTACTACAAACCCTACAGCGTCACTCTCCAGAAATTCACGCACGAGCGTTACGCCGGCACCGAGATTCCGAAGAATTTCGCGAGCAAGGTCACGTTGATCGACCCTGAGCGGTCGGTGAATCGTAACGTCCTTGTCTATATGAATCACCCCCTGCGCTATCGCGGCGAGACCTACTACCAGGCCGGCTTCGAAAGGGACGATCGGACGTCGATCCTGCAAGTCGTGCGTAACCCATCGTTTATCGCTCCTTACATCGCGTGCATCGTGGTCGCTGCCGGGTTGCTGGTGCAATTTGGATATCATCTGGTCGGCTTTTCCCGGCGGAGAGGGGCCGTGGCGGCATGAAACGTTTTTTCCCCTGGCTTGCCTTGGTCCTTGCCGCTGCCTGGGTGGCGGTGAGTTGGTTTCCGCCGAAAATCACGGATGACGCGGCCGACCTTGTCACGCTTGGAAAGATTCCAGTCCTAGTCGGTGGCCGCGTAAAACCGCTCGATACCGTTGCCCGGAATTCATTGCTCATTATACACGGCAAAGAAACTCTCCTGCTCCCGAATGGCGAACAGATCGGCGCGATGCAATGGCTCGCCGATGTCCTTTTCAAGCCGGCGCTCGCCGATGACTACCCGGTTTTCGTCATCCAGAATTCCGAAGTGCTCGGCTTGTTCGGCTGGGAACAAAGCGATCGAAAATATTTCAGCTTCACCGAGCTGTCGCCATTCCTGAAACAGATCGATGAGCAGGGCGAGCAAGCGGACAAGCTCGAGTCGGTGCAGCGTTCCGCTTATCAAAGCGCGATCCTGAATTTGCGGAACGCATTGATCCTTTGTCAGCGGTTGAAGAACAGTTTGCGGCCCGAGGACGCGCACGATTTTTCGAACGAGCTGGAGACCTACGCCGCGGCTATTCCTCCGGCCGCGCAGGCCGCAAGCCAGCGCGAGAAGGGCGAAACTTTCGACAAGGCGAAGCTCGATTCTGTCGCCGCGTTTATCCAGCGATACGAAAACCTGTCGAGCATGGCTTACCTGCTCGCCGTGCCATCCGGAGAAGGGATGCAGTGGCAGTCAGTCGCCGAAAATCTTTTGCAAACCGTGCAGACGGGCGAAATCCATCCCCTCGTAAGAACCTACGCGCTGCTCGGAGACGCCTATCACGTCGGCGATCAACGAGCCTTCAATCAGCAGGCTGCTCTTCTGCGCGATTGGTTTGCGAAAGAACAAGCCGTGGCGACGAAGCGGACCTCTTTCGAGTTCCTCTTCAACCATGTCGATCCGTTCACCCACAGCATGGTGCTTTACGTTCTCGCCTTTCTCCTGGCCTGCGGTTCGTGGCTTGGCTGGAACCGGCCGCTAAATCGCGCCGCGTTCTATCTTCTGTTGCTATCGCTTGCGGTTCACACCTTCGGCCTGGCTTCGCGGATGTATCTCCAGGAACGTCCGCCCGTCACGAATCTTTATTCGTCCGCGATTTTTATCGGCTGGGGGGCGGTGATCGTCGCGCTTATCCTCGAGCGAATCTTTCGCGATGGCATTGGCGCGGCCTGCGCAGGCGCGATCGGTTTTATCACGCTGATCATCGCGCATCATCTCGCGGGCAGCGGCGATACCCTCGAGATGCTGCAAGCCGTGCTCGATACCAATATCTGGCTGGCTACGCACGTCGTCGCTATCACGACAGGTTACTCCGCGATGTTTTTAGCCGGCATGCTCGCAATGATCTACATCATCCGTGGCGTCTTCACCCGCTCGCTGAAAAAGGAGACGGCCGATTCGCTTTCGCGGATGACTTATGGCGTCGTTTGTTTCGCCACGCTCTTCAGTTTCGTCGGCACCGTCCTGGGAGGAATCTGGGCCGACCAATCCTGGGGCCGCTTCTGGGGCTGGGACCCGAAGGAAAACGGCGCGGTGCTTATCGTCCTTTGGTGCGCAATCATTTTGCATGCGCGGTGGGGCGGCTTCATTCGCCAGCGCGGACTCATGATCATGGCGATCTTCGGAAACGTGGTCACGAGCTTCTCCTGGTTCGGGGTGAACATGCTCGGCGTCGGCCTGCATTCCTACGGCTTCATGCAGAAAGCATTTCCGTGGCTTGTCGGATTCATCATTAGTCAGCTCGCGTTAATGGCGGTAGCGGCGATGCCGCTCGAGCGCTGGCGAAGTTTCCGCGGATCGACCAATGGGCCGCGTCAAAAGGATAAGTTGGACTTTGTCCCCCCGGGACTTGTAGAAAGAACCTGAATAACTCCTGAAAGGAATTAGCCATGAAAGTAATCGTCACTATGATCGTTAGTCTCTTCGCGGCTTCCGCCGTTTCACTTCACGCCGCGGACGCGAAGGCAAATTGGGACGCCAACTGCGCTCAGTGTCACGGCAAGAGCGGGGCCGCCGATACCAAGATGGGAAAGCAATTGAACGCCAAGGATCTGACGGATTCCAAAGTTCAAGCTGCGTTTACTGACGCCAAGGCTACGCAATCGATCAAGGAAGGTGTGAAGGAAAACGGCAAGACCACCATGAAAGCGTTCGGCGGCAAACTAACCGACGATGAGATCAAGGCGCTGGTGGCTTATGTCCGCACGCTGAAAAAGTAACACGCATCGGGACTGACTCGACAAGAACTCCTTTCATAGTTTCTCTCCTCGGTTGTTTGGTTGGCGCGGCAACAACCGCCGTGGCGTCGACGCAATTTTTGCCTGGCAAATGACAATGGCGGTGGAGCGGCCATATGCAGTTGGCTGTCTACTGGCGGCATGAAAGCAAACGCCTTCACGATATCGAAAGGGACCTCCAAACCGACTCGTCATTCCTCGCTGGCCCAGACCCACCACCTGCCTCGCTTAGCGATTACGCAACCAGACTGCTTCTTCGCTCACGTCGCCTTCGCCTTCGACCGTCGCTCGCATGCTGCGCCCCAAGCGACGGCGAATTTACTGATTGAAGTCGAAGATAAAGTGGTAAGAGCCCACGACAAAAACGAGCACGTCAAGGGTTCGGAGCCGGGCGATGCCCATTCCGCCGAAGTAGCGGGCGAGATCGCGATGGCCGCGGCCCTTGAATATCTGAAAGGCGAACCGGACTTCCGCCCTTTTCCGGCCCAGCGCTTTGTTGAGTTCGACCGGATCCGTCCGACGCACATTTCAATTCGTCCTCCGCCGACAAAGATTCTGCCTGACGGTTCGAAAATCTGGCGGCTGCGGGAAAGCGAGGCCGACAAACTGCGCGGGGAACCTCATTCGATTCGTTACCCGGACATCGAACAACGGTTGGCCGCTCACCCTTTCCTCAAGGGAATGAGTCCGCATCACCTCGAGCTTCTCGCGCTTTGCGCGATGCCGACTGAATTCGATGCCGGCCAGATCGTTTTGCGCGAAGGCGAACCGGCCAGCGGCTTCTACCTCATCGAGACCGGAACCGTTGTCCTGGAAGCAAAAGCGAATGATGGGAAAACGGTCGTCATCGATACGGTCTGCGCCGGAGAGCCGCTGGGTTGGTCCTGGCTTTTCCCGCCCTATCTCTGGTCCTTTGATGCGCGTGCCACTGAGCCCTGCACCGCCATCTGTTTGTCCGGCTTACTGCTGAGGCAACACCGGGATGACGATCTTACCCTGAGTCACGAACTGCATAAGCGAGCGAGCGAAGTCATGGTCCGCCGTCTCCGGGCAGCCAGAAACAAACTGGTCGCGCACAAGTAGGCGTTGCGAACGTCGCCGATGAAAGAGAACGAGCACGTCTTCACCATCGGCATCGAGGAGGAATTCCAGATCGTCGATCCGGAAACGCGCGAGTTACGTTCCCACATTCAGGAAATCCTCGCCCAGGGGAAGATGATCCTGAAGGAACAGGTAAAGCCGGAGATGCATCAGTCCGTAGTGGAGCTGGGCACGGAAATTTGCCGCGATGTGGCTGATGCCCGCCAGCAAGTGGTGCAGCTCCGCCACCAACTGGCGAGGCTGGCGGCCCGGGACGGATTGAAGATTGCTTCCGCCGGCACGCATCCCTTCTCGCACTGGATGGACCAGCTGATTACGGCGGACGAACGCTACGCCACGATCGTGAACGACATGCAGCAGATCGCGCGGGCCAACCTCATCTTCGGACTCCACGTCCACATCGGAATCCCGGATCGCGAAGAAGGGATCCAGCTCATGAACCAGGCGCGCTATTTTCTCCCGCACATTTATGCGCTTTCGACTAACTCTCCTTTCTGGCTAGGCCAGAACACGGGGTTCAAGTCCTATCGGCAAAATATCTTCGAGCGCTTTCCGCGCACCGGCATTCCGGATGTTTTCGAAAGCCTTTCCGAGTACGAGGATTACCTGGAACTCCTGGTTTCGACCAAGTGCATCGACAACGCAAAAAAGATTTGGTGGGACATTCGCCTCCATCCTTTCTTCGACACACTTGAATTTCGCATTTGCGACGCCCAGTCCGGGATCGAGGACACCATTGCGCTAGCCGCGCTGATGCAGGCGGTCGTGTTCAAGCTGCACAAACTGCTCCGGCAAAATGTGTCGTTCCGAATCTATCACCGCCGGGTGATCGACGAGAACCGCTGGCGCGCCTCGCGCTACGGGCTGGATGGAAAGCTGATCGATTTTGGCCGCAAGTGCGAAGTGGAGACGCGCACTTTGATTCACGAAATCCTGGAATTCGTCGCGCCGGAAGCTGACGAGCTGGGAAGCCAGGCCGAGATGGGGCATATCGAAAAAATTTTGGGCGAAGGAACGGGAGCCGACCGGCAACTGGCTGTTTGGGAACGAACGCAAGACACGAAAGCCGTGGTCGATCAAATCGTCGCCGAGACTTACGAAGGGCTTGAATTACGCGAAAACGTCGCTCTTCACTGAGACTCAGCGCCGCAGCGGGAACAACGACGTGTAACTGGAAAGGCCGCGGACGTATTGCGCGCGCTCGAAAGCGCTGGGATCCGGACAATTCTTCTGGCTCATGATCCCTTTGATCTCGGCCAGCGATTTGTAGCCGTGCTTCTCCAGCCAGGCCGCGATTTCCATTTCGACTTTTTGAATATGCTGGATGCCGTGGCGCATCAGCGCGCTGCACAACATCGTCACATCCGCACCCGCCATGACCATTTTGATTACGTCAGTGGCCTGGTAAATCCCGCTGGTTGCGGCCAGGTTCGCGCGGATTTTTCCAAAGAGGATGCCGATCCAGTGCAACGCCAGGCGCATATCGGTTGGGACACTCAGAGTCAGGTTCGGCGTCACCTCCATTTTTTCCAGATCGATGTCCGGCTGGTAAAACCGGTTGAAGAGCACGAGGGCGTCCGCGCCGAGGGCGTCCAGTGACGCGGCCATGTTCGCGAAATTACTGAAGTAAGGACTCAGTTTTACCGCGAGCGGGATCGTCGTCGCGGACCGCACCGATCTCACCGTGTCGATGTATCCTTTCTCGATCGTCGATCCAGTTACCTTTAGCTTTGTCGGTATCTTATAGATGTTCAGCTCGAGAGCATCGGCGCCGGCTTCCGTAATTTCGCGCGTGTAGCGAATCCATCCGCCGAGAGTGGTGCAGTTGAGACTGGCGATGATCGGAGTCTTGACCACGCGTTTCGCTTCCTCGATGTGCTTCAGGTACGTTTCGGGGCTGACTCGAAATTCCGACAGAGGCTCACCGGAATCTGCTCCGATTTGTTCCTCGAACAATGAATGCAGGACGATGGCAGCGGCCCCCGCTTGTTCCATCTGCTTGATTTTGTCGATCCCTTCCGAAAGCGGCGAGGCCGATGGGACCAGCGGAGTGCGCAGCTTCAGTCCGAGGTAGGTTGTCGAAAGGTCCATGAAAATCTCACCGGCTCGCCCCCAATACTACTCGATTCCCGGCGGCACGCTCCTCCTCGTACGCGTTACTTCAGACTCTTGATGTAAGCAATCAGCGCCTTCAGGTCTTCGTCGGGAACCTCGACTGGTTTCATCTCGCCCTCGAGCATCTTCGCGGTGGGATGGCGCAGGAGATTGGTTAATTCCTCCGGCGATTTCTGCGCAGTCGCACCGGAAAGTTTGGGCCCTGCGCTTGTGCCCACGCCATTATCTCCGTGACAGGCATCGCATGATTCTGCGCCGTAAATTGTTTTTCCTTTCGCGGCCAGGGGATCGAGCACCGGCGCGACCGCCGGCGCGGAAAGCGCGCTCGAGGCCGCTTCCGGCTCGAATGGTTCGCGCATGAATTGCTCGGTTTCCTGGTTTTGTTTGGCGACCTGTTTCGCGATCGCCGGATCGAGTTGATCCTCATGCCGGCTCAACCATCCAAAGGTGATGAGCGTCGCCATGATGGCGAGATAAACGCCGACGGCGATCGGACGCCGCCAGGGCCGCCGCTCCAGGCGCCGGTCGAAAAAAGGAAGGCCGACAACCAGGATCGCGGTGAGCGTCGGAATGACGACGATGCCGACCATGGAGAGCGAGCCCTTGAAGTATTTAAGCCATTGGAAAACCGGCAGGTAAAACCATTCCGGGCGCGGGACATACTGCGTATCGGCCGGGTTCGCTTTTGGCCCAAGCTCCGTGGGAGAAAAATAGGAGAACAATCCCAGCACGCAGATCATGACCAGCGCCACGACCGTATCCATCACCACCTGGCGCGGATAAAACCGTTCCGTGGGAAGTTTGGGATTGATCGGATCCTCGCTCGGCGGACCGGCGGCGCCGGCTTTGCGGAATAGAAATACGTGAGACGCAATCAGGCCGAGGATTGCCCCGGGCAGCAGGAAAACGTGCCCCACAAAAAAGCGCGACAATGTGAGGGTGCCCATCTCGTTCCCGCCTCGCATCAGGCGTTTGAGAGTGGAACCGATCAACGGCACTTCGCTCGCCATGTTCGTGCCGACCGTGGTAGCGAAGTACGCTTTCTGGTCCCACGGCAGCAGATATCCCGTGAACGCCATCGCCAGCATCAGGCCCAGGAGCGCGCAGCCGGACATCCAGAGAACTTCGCGGCGGCCTTTGTAGGCGCCGTAAAGAAATGTCTGCGTCAGATGAAGGAGCATGACGATGACGACCGCGCTCGATCCGTAGGCGTGGAGGCTGCGTAAGAACGAGCCGCCGGTTACTTCCTTTACGATGTAGGCGACGGTCGTGTGCGCGTGATCGGCCGTCGGTGCATAATAGAGCGCCAGAAAGACTCCGGTTATGGTTTGCGAGATAAAGAGGAAGAGCAGGACGGAGCCGAAAACGTAGGCCCAGCGCGCGCCGCCCGGGATCGGTTCGTCCAGCGCTTCATGCATCAACGATCCCACCCCGATGCGAACGTCGAACCAGCGATAGATGCGCTGCCGCTGGTTCAGATGCGATTCGTCCGGGTTCCTGTCAGGCGTCGGCGCGTCAGCCATGGTGCATTCCTTCTAGGCGAGAACTTCCTTGGTCGGAATGAGCTGGCGGAAATATTGGTAGCGCACCTTTAGGACTCCGTCCTCGACCTTGCTCTCCAGGTCATCCATCGGCCGCGGCGCCGGACCGGAAACGCGGGTGCCGTCGAGCGTGAAGATGGCGGTGTGGCATGGACAAACGAATTGCTGTTTCGCTTCCGCCCACGGAATCGAACAACCGAGATGCGGACAGATCGGCGACAGCACGCGCAGGACACCGTCCTTCGCCGGCAAAACGTAGATCGCTTTTTCCGAAACAATTTTCCTCCAGCCATCGCGTTGATCGACCGTGATCAGTTTTTTCATCGGCGCGGTCAGCGAAGCGAACTCTTCGATCTTCCCGATATTCGACCAGCCGATATCGGTCGTCTTGGTCAGGAGCGGATGGAGCGCAAAACGAAGGAGCGGGATCGACAGCGCCGCGCCCACGACCACAGCGCCGAAACCGAGCAGCACGCCCAGAAACGAACGGCGATTGATCGATTCCATCTCGACCTGACCTGCTCCAGCCGCGCTCGTGCGGCTTTCGCCCGATGTTGGTGATGAGTTCATTGCACGCTCTTGCGATTACAAAATGAACCGTGAGGCAAGACAAGCGTGATCCCTCGGTTCGGAAAAAACGCGCAGCTTTTTTTCGGTGCGGCAGCCAGTCAAATGCGGGCGCGTCCTTTACGGGCGCACAGTCATCACGCCTTTCATGCCGCCGGCATAATGTTCCGGAAACGTGCAGACATAATCGTATGCTCCCGGAACGCCCGGCGCGGTGAACGTCACGCTGTCCGATTCTCCTGGACCAAGCAATTTGGTTTTTGCCAGGACATAGAACTCTTGCTCGAACGCGATGTAGTCCCGCTCCGGATGCGGCATTCCCAGCTCGACAAACTTCGGCGCGAAAGCCTCCTTCGCCAGCAACACCCAGTTGTGCGCCGTCGCTTCCTTCGGCAGCTCGCCGATGTTCTTCAGCCGCACGGTCACCTTCTGTCCCGGCTTGGCGTCAAAACTCGTCACGTTGAATTTCATGAAATCATCGCCCGTGATTTCAACAATCTTTGATGGCGCGACACTTCGCGAGCAACCGAGCGTCGCTGCAGCCATGATCAGAAGTGTAAGACTCGCAACTTTCATGCATTTCGCCGGCAGCTTACGCGGCTTTGGTCTTTCGGGAGCGGGCGTGAAGGTTCGCCCGGAATTCGGTCGGAGATTGGCCAAAGATGCGTTTGAACATGCGATTGAACTGCGTCAGCGACTGGAACCCGACGTCGTAGGCGACTTCGCTGATTCGCCGGCTCGGATTCAAGAGCTGGGTCTTCGCGTCTTCGAGGCGAACGCGCGCCACGTAGTCGGTGAACTTCAAGCCGGTCGATTTCTTAAAAACCTTGCAGAAGTGAAAGATGCTGGCGCCGGATGCCTGGGCAACGGCGGCGAGGGAGAGCGGCTCCATTTTGTGCTGCAGAATGTATTCGCGCGCTTTGCGCACCAAGGGCGGCTCGGCGTTCTGCTTCTCGAGCACGATTTGATTGATGAGCGCGGAAAGTTGCTCGGCGAAAAAGGTGAGGAGCCGCACGATCGCGCTGTATTTGTCCTTGGGAATGATCGGCGTCGCTTCCCAGGCTTTGCGAATGCCGCCGGCAAACGGGACCCCGCATTCCTTTAGCTTGGAGGCCGCACGCGTCTTGTCCGCTTGAATCGCCGAACGCCGCAGTACCTGACCGATCCGGAGAAAACCGATCGTTTCTCCGCCGAGCTGGACGGGAACGGCCGTCTCGGTGAGACCGAAAGGGCAGGTCTCGGTGCACGGGATTATGCCGGTGTGCTTGATAATTTCAGCGTGCGATTGCAAACACACCGCGAGAGTAGCGGGTCGCTCGGCGAGCAGCGCGCAGAAGCGGTTCTCGTTGGTCTTCAAATGATGCTCAAGTTGCCAGTATTCCAACGGGCGCAGGGCCAATGGCAGGCCGGTCGCCTTCGTGAAAACGTTCTCGTAGTCGCGAAACAGGCGCGAGCGGAGCAGCATCTCCACGAGCTGTTTGTTCGGCATCGTGCCGCCCGCGGTCTTCGTCTCCGACATCGGCTGCATGTTCTCGCCCTCGCGATTTTGTGTCAACGCGGTTCGCGGCGCGAGCAGCGCGGCGATCCCGCAGGCGCGGGGCCGCGACTACAGCGCGGGCGACAATTCTTCGGCGGTATCCAACTCCTGATCCATGAAAGGCGATTGGAGCACAACCGGAGAGAGCGCTGTCTGGTCCGAATCGATCGCGAGCATTTTTTCGCGCGTGGCCTGGAGTCGTTTGACCATCACCGCGCTCATCCGCTTGAAGAGTTCGTATCCGAGCGCGTGATCGCGCTCGCAATATTCGCGCAGGATGGTGCCGTAAAAAAAGATCGCCTCCGTCCGCTCGACGGCTCGAGCGGTGAAGTGCCAGACGTAGGGCGGAAACATCCACGACCAGCCGAGCAGATCGCCGGCGCCCACTTTATCGATGATGACCGGCTCGCCGAATCTCGCGCTCGACTCCAGGATCACCTTGCCGGTTTCAATCAAATAAAACCGATTAGCGAGTTCGCCTTCCCGGAAAATCAGTTGTCCCGGATTGAAATGAACGACCATCGCGCAATCCGTCAGAAGGGCGAGCTGCGAGCGATTCATTCCCGCGAGAAATGGATGCAACGCGACGCGCGTAGCCATCGGTGTGATTCTGGTTTGAGTATTCATGGATGTCTTAACTGGTCTGGGTTCCGACTGCGCCTAACAAAATTCGTGCTCCTTCTCCCGCACGACGAGCACCGGGCACGGAGCGGCACGCACGACCCGCTCCGCGGTGCTCCCGATGCAGAAATGTTTCCAGCCCGAGTAACCGTGGGTCGCGATAACAATCAGGTCCACGTCCATCTCCTTTGCCATCTCGACGATTTCGTGGGACGGGAGGCCCGCGCGCACCTTCCAGTGGGGGCGGTTGATCTTGCCATTGCGAACTGAGGCAATCAGCGACCGCAGATTTTTCCCGGCCGCGACGATGTCGCTTTCGACAAAAGCGGTGGCCTCCGGAATTGCCATGAAGCCTGTCATGGACTCAGGCTCCAGAACGTAGAGAAGAGTCAGCTCTCCGCCGAACTCTTCCGCGAAACGGACCGCATACTTGAAGGCGTTTTTCGACGGCGGTGAAAAATCGATCGGCACCAGGATTTTCTTGAGCCGCAAGCTGCGGTGCCGAGGGTGGTCGAGCACGCTTTCATCCTCCAAGGTCTTCGCTGTCATGCTGCGAATTTGCAGCGGCGGATAGCATCAGCCTCATCCCTGCTTGTGAAACGTTGTGCGTTTCTTGTTCAACGCTGCGAAATGACTTGAGCGCTCGCGTTTCATCACGCTTGCTTGCCCTTGAAGTCGTGAAAAAAAGACCGCTTCGAAAGCTTGGCCTCATTCGCCGGTTTTTTTCCGCGCTCGGTCCTGGAGTGACCGCGGGCGCGGCCGATGACGATCCGTCGGGTATCGCCACCTACTCGATCGTCGGCGCCCAGTTAGGGACTTCCCTCCTCTGGACAGCGCTCCTTACCTGGCCGCTGATGGCATGCGTGCAATTCATGTGCGCACGGATCGGCATGGTCACCGGTATGGGTCTGGGCGATGCGTTACGGCGAAAGGGGCCGCGCTCGCTCCTTTTCTTCGGAGCCGGGGCCTTGCTCATCGCGAACAGCATCAACGTGGGCGCGGACCTTTCGGGAATGGCCGACGCGGCAGCGATGCTAACCGGAATCAACTCGCATATCTGCGTGGTCCTTTTTGGCGTCGCGATCGCGGTGGCCACGATTCGTTTTCGTTACCATAAGATCGCGGCCATCCTGAAATGGCTGGCGCTGGTGCTCTTCGCTTACGTCATCACTGCTTTTATTGTTGGGCCTGACTGGCGGTCCGTGCTGCGCGATACCTTCGTTCCAACCCTGCCGTCCAATCATGAGGCCTGGCAAAGTCTGGTCGCGATCCTGGGAACAACCATCAGTCCTTATCTGTTTTTCTGGCAGGCATCCCAGGAAGTAGAGGAAGAAAAATCCATGGGACGGCGAATGCTCGCCGATCGTCTGGGAGCGACCCGGCGCGAATTGGGATTACGCGAGCTCGACGTCGGGGTGGGAACGTTTTTCTCGAATATCGTGATGTATTTCATTATCCTGGCGACGGCGCTCACCCTGCATCGGCACGGGATGACGAACATCGAGACCTCGCGTCAGGCGGCCGAAGCTCTGCGGCCCCTCGCGGGCGCGTTCGCATCTACTCTTTACACCTTGGGAATCATCGGCGTCGGGATCCTGGCCATTCCTACTCTTACTGGATCCGCCGCCTACGCCTTCGCGGAAACCTTTTCGTGGAAGGAAGGCCTGGATGAATCATTCCGCGGCGCACTTCCCTTCTATGCCGTCGTGATTCTTTCCACCCTGCTTGGGATCGCTCTCGATGTCTTACGGATCAATCCTTTGAAGGCACTCTTCTACACTGCCGTGATCAATGGATTGCTCGCGCCGTTCCTTCTCGTCGGCATTCTGGCTGTCGCTTGCGATCGCAAATTGATGGAAGGCCAGCCGAGTTCGTGGCTGTCGCGCATCGTCGTCGGCGCCACCGCGCTCGTCATGTTCGGCGCCGCGGCCGCGATGTTCCTGCTCTAACACAATTTCCGCACCGCCAAAACCAAACAGCGGTGAGCGGCGCGTTCCGCAAGAGTTGATCGTGCCTGGCGAAAGGAAAACTAGTTGTGGCGAGAGCGCGTAGAAAAACAGGCGGGTAGCCGTTCGCCAATCGTTGGCGGTTATTTTGTCGCCTGACGCGCGACTATGCCGGGGCGAAGAGCGGGGAGCGCGAAAATCGAGCGGCTTGAGTTGGACGAGAAGAAGTTCCGCTATCTTCTCAATGAAAACGCGATGGCGACGGAGAAAACCGCCGAAGGTATTCGCAAGTTCATCTCCGACATGGTTAGGCTGGAAAAGGTGGTGGCCGGCAAGCTCAACCGGTGAGGTCGTAGAACTAGAACACCGCTGCGCCGCAATCAATCGCTAAAAGTTCGCAAGCGAACGGCAGCGGACGTGCTGGGTTTCTGCTACGCGTGTTCGATGGAAAAAGTACCGGGCGATTTTCGAATGTTCCAAACGCGGAAGCTGCTTTCAGGCCTGGCGCTTTTCGTCTTTTTTTGTGTGCCGGCGGAAGCGACCGAGCGCCATTTCACTTTTACTTACGAAGTCTTCACGGCAGACAAGGGCGAGGTGGAACTGGAAAACTGGATGACGTGGCAATCTCACCACGGCCGCGGCAGCGCGCCGGATACGAACGAATTCGATCTTCGGCATGAGCTTGAGGTCGGCATTACGGATCGGTTCCAGGCTGCGCTCTACCTTGCAGATTGGCATGTTAACGATCATCCGGGCGGCGCTGACCGAGTGCATTTCGACGACGCGGCGTTGGAACTCATCTACCAGCTCTCCAATCCGGTCACTGATTTCTTAGGTAGCGCAATTTACGGCGAGGTCCGCGGCGGTCCTGACTTTCTCGAGCTGGAAAGCAAAATTCTTCTCCAGAAGAATTTTGGAAAATGGGTCGTGGCCTACAATGGAACTCTGGAAGGCCGATGGACGGGCGAACATCTGGACGAACGGGAGGGCGAGTTCGCGCAAACCGCGGCCGTGAGTTATGAGGTCAGTCCCCGCTTCGCGGTGGGCGCTGAGGCCCTGCATGAAATTGATCTGCCGAATTGGGACAAGGCTGAGAAATCAATTGTTTGGGCAGGGCCGAACGCCTCAGTTCGCTGCGGCCATTGGTACGTAACGGTAACCGCGTTAGCCCGGCTGACTGACAATCGGGCTGAACCCTGGATCCAGACGCGGTTGATTACCGGTTTCGAATTTTAGCGATATATGCCGCGGGACCTGGTCGAGGCGCAGATGTCCAATGATTTTCTTCCCCAGCTTCACCGCTAGTGACCGGAGGAACCGCGAAGGATGTAGACCCAAGCCATACTGATTTTGGGTTGGGTGGGACTCGAACCCACAGCCAACGCCTTAAAAGGGCGTTTGGTTACCCAAGGCTAGCGATTTTGTTGCCCCATCGTTAACAAAAAAACGCCAGGCTTTATCCGGAGCCCAACAGAGCGCATGCTGCCAAAGCAGCGAGTCCGTAAATCAGCCTAATGAACGGTCGAGCGAACCGCGATGCAATCACACAGTGAGCTGAAAGCGCAGATACACCGCGAAAAGAAACCGTGATCTCCGCAGCGAATGCGTAAGAACATTCCGGTGTAATGAGCGACGCTGTCGCTGAGCCGAAAAATGGCGTGTGTTTGCGGCAGTTGAATGCGAAAATAGCCGCCCACGGCATCTGGCACTTCAAGTGCAATGCGGATTTCATCGAGGAAGCCTTCCGGCACTCTGGAGTCGACGTACAGAAACCACAGTACCGATCCGCGAGCTACGCTCGCGCCGGAGTTTAACTGTTCACCTCGCCCACGCTTGCTCACCACAAGCCTGTCACACCACGGACTCGCCAAGACCGTTGTTTTATCGGTACTTCCACCATCGACAACGATCAATTCTGCCTCAGGCGCGTTTTCGCAGATGATGCAGAAACGGTGCAATCAGCGTTGCTTCATTCAGGACGGGTATGATGATGGAAACTCGTGGTGAGCAAGGCTGATCGAGTAAGCGAGGAATGCTAGGAGGAACATCCGTTTGTCGGGCGTTACCGCCGACAGCGTTGCTGATTCTGTGGCGGATGGTTCGAACCGGCGCACGCACGTTATTTCAATCCGATCCAGGATCAGCGGTAAGAGGCGTCCGTGCGGTGCTTATTCCCTCGCCTCTGCTGGCAAAATATGCTTACTAATGGACGATCACGATGATCGATTTCAATGGATTGGTGGACAGCTTTTATACCGCTCTCTACCGCTTTGCCCTGTCCCTGAGCCGCAGGGAATCCGATGCGGCTGATTTGGTTCAGCAAACGTTTTATATTTGGGCCTTGAAAGGTCATCAGCTGCGGGACGAATCGAAAGTGAAAACCTGGCTTTTTATGACGCTCTATCGCGAGTTTCTCGCGAGACGGCGACATGATGATCGATTCATCGACCTCATTGATGGTGACACCAGATTGATCGACGCACCTCATCTGTCGCCGGCCGCCGTTGACGCGCTGGATGCTGCGACCGTTCAGGAGGCGTTACACCAGCTGGACGCTCGGTATCGCGCCCCGCTCACCCTATTCTATATGCAGCAGCATTCTTACCGCGAGATCGCTGACATACTGAGCATTCCACTAGGCACCGTAATGTCGCGCATCTCCCGTGGAAAAGCCGAGCTGCGCAAAGCGCTCGAGAATTCGATCGAATACGATGCGCGCAAAGTGGTCCATATGGAAAGAAGACAGGTCCATGGATAGAAGAGAAGCGCGTTCCATTCTAAGTCTTCACCGGGCGGATGAACCGGTGAACGACGAACGTCTTGCGCAAGCCAAGGAATTGGCCGCGAAAGATCCGGAGTTGGCGCGATGGTGGGCTGAGGATCAGGAAATCGACGACGCGATTGCGACGCAGTTGGCGGCTGTCTCAGTGCCTGCGGACCTGAAGGCGCGTCTAACGTCGCGTGCAAAACCGCTCGCCACGCCGCAGTCCCGTTGGCGGCGTCCAGCTCTTCTCGCTGTTGCCGCTATTGTCGTCCTCGCGGTGTTTTTTGGTCTGTGGAAAGGACCACTCAAACCAGCCGCTTCGCTTGCAGACTATCGGGCCGAGATGGTCAGGTTCTTCAGCGTTTGGCAGCCGCTCGATCTCGAGACGAATAACCTGACCGATATTAATAGGTTTTTAGCAAAGTCAGGTGCGCCGTCAGGATTCGATATCCCGCAACCGCTTCGCGACCTCGAGCCGGTCGGTTGCACCAAATTACGGTTCCGCGGCGAAGATGTTGCCGTGATTTGTTTCAAACGGGGGAATGGGAAGCTCGCGCATTTATTCGTGATCAACCGCAAAGCGATTCATGGCCTTGGCCCTAGCCCAAATTTTGCAAATCAGGGCAACTGGGCAACCGCGGCTTGGGCTCGAGGGGATTGCGATTACCTGCTGACGGTGCAAGGCGATCAACGCGAGGCGGCAAAGCTCATCGGCAATAGCTAGCCACTGCGGCAAAACGTCGAATTCTCGGAATAGAACGCATCTTTCGCGCCTCCAATCTTGCGGAGGAGCGAGTCGTCGTTTGGCGTCTGAGCGCTGTAGACGCTCAAATCGTAAAGACAAATGTCTGCCGACAAATCCATTGCGGTTTACTTCGAGCATTCGGAATGGTTCCGACCGCTTTTTGCGGAGCTCGACAGCCGCGGGATCGCTTACACAAAGCTCGATGCCAGCTGCCATTCTTACGACCCAATAGCTCCCATCAGGTACCGATTGCTTTTCAACCGGATGAGTGCGTCCGCTTACCTGAGAGGACATGCTCAGGCGATATTTTTCACGCGAGATTTCCTCGCATGGGTCGAGAGCGCCGGGACGCGCGTTATCAACGGGAGCAAAGCCTTCAGCTACGAGATCTCGAAAGCAGCGCAGCTCTCGCTATTGAACTCGTTAGGCATCCCGTTTCCTCGTTCGCTGGTGGTCAATTGCGTCGGGCAACTAAAGCAGCATTCGGAATCCATCGGCTTCCCACTAATTGTAAAACCGAACATCGGCGGACGAGGCGCAGGTATCGTGCGCTTGGAATCCACGACCGAACTCGATCGTGCGATTGACGCCGGACAGATCGACCTCGGCATCGATAGCACTGCCCTTATTCAGGAATTTATTCCGGCGCGGAACGGTCATATCAATCGGGTAGAAACGCTCGATGGGAAATTCCTTTACGCGATGAAGGTTTTCACGAGCGATGAGAACTTTAATCTATGCCCGGCCGAGATCTGCGACATCGAGCGCGCAAAGGAAGGCGCGGTGCTCTTGGCGGATGGTCCGAAACCTGGTTTGAAGGTCGAGCCATATCAGCCGCCGGGACAAATCATTGACGCAGTCGAACGCGTGGTCGCGTCGGCGGGAATCGACGTGGGTGGAGTCGAATACATCATCGATTCCCGCGACGGCCGGCCTCTCTTCTACGACATCAATGCGCTTTCAAATTTCGTCGCCGACGCGCCGCGAATCCTCGGGTTCGACCCGCACGCGCGACTTGTTGATTACCTCGAACGAGAAAGGGACGCATTGTAATGCGGTACGGATATTGGCTGCCGGTTTTTGGCGGATGGTTGCGGAATGTTGAGCACGAAAACATGGAGGCGACCTGGGAATATTCGCGCCACCTGGCACAACGCAGCGAAGAGATCGGCTTCGACCTTACGCTGATTGCCGAACTTAGCTTGAATGATATCAAAGGCGCGGGCGCGCCTACACTCGATGCTTGGTCGACAGCGGCAGCTCTCGCGGCAGTGACGAAACGACTGGAGCTGATGGTTGCGGTACGGCCAACCTTTCACAACCCCGCACTACTAGCGAAACAATCGGCCAACATCGATCGCATCGCCGGGTCGAATCGACTATCGCTTAATGTCGTTTCGTCCTGGTGGGCCGATGAAGCAAAGAAGTGCGGCCTGCATTTTGAAACACACGACGATCGTTACGCAAGAACATCAGAGTGGCTCGACGTGCTCGACGGCATTTGGAAACGCGATCACTTCTCCTTCTCCGGTAAGTATTATCGCGTTGAGGATTCGGTCATGCAGCCGAAGCCAATTACGCAGCCGCGTCCCGTTATCTATGCTGGTGGCGAATCGGAAGCGGCGAAGGAATTGATCGCGGCGAAGTGCGACGCCTACGTTATGCACGGCGATCCGCCGCAACGCATCCGCGAGAAAATCGCAGACATGTCGGCACGTCGCGAGCGCCTGGGTCTGCCGCGTATGACTTTTGGCGTAGCTGGCTTCTTCATTGTTCGCGACACTGAAGGGGAAGCGAAAAAGGAACTCGCGCGTATTACAGACGTGAAACAGTCGGCCGCCGGCTATGACAATTTCCAGCAATGGTTGGCGGGAACCAATCTGGACCGCAAAGTATCTTTGGAAGATTACTCGGTCACGAATCGCGGTCTCGCCTCTGGCTTGGTCGGCGCGCCGGAACAGATCAAGGAGCGCGTGGCAGAGTTTGAGGATGCGGGCGTTGATTTGCTCCTGCTGCAATGCAGTCCGCAGTTCGAGGAGATGGAGCGATTCGGTGAAATGGTGATTCAATCGGCAAGCCCAGTGGCGGTTCGGCAGAATCAAGTTGTCCCGCGGGAGTGAAGAATGGTGATTCAATCGGCAAGCCCAGTGGCGGTTCGGCAGAATCAAGTTGTCCCGCGGGAGTGAAGAGCACAGTGTGATCAGCAAGCCTCTTTACAAGCATATTGCCTTGGTTGCACAGCAGGAGCCGGTTCGAGTTGCGGCGGTGCGCCGTTGTAAAGCGGGGATTCTTCTGAAATAATTGATCGCTTCAAACCTCTTACTGGCATGTTGCGATTAATCTTTGGGCTTTTACTGATTACTTCGGCTTGGATGACAACTCATGTGCGAGCTGAAACCTTGTCGATCGAGAGCGGGCCGCGGAAGACGCATCTGCTAGAATTGTTTACTTCCGAGGGATGCAGCAGTTGCCCGCCCGCTGAAGCTTGGATGAGCAAGTTAAAGGATAACTCGGGACTCTGGCGTGATTTTGTTCCGATTGCGTTTCACGTCGATTATTGGGACCGCCTCGGCTGGCGCGATCCATTTGCGTCGAAGGCATGGACCGCACGGCAGTATCAATATTCTGAGCACTGGAACAGCGGGAGTGTTTACACTCCGGGTTTCGTGCTGGACGGTCGCGAAATGCAGAACCCGAGTGTGCCTTCAGCTGCCGCAGAAACGACTGGCACGCTAAAGATCTCTGTGATCGATGGCGAAAAGGTTGCGGCTTCGTTTCAACCTGCTAACGCCGAGACCAAGCCGCTAGATTTGCACGTTGCACGGCTGGGATTTGGTTTGAACGTCCACGTCAAGGCCGGCGAGAACAGCGGCCGAAAACTGCTGCACGATTTTGTCGTGCTTGCGCTCGAGCATGCGCAGATGGCAGGCGGCAAGGCTGAGCTCAAGGTGCCGCAGGCGTCGACTAATCAGGACAAGAATTCACGCAGTGCCCTCGTTGCCTGGGTCACGGAGCCGAGACAGACGGAACCGATTCAAGCGGCCGGCGGCTGGGTGCGATGACATCGATCAACGGCTAGGCGCGACCACCTTCGCGTCCTACGCGCAATACCTCCACCGTTCGAAAAGGGCAATATTTTGTTCTTCGCCGCCTGGCCGATGCTGGTTGCCTGTTTCGCGCTTTATTATCTTCGCGATTTTGATACGCTCGGGACAGTTGGCTGTGGGCGCACACTCCGATAAATTACATCGAACGACAGATCTTGTAACGCGCGCTCCATGTCTGATTCACTTTTATCGTCGATTGTTCAAAGCGTTCGATCCGTTGGTTCGGCATGACGGTGAACGCAGACGATAGACTCGCGCGGCAGATTGGTTTTCTCGTTGAAACCGAGAAGTTGAAGGGGATTCTCCGTAAGACTTCGCCGATCCACCTCGAACGCTACGAGAACAGCGCGGAGCATAGCTGGACGCTCGCGTTGATGGCGATGGTGCTTGGCGAACACACGGATGAGAAACTCGATCTAATGAGAGTACTTCAAATGCTCCTCGTGCACGATCTTGTAGAAGTGGACGCAGGCGATACGTTTTGTTACGATCTGGCTGCGAACGTTACAAAAACGGACCGTGAGCGCTACGCTGCCGAGCGCCTCTTCGGTTTGCTGCCTGAGGATCAGGAGCGGGAATTTCGCCAGCTTTGGGAAGAATTCGAAGCGAGAGAGTCAGGCGAAGCGAGATTCGCCAACGCACTCGACAGGCTTCTGCCGCTACTGCAAAACTTCCACAACGGCGGAGGGAGCTGGCGCGAATTTGGAATCAATGTAGAGCGAGCACTCGACCGCCAACGACCGATTGCGGACGCGTCTGCCGCGCTGTGGGAATACGCGCAGTCCGTATTTCAAGAAGCTCAGCAGCGCAAGCTCTTCCACGTAGAGGAGAACGCGCTTGACGAATTGCCAGCCAGGGCGATCCCAAGGCTCCCCGTCGACGAAACACGTTGACTATGGATTTGCGTCCACATGGCGAGCGTTTTCTTGATAAGGCAGTACCATGAAGATGTCCGCTCCGATTTCAGTCGCAATCATTCAGCATGGTCCGGTCTTCCTCGATCTGGAAGCAAGCGTGGCCAAGGCGGTCAAGCTGACCGAGGAGGCGGCGCGGAAGGGAGCGCGCGTCGTCACGTTTGGTGAAACCTGGCTGCCGGGTTATCCAGCATGGCTCGACTGTTGTTCGGATGTCGCACTCTGGGATCACGCGCCGAGCAAGGAAGTATTCGCCCGGTTGCGCCAGAATAGCGTTGCCATTTCCGGCAACGCAACGAAGTGCCTCGCGCAACTCGCCGGCGATTACAAACTAACTCTCGTCATCGGCGTGAGCGAGCGCGTCGAGACCGGCCCCGGCAACGGCACGCTTTACAACAGCCTCCTCACCTTCACTCCTGACGGCGAGCTCGCGAACCATCACCGCAAACTCGTGCCGACCTACACCGAGCGGCTTGTCTGGGGTCAAGGTGACGGCGGCGGACTTAGGTCAGTCGCGACTCCAGCAGGACGGGTAGGAGGCCTGATTTGTTGGGAACATTGGATGCCGCTGGCTCGCCAGGCTTTGCATGATTCCGGCGAAGCCATTCACGTCGCAGTCTGGCCGACCGTGCACGAGATGCACCAGATCGCTAGTCGACACTATGCGTTTGAGGCGCGCTGCTTTGTCCTCGCGGCCGGTCTGGTCATGCGCGCGAAAGATCTGCCGACGGAACTGCGCGCGACGCCCGAACTCGCAGGGAACTCGGACGCTTTCGTGCTTCGCGGCGGCAGCGCTATCATCGGCCCCGATGGCAATTACGTCGTCGAACCTGTTTTCGAACAGGAAGCGACTATCATCGCAGAACTCGACCTAAATGCCGTCGATCGCGAGAAGATGACGCTCGATGTCTCTGGGCACTATAGCCGCCCAGACTTGTTTACTTTTCAGGTAGAAACCAAGGGATAAAAGCGGCTGCGCCCGAGTGGGAAAGATGCCACGTCGCGAGTGCTCGATTCCCCCCTTTGCTTTCTCCGTTAGGAAGTCGCTTTGTGAAGAGAGCCAAAGATAAAAACCGAGGAATAACTCGATAGTTGTGGGCTCTTACTTATATGACTCAGATCACAAATTATTGGTTTCGACGGAGAGCGCGTTTCGGCGTAGGCCGACGACTCGGCGGCGCGCTTGCTGCAGTAGTAATTTTCTTGGTCACGCATGTCTTAGTCGCTGGGACGGCGGAACAAATCGCGGCGCGTGCTCCGGTGCCGGCGCTCAACGTCAAGGATGGTGTTGCAGTTAAAAGTTATGACCCGGTGGCTTACTTCGACGATGGCAAGCCGGTGAAGGGCTTGCCCGAGCACGCTTTTAAATGGCAAGGAGCGACTTGGCAGTTTGTTTCAGAGGAACACCGCTCCGCTTTCATGCGGGAACCCACTAAATACGCGCCCCAATACGGCGGCTACTGCGCCTTCGCAGTATCGCAAGGCAGCATTGTCGACATCGACCCGAACCAGTGGAAGATCGTCAACGGACGACTCTACCTCAACGCCAATGTCTTTGCGCAAACCCTTTGGGCTCATGACCCGGAAGGACACATCAAGAAGGGCGACGCCAATTGGCAGCTTATTCCCCGCCGTCCCCTCTGAGAGCAGAGCGTCGACGAATGCATTCCGAAATGGCACAGCCGGCTTACCTGTGCTTTCCGCGGCGGCGCGAACGTTCGGAGACCAACCTGAAGATAGTCCTAGAACAGGAGCTCTCGCGTCAGGTTGCCGAAGCTGTGACGGAACTGTTGCAGGTGCTCTGCTGCGGCGAGGAATCTGCGGCCTTCGCGTTTTCCAGCTTGTCTCGGAACCGGACGTTGAATGGTGCCGCATCGTCCTGCGCGGCGACGATCGCCCGCGAAGAAGCTTTTCACGATGAATTGCTCCACGGCTTACGTGTCGTTCTGCCGAAGCCTCGATCCGATTTCGTCCTCATTCGTAAACTCAAGGAATTTTACCGTTCGCTCAACACCCCGGATGTGTTTGTTCACCTCACGCAAATCTTTGCGCTCGACTCCGCGGTTTGCCTGATTCTTTCAGCGGTGCGTGAACGCGGACGACCGGTCGGGAATAATGTGACGTTGAACGCGATTTTCAGCAGAATTCAACGTGACGAAGTCGGTCACGTTCGGGCTTCTGGACAACTCACACGCGAACTCGGGCCAGGACGCATCGCAGCGGACTACTTCGTTCGGACGCGAGAGAGACTCGTCGGCATAATAATGGAGCGAGCGGATGCGCTGGAGACCCTGCATGTCGATCCAGCCGCGTTGACGCGCAACCTGTTCCGCGGCGGGCCGCGGTCGCTGCTGCGGCAGTATTAAGACGTGGTCCGCATTGCGCCGGGAATGTGGAGCGACGATCGAGCCTTGGCGGTGTTAGGAACAGGGCAGGCGCTCCCGGGTCAGCCAATTGCCACACGCGAGCTACTGGACCGTATTGCAACCCGGTTTGAGGTAAACGTGGTCCGGCGGGGGCTTGCCGCCGCGCGTCGATTGAATATTCGTCAGCGACACCTCGCGCGCAGCTTCGAGCACCGAGTAGAAGGGACACGTCCGGGTGAAGGAAATCCAGATCTGGCGGCGCGCGCTGTATACGCGGCTTTGGCTGACGCAGGGCTGCATCCTAACGATCTCGCTTATCTCATTGGACATACTGTTACACCAGCGGAACCGGTTCCCAGCAACATCTCCGCGGTTGCCCGCCTTCTGCGATATCGCGGACCAGTCGCGGAGTTTCGTCAGGCTTGCACGGGTTTTATCAATGCCACGCTGTTCGCAGCAGGCCTCTGCGCGGTAAGCGATGGACGTCCGGTAGCGGTCGTGGGATCTGAAACGGGATCGGTATTCTTCGATCCAGTGCGAGCCGCAGAAGATGATTCGCAGCTCGTAAACTTCATGCAGATGGGCGATGGAGCTGGAGCGATCATTCTGGGATCTGAACAGTCACACACGCGCACTGCTCGAATTTGTCGTCTGTATCACGGCCGCTTGGAAACGGAGATGTCACCCGGTCTGCGAATGAGCGGAGGCGGCTCGATGCGTCCGCACCGATCAACGACGGAGACACTGGAATTTGAGCATGCGCCGGAACTTGTGCGTGAGCGTGGGAATGCGCTATTCCATGCTGCGCTCGCGGCGACCCGGGCACAGGGAGTAAATCTAACTACCGTGCGCCATGTCCTGCCCCACCAGGCGAATGGGCGGATGAACTCGCTGCTAGCACCGCACCTGCCGCCAGGCATGAACGTGATCGTGCAGGCCGATCGCGTGGGCAACACCGGCTCGGCCGCAATCTGGCTAACGCTGGATGAGGCGCGCCGTCGTGTATTCACGCCCGGAGAAAGCGCAATAATTCTCGGCGCGGAATCAACCAATTACAGCTTCGGTGGGTTCGTTTATGAGCATGTCTGAAGAGGACTGTCCGCGTGTGGATGTGACCGGGCTGCGAAAGACTTTCGGAGGGAAAGTCGCCCTCGCCGACTTTAGTCTCAGTCTCGGCCGGGGAAAAATTTTCGGCGCAGTGGGGGCCAATGGCGGCGGAAAAACAACCGCGCTTCGCCTGCTCGCCGGTTTGGTGCCCGCGACTGCCGGACAAGGACGTGTGCTTGGTGTGGACTTACGTGCGCACCCTTCCAGGTTGCGCGAACGCGTCGGCTACATGACGCAGCACTACTCAATGTATCGTGACTTTACTGTTTCAGAAAACCTGTTAGCCCGCGCGCGGATCTACGGCGTGCCCGATCCCCGCGCGCGAGTGTCCGAGCTGTTAGTCCGCTTCCGCCTCGAGCGCTTTGCACAAGAACGGGTCTCTCGACTATCTGGTGGCTGGATTCGTCGCGCGCAATTTGCCGCCACACTAATACCGGACCCGCCATTGCTCTTGCTGGATGAACCAACTGCCGGGCTCGACTTGGAAACGAGTCGACATCTGTGGGAATCCATCGTCGAGCTGGCGGCCCGAGGGGCGACGGTTATCGTGAGCACTCACGATCTCGCCGAAGCGGGGCGTTGCGATGAAATCGGAGTTTTTGTGGAAGGAGAAGTGGTCGCCCGCGGGACAGTGGAAAAGGTGATCGAACGCAGCGCAGCGCGCGTGATGCGAGTGAACGTCTCAGGCGACAGTGACGCCGCGTTGCGCGCCGACTTGCCTGGATTAGCATTCGTTCGTCGCGGAGCGCGCCATCACGACCTTGTATTCCACGGCGAGGCACCTGTATCGGCCGTGACCTGGCTCAAGGCGCAGAACATATCCCCACAAGCGGTCGAGTCGACGCTTGCAGACGCGATGTCGATCTTCGTGAACACACAATCGGAGACCCATAATGCTGTCGCTTAGGTCGGGCGTGCGCCGAAGCCTTACGCTGGCGTGGCTGGAAAGCCTAACGATTCGGCGCGATCCGATCATTTTGGCGATGATTCTTCTCATTCCCACCCTTCAGATTGCGCTCTTCGGCTACGCGCTCCGACCATTTGGCGAAAAAGTACCAGTCGCCATCGCTCGGGCGGAAAGCGACCGGGCTACGCTCTCGTTGTTCAAGGACAACGGCGACTTCAAGATCATAGCTGACGGACTTAACCGCGAAACTGCGCTCGTCGAAGTTAAAAATGGAAAAGCTCTCATCGGCGTCGTCGTCTCACCAGCGAGCGAGACGAGCGAAGCAAAGGACGATTCGCTAATAGTCTACTTAGACGATAGCGATTCGGTCCGCGCCAATCTGGCATTGAGCAAATTCGAGGCTACTTATTGGCGACAGGCTGGGGCCAGCAAGGCGTTTCCCCGGGCGAATATCCGTCTGCAACGGCTCTACAATCCGGACAACCGCAACGATTGGATCATGACTCCTGGTCTATCCGGCGTGATCTTGATGATCTCAATGCTAATGCTGGGCGCACTTTCGATCGTACGTGAACGCGAGCGCGGGACGTGGGAGGCATTGCTCTCCACGCCGGTGACCGCTTCCGAGGCCATTGTAGGCAAGGCATTGCCATACCTCTTCCTTGGCTTTGTCCAGGCAGCTTTCGTCGTCGGTTGTAGTCGCGTACTCTTTGGGCTGCCTTTACGCGGCGATCTGCCGGCGTTTGGATTGTTTATCGCCGTTTATATTTTCGCGCATCTCGTAATCGGTCTGGCTATCTCAGCGGCAGCACGAAGTCAGATCCAAGCCGTGCAGAGTGCTGTGCTAGTATACTTGCCGTCAATGGTGCTCTCGGGATTCCTATTTCCGTTTGCCAATATGCCTGGCTGGGCTCAGCGACTCGGTGCGGTCTTTCCGCTGACCTATTACAACGAGGTCGCCCGCGGTGTTATGCTACGCGGAACGGACGCTGCTTTCGTCCACGCCCGAATGTGGCCTGTAGTCGCGATCGCGGCCGGATCACTGGGTGTAGCCATCGCGAGCTTCCGGCGGCGGCTCAGCTAACTCAAACTCTCCCGGGCTCGTCGCGCCTCGTATACCTTCAGGTGCGCGTAAGCAACTTGGAGCAGCAATTTCCCGGTCCCGCCGCTGTCGGATCGATCTCGAGCGTCTACCCCAAGTCTTAGGCGCAGGGAGTAATCTACTTGTTTGGATCCGGCAGCGTTTGCCACTTGCTCTGTGCTGCCTGCAGATTTGCCTGCTGATTCTTATTGAATTCATCGCGCGCACGGGAATCGTACTGCATTAGCAGCTGCCCATTCACGATCTGAAATGCCTCCACTTTCACGGGAGCGAGATGGCCTTGCGCGACGCCGTAAGCGCAATAGCCGCCGAACTGCGGCTCATATTTCGCCGGCGCTTTCTCGAATGTGGCCTGGTGCTCCGCAGAAGCGAAGCGATAAATCACTCCGCGGTAGGTGGCATGAAATTCTTCCTTGCCGAGGACAGGTTTGCCATCGGTGAAGAATGCCACGGGGTCGTAACCTTGGATTCCGACGCCGTTGTTGTCGACGTTCGGCTCAGGAGCTGCCAGGACGAGCGAAACATTCACGGCGAGGCAGACGAACAAGAATACTTTTACGATTGGTTTCATAGACAAAGCTCAGTGGTTAAGAGCTCTCCTCGCTTATTAAGAGGCCAGCGCGGGAGGATTATTCCAGATAATTTCGGCCGATGGCGAACCCGGTCCCACCGACGGCTGCCGATAGCTGTTCGGTTTCGGCGCGGAATAAACCTCCCGCTTGGCGCCTCACACTCCAAGTGATGCCCGAGAAGAACAACGTCCACATTGTCGTGGCGTGAAGGCCTACGGAAGTGGGTCGGGTCTGGGGCGCCGTGACGCGGATTTTCCTTTACACCTTAATATGAATACCATCATCAAAACATTTTACTGCTGGCTCGTTGTCTGCGCTGATGCATTGCGTTCTCCTCTGCTCCTGGCGATTCGCCTCTATTGGGGTTGGCAATTCTTCCTCACGGGCAAAGGCAAGCTGATGAACCTATCAAGGACGTCAGACTTTTTCGAAAACCTTGGCATTCCAATCCCGCATGGCCAAGCTATCTTGGCGGCATGCACCGAGTGCTTTGGCGGCTTACTCTTATTACTCGGACTGGCTTCGCGGCTGATCTCATTGCCATTACTCATCCTGCTTACCGTCGCGTATTGCACCGCTGATCTAGACCGTGTCCGGGTGATTTTTAGCGACCCGGATAAATTCGTTACCGCGGACGAGTTTCTTTTTCTTTTCGCTGTCACGATCGTCTTCGTCTTTGGGCCTGGTAAGATCTCGATCGATGCGTTGGTCGCCAAATATTTCAAAGGCGACGACACTAAGAAAGTTAATAATCGCGCGGGGCGGGAATAAATCTTCCTGCCGACAGTCCTATCCTCATAGTTCGTCCGTCATCGAGAATTCCTCTCGAAAACGCAGCGGACTAAAGCAACAACAAAAGGAAAACAATGAAGCGTTACTACAAAGCGAAAGCTCTCCTGGCGGGCGCGGCCGTCGCCGGGATTATGTCCGGCGGCGCCGTCTCCACGGTGAGCGCGGCTAATGCCGGCACATTAGGCCGGTCAAACATCGGCGGCAGTCCAGGAACTCTCGCAGACGAAAAGAAGGGCGAGACCCACGATTGCAAAGGGAAGAACTCGTGTAAGGGCAAAGGTGGCTGCAAGAACAGCAACAACGGTTGCGCCGGGAAAAACTCCTGCAAAGGCAAGGGCGGTTGCGCCACGAAAAATGGCAAACCAGTCGGGGACAAGGACAAGGACGGCGACAAGTAATTAACCTGCGCGTGCCGGGCCCGCAGCATGCGTAGAGCTCGAGCCCGGCACGGAGCAGCAACATTCGCTAATCGCTTAGCTACCACAGCGCAATGCCCGCTTCACGCTTCAACGCGTTTACCGACTACGGCATCGGAATTGGCCTGCGCATTCCGCATTATCAGCACATTCTCGAAAAGAAACCGGTCGTCGATTGGTTCGAGATCATCTCAGAAAATTACATGGTCGAGGCTGGCCGGCCGCTTCAGGTGCTTGATCAAATCCTGGAACAATATCGCGTTGTCCAACACGGCGTCTCACTCTATTTCGGCAATGCCGACCGACCGAATCGCGATCATCTGCGCAAATTGAAAAGACTTGTGAAACGGACCGGCACGCCTTGGCTTTCCGATCATCTTTGCTGGGGCAGCGTTGATGGCCGCTACACGCATGACCTGCTGCCGATGCCTTACACATGGGAAGCGGTCGAGACTACGGCAGCAAACATCCGCGAGGTGCGAGACTTTGTTGAAGTGCCGCTGGCCGTCGAAAACGTCAGCAGTTATGCCGAGTTTCACATGTCGGAGATGAGCGAGTGGGAATTCCTTAACGAAGTGGTCGAGCGCGCGGATTGCGGAATTCTACTCGATGTAAATAACATTTACGTCTCGTCGAAAAACCATGGGTTCGATCCGCAGACATATATCGACGCAGTGCCCGCCGAGCGCGTGGCGCAGATCCATCTCGCGGGCCACTCCAAGTTCGAGAAATATATCCTCGATACGCATGATCACCCAGTGCTCGATCCGGTTTGGAGGCTTTACGCGCGCGCTGTCGGGCGCGTGGGTCGGACCGCAACGCTGCTCGAATGGGACGATCGCATTCCGTCCTTTGATGATGTTCATCGCGAGGCGCTGAAAGCTTCGCGTTTTCTGCCGCATGAAGCCGTCGCGGCCTAGACGCTTAGTGGATTTGCAGGCCTTGATGGTACGCGCCGTCATGCGTCCGCTTCGGAGCGATGAAGGCATGCAGCGCGAATGGATAGATGGCAGCGCCACGGCAGAAGTTGCGGAACAATTCATCAAGCCTAACGACCGGCTTGACTCATTTCAGCGGCTGGAAATTTACAATCAACAATATTGGTGGCGTCTGCTCGGAAATTTTGCTGAAGACTTTCGCGGCTTGCGCGCGGTTCTCGGCGATGCGCAGTTCGACAGGCTGGCGGTTGGCTATCTCCATGACTATGGTTCGACGTCGTGGACCCTGCGCAATCTCGGCAGCCGGCTTGAACGTTTTGTGCGCGAACGGCCCGAATTCACGGCTCCGCATACTTCCCTTGCCATCGACATGGTTCGCGTGGAATGGGCACGCACAATAGCTTTTGACGAAGCAGAAAAGCTACCCCTGCTGCCGGAGGAAATACGCGGCATTCCACCGGAATTGCTGCGGCTCGGGCTCCAGCCTTACCTCGTTCTGCTGGAGCTGAGGCACCCCGTCGACAAGTTGCTCGGAAAGTTGAAACGCCAGGGCGAGATCGAAACCGCCAGCCTGAGTAATGCCGTCTCCAGCGGGCGCCCTCGGCGCCGTGGCCGCCTGGCGGCACGTCCTCAGATCCAGCCAATTTACCTCGCGGTTCACCGGCAGAATTTTTCCGTTTATTACAAGCGCCTCGAGGCCGGAGCCTACCGGCTTCTTTCCGCTCTGCATGCCGGTATGCCGCTCGAGCACGCTTGCGTCGTCGCATGCGAAGCGACAATCGACTCACCTGAAGTGATCGCACGCAAAATGAAATCGTGGTTCGCCGAATGGATGAGCTTTGGCTGGCTAACTAAACCTGCGTGACTCGATCCGCGGTGAAGGACAGCGCCCTTTTAAGTTATTAAGCGATGCGACCCGACTTGGCGCGGGCGAGGTGCCCATTGATCAAGAACACTCTTTTGGCAGCCGCGTTAGTGCTCGCGCGCACGGGACCCGTTGCAGGTCAGATAGACGGGCCGTTGGAAATCGGCCGCGGGAGAATTGATCTCGTTTTTGCGGCAGCACCTGACGAAAAGCTTTACAAGCTGGTGCGCGAATGGGTGCAATCATCCGCGCGCGCGGTAGCGGTGTATTACGGAACTTTCCCCGTCGACCGGGTACTCATACGAATAACGTCGTTCGAAGGACGCGGCGTCCGCTCAGGCCAAACATTTGGCTATGACGGTGCCTTCATAAAAATCGCGGTCGGCCGTTCGAGCGCTCCCGCAGATTTTGCCGATGATTGGATGATGACGCATGAGATGATCCACCTCGCTTTCCCGTCGATGGCCGAGCAGCATCATTGGATAGAGGAAGGTCTATCGACTTATGTCGAACCGATCGCGCGTGCGAAAGTCGGAAATT